>VOFJ01000647.1_pt1 | contig 15897 bp, 24 predicted proteins | sample 5384081 | NCBI WGS metagenome assembly VOFJ01 (sample SAMN12384729, study PRJNA508395) | human gut metagenome | isolation source: healthy gut I | host: Homo sapiens
CGTATTTCTGTAGAGTTTATCTGGCAGATGCCTGTATTCTAATCCTAAAGCAAGAAACCGGTACGACAATAAAAAATACCCGATAGCTTCTTACAACAGTTATCGGGGTATTCTTATGTTCGGTCTTTTTAAATCAATACTCTTCCTCGTTAAAGAAAAAATCCTCCTTACTAGGATAATCCGGCCAAATATCTTCGATACTCTCATAGATTTCGCCCTCATCTTCCATCTCTTGGAGATTCTCAATAACTTCAAGAGGAGCACCCGAACGCATGGCATAATCAATCAATTCGTCCTTGGTTGCCGGCCAGGGGAGCATCTTCAAGTTTTGATGCTAGTTCCAATGTCCAATACATAATCTTGAGTATTTAAAATGAATACTAAATTTGTCTCGTTTTCTATTTTTCGGCAAAAGTATAATAAAATCTATCATTTCAACTATTATCCCAAAATATTTCATTATTTTGCTCATCAAAATTAATTTTTCGGGATAATACAAACAAAATAATCTGATAATCTGTTGACAAATGCTAATACTTCGGGAGAAATTGTACAAGTTTCGGATAAAGCCAGAATACGTCTCTCGGCTCTCTACAAATAGTACGGCAAACATGACAAACGGTTGCTCCACGACTCCCACCCGGGAATGATGAAAGCGCAAAGTTCGGGCAGTTGTTCGTCCAAGGCTTATCAATCTCCCGCTCAATATTCTCCACGTTTTCGGGAGTTATGATGCTGGCAGCCTTCAGTTGCGTTTTTTTCCTGGTCGGTGCGAGATGTGAACCGATGGCAAATAGCTTATGCTGAATGCTCAAGATGAAATCACGGTCTGATTCATCCTGCAGATAGGTGTTCAACCATCCTAAATGAGAATTTAGTTCATCCACAGTTCCGTAAGGCTTCCAGACGGATATGGGTCTTTGGAACGCGACTTCCGCCGACAAGACTGGTAGTTCCTTTATCTCCGGTCTTTGTATATACAAGGCTCTTTTTCATAATCTTTCTCTTTTTTACTTATTATAAGGTAAACGTACAAAGGTTCTTAGAAGTTGACAATATACTGCTGTTTTTATCTTCGTTTTATCAAAAAATAGTAAACCGACGTCGTAGAGGTCAAAGGTGATGCCTACTCTTTCATCAGCCTGCGAAGCTTTTTCCAAAGTGCTTTCATCTCTTTGGAATAGCAGATGCCATGGACTACAAATACACTTTTAGGAGTGGTGCGATGTGCACAGACCCGGAAGACTTCTTCCAGTAAATCGGGATTCCGGTAGTCATTCAGATACAGAAAGTCGACTGAAGTGTCTGCATCCAGAAACAGTTCCGACAAGTCGGAAGCAAAGAGGTAGGAAGCCGATGGTTTAGCGGATTGCTAAGTAGAGGGTTGTGGAGGAAGGACGCCCAACTTCTATAATCGTAGCAGGCTGCACTTTGTTCACCAACCGGAACAGGAAACGGTTTACCTTTTGAGAACCTTTAGTCCACCCACGCTCTCTCTTATCATTTTTTTGTTGTTTTTTTCAAAGAAGAATAGGCATAGTAAGGCATCTTCTCATAAATCACATCGGTAATCAGGCTAAAAGCAAAAGGGGAATGTACGCCATATCCGCAACGATAACGAATGCGGGAAAGCCAGATAAAAGGTCTTTTTTTATACAGAGTAGAAGATTCATAAAACAATCATTCGTATTTTTTATTCTCCCGACAAAGATATATTTTTTATTGAAAAAGGGTCGGTTCCCATAAAGAACCGACCCTCATACTCATTTATTCCAAGTTACTACTGTAGTCTGAATGATACCGGTACAGTAAATTTCACTCGAACTTTCTTACCATTTTGCACTCCGGGAGTCCATTTCGGCATAGAACTTATCACGCGGATAGCTTCTTTATCCAAATAAGGATCAACCCCTCGCACAACTTCAGGATTGGAAATCGTTCCGTCTTTGTCTACAACAAACTGAACAATGACTTTTCCTTGTGAACCAGTTTCCTGCGAAATCGTTGGATATTTGATATTACTACTTAAATATTTCATTAAAGCAGCTGTACCTCCAATAAACTCCGGCATGACTTCAACACTTACGTGAATAACGTCTTCAACTACCGTTTCTGTTTTCTACCACTGGGGGGGTATCCAAATAACGTCACGAACTGCATTCATATCCTCTGACACTGTAGAAACGTTATCCGTCACCTCCATATTGTTTTCCACTATTTCGAACAATTCTGTTACCTTAGTTTCGGGAGGAGGAGGCGGTTCCAGTTTCTCGTCTGGGAATGTGATTGGAACTAGCTCTGTTACAAAGATGGATTCATCATCTGGTGATAGTGCTGCAACTCTGACATCATGTTGTGTCCATTCGAACGAAACGAACATGAAGGCTAAGCGCAACAACCAAACCCATCAACAACCAAGAACCCCGTTGATTCTCAATTGCAGCCTTTTTTGATTTCTTGGCTTCCATAAAAAATGTGTTTAAGTAATTAATAATAGAAAATATATAGTATATATACTACTTTTCATTTTTCCTCTTAAGCATTACTTAAAGTGCTCTCTAGCTGCAATAAATATAATCGTTTTATGGATAGGTTGTTACGACGTCTCTTGTTTATTTTATTCTTTTCTCTTCTTTTTTGGATAAAATTTATGAATAATTCGGCTTTAGTGAGTTTAGTATGAGTAAACGTTTCTATACCACTATTTTTCATATCTCAATATTGAACATAAATTGTACTAAGACCAGTATGACCGGACGCCTGCAATGAATCTCCAGAATAGGTCAGATGCATAGAGATTCCGTTATAATCAATTTTCACCGGATAAGACACCTGCTGCCGGTCTATTGGAATGAGTACATCGAGTATACCTTCATCGTTCGTTTTCACTTTCAGAAAGCCAAAGTCGAATGTTACACCTATAAGTTGCTTTTTCCGTTTCATTATCTACAATACAGTATTGAATATGCCCAAACGTTTTCAGGACTCCGTTGAATAGGCAATGCCATCTTTGAAGTAATAGATACGATTGTGTCCAACACATAGCAACCATAAGCCTTTGCAACAATTCTCATATTCTGTCCTTTATACTTTCCCCGGAATGTTGGGAAACAAAACAGCATTATCCAAATCTTTTTAGAACCACTGCGCGTAGATCATTTTTCACCTAGAAACAGATACAGACTGTCTGTTTCATCGGCACTAAGTGGGAGAGCCTTGCAAGGTGTTTGTGATAATTGCACTGCTAAATCAAAAAGGACGTGAATGAATTGCGTTCACTGCCAGTCCAATGATAATGGAAAAGACAACAATCATCAAAGTGGTCAGCTTAATGAGAAAAATGCTTTCGACGATTCCATAATACGCCAAAGTCTACATCAAGCATCCTTGCCACAAGACGGATAAATGCTTGATGGAAACGTATCGCATGGAATCTTGAATTTTCCGCCTGCACATCAATCCCCAAAGTTCCAATCCGCCTAACGTCAGTTGAGCATGAAAAACATTCCCGATCTTTGGAATGAGGAATACCGTCAATGATAAAAGGTATAATCTCTCTTTCGCGTCCCTTCAAGCGGAAGTAGGCAATCTCCTCCCCCTACATATTTCGATTGTGCCGAATTCGGCGAACAAATGACAATCAGATATTTCGATTCATCCAATTTATGATGCAGTTCGTCACTAAGTACACCACTCGTCAGTTCATCAGCATCACGAAAGACTTTAAACCGTTTAGGTGCCTCCGGCTTCATTTTCTGAATCATTGTCGGCAAATTGTACGATTCTAATAAAAACTGTAATCGCTTCGCCGCCTTAATGTCCGTATGACGATAGCTAATAAAAGCAAAAAAAAATGTGTGCCATTTCGTCTGATTTCTATTTAAAATTAACCACATTTGATAACATTCCACTATTTTTTTCTTTTTCCTACACATTCATGGGATATATCTGCAATTGCATGCCTATCATATTATTGTTCAAATCAAAAACATTAATATATTTGTTTCTATCCTCCATCAGCACACTCAAGAACAATATAGTTTTCTGACATTCCTCGCTCAAAAGCGAAAGATCTTTTCGGTGATGGTTCCTAATATAATATGAGTTTTCATAAATTATTTTGTTGTTTCAGGAGATTGTAATACCTTACTATTAGCAACATTAATCAAATCCATAATTTCCTTTGTCAAAGGATGATTTTCACCATAAACAGACAAACGGATTTTCAAGGACTTCTCATAATAGTTCAGAGAACCTTTGGATTTGTCACCTTGAATTATATACAAACTCCCTATACTATAATAACTCAAAGCTACCTCAGGATGGTTCTCACCAAAAAAGAGACAAACGGATTTTCAAAAGACTCTTCAAAAATAATATAAGGCTTTAGAATAATCTTTTTGAGCAAAATATACTTCTCCTATATGATCATAAATAGAAGATACTTGAGAATGATTTAATGTTTAAACTGACAAAACTATTTTCAAAGACTTTTTAAAAATAATCCAAAGCTTTGAAATCATCTCCTTGAACGGAATATATTTCTCCTATATCATTGTAAACAGAAGCTACTCGGGAATGATTTTCACCATAAACTGACAAACGAATCTTTAAAAACCTCCTCAAAATATTCCAAAGCCTTAGAGTAATCCCCTTGAGCAAAATACACATACCCAATATTATAATATCCGGAAGCTACAGAAGGATGGTTCTCACCAAAAAACGACAAATCAATTTCAAAGACTTTTTAAAATAATCCAAAAGCTTTAGAATAGTCATTTTGAGCAAAATATATCTGTCCTATATAACTGTAACTTGTAGCTACAGCAGGGTGGTTATCTCCATTAAGCAACAAAAAATATTTTCAAAAGGCCCCTTCAAAACAGACCAAGGCTTTGGAGTAATCTCCTTGATTTGAATATACACGTCCCATACCAATAGATACATTGGCTATTCCCCATGAAGCGTTCTCACCGTAAATCATCAAATAGATATTCAAAAGACTTTTTCATAATATTCCAAAAGTTTTTAGAACAGTCATCTTGAGCGAAATATATCTGTCCCATACGTTCATAATCATTAGCCACAATTTCATCATTTTCGCCATAAACAGATAGCCGAATCTTCAAAGACTTTTCATAACATTCCAAAGCTTTTAGAATAGTCATCTAGCTTCTCATATATTCCCCTATTATAATGTAACTAGTTGCTTTTGTATGTATCATTGTCTGTTGTATTCAATGCAGACAACTGATAATTCATAGCCCGATTGTAATCAGCCATATAATCTTCTTCAAACCTTCCCGCTGCAATCAAATAATCCCAATTTGTTGGAGCAGCTTTCGTGAGAATCTCATAATAATGCGAAACCGAATCATTCAAATGCTGCATCTTGAATGATTCGATAGCAGTCTCCATTTTCCCAAACCATTGACTGCGTTGTTGTATCAACCGTTGTTGTTCTGACAGTCCTCTAGCTAATTCAAGCTTGGCTTGTTCTACTTTTGCGTCCGCATTCCGTTGCTGTTGTTCAATCACCTTCCAGGCCTCCTCGGCTCCGCCCGGGCATAGACTCGCGTATCAAGTCATTAAGCGCCTTCCATTCTCCGTTTTTTTTTTCAGTTTATAGATTCCCAGTTCCAAAGAGTCCAAAGCTCTCTGATAATCGGTCAGTGCCGCTCTCCAGCTAGTTCCTTGATAACCTCATCTATCTTATCCTCATTGTTGATGTAGTCAAGATAAAGTTTGCGGATGCTATCACACTCCGCTTTCAGACGTGCATAATGTACATCCGACTCGCTCAATTCTCCAAGACGCTTATTCAGTTCATTGCGTAGTTTACGTAAAGATAACGACTGCTCTTCATACTTTTCTTTCAGTAACTCATACCGCTTCTTATACTCCATCTCCTTTTTCTTCTGGTGTTATCAACGAGACTTCCAAGTCATTGGCAGATATAAATAGTCGTTTACCTTTCGATGGCGAAGCCAACATATACTTGGAACCTTGTGGCACACGCACGGCTGTCAGTGTATAACTACCTGCCTTATCCGTGACCTTCACCTTCAACGAAAATCGTCCGTCCTTATCGCTTGCTTTATTAGCTTCCCCGACACAATAACTTGTACACCCTGCACCGGAATGAAAGGATCGGAAGCCGAACGGTAACCTTGCGGACTATCCCCTTCTGGGTATGAACCTGTGCTGTAACTCCCAATACCATGAAGATGGCAAAAAGGAATGCTGTTATCAAACGTAATTTACTCATGTCATTTTCATTATAACTATAGAATTATCTAGAATCTTACCTTTATTATTCTTATAGTCCTTGCTACTTGCCTTTACTATTTTTATTCATTAAAAGCGATGGTTTAATAAAACCATCGCTTTTAACTCCTACAATGCCTGTCCACATTCCGAACAAAATTGTGCACCTTTGATATTCCGATATCCGCAGTTCGTACAGAATACCATACCGTTAATATCCAAATTCAGAGAGTTGTAAAAAGAATCCCGATTTTTTTAGCACCTCTTCAGCTATTTCGAGCGCCTTATCATCAAGTTTGGACTGTTGTACTATCCCCCAAATTTGCGTGATAAGTAATCCGGCCAGAAGAATAGCATAGAAATGATAGTAGGAATAGCTTGTTGCCCAAAGATCCCTATCCCAGCCTCAAACGCTATTGCATTATCTTTAGGTATCAAGCTGACTTTCAATGCAGACTTCAAACCAAGTACGCCTTTTAAATAAACCGCCCTTTGATATAGAAATATCAACACCACCACTTAATAAATTATCTATTTGTACCTCAAACTGCTCTACTGCAAATTCTGTTTTTTTATTTGTTCAGCAATAACAGGAATCAAAGAAGGATTGCCCTGAAGTATCTTTTTTGTTGCAAATGTTCCCATAATTCTATTTTTTTAAAAGTGTAATGACTGTAATGCATGATATTGGCTCGTTGTAAATAACACACCGGCTTCAACAAGCAATTCTTTTAATTTCACGCTGTTGCTCTTCCGTATAGTTCTTTTCCATAGACTTCAATATAGAAACAATTCTTTTCAGACTGTTCCTTGATCTCCTGTTCAGTAACTATACCATCTTCCATAATCTTCTTGAATGTGGCCTGGTTCATGACCGCCTCGTCTAAATTCAACATTCCTTTTTCTTTAAAAAACATAACATATTATATTTAAAGTTTATTTCCACAATGTTTGCAATAGGTCCAGCCATCCACTATCGGTTGTTTGCAATTCGAGCATACCTTGCCTGATTTTTTCTGCCGAAAGATGATCTACTATAGTCTTATATTGAGAACTTTTTTTCCCCATTTCAAGATTTCCTTAACCCGCACAGCCGAGAACGGATGATTCTGATTCATTATTGCCGCTACCTGCAATGTCTTATTCCATAATCCGTCATTACGGATAGCCTCATATTGGTCTGCCTGTTTAGCCCACTCCTCCATATCGATATTCTTTGTTATAGAAGTCGGACCTCCGGATAGACGAGCCATCGTGCTTGCCACTATGGCCGGGTAGTCACAATACTGGCAGGCTCTGTCACAGGACAACTCACTTTTACGTTCCCAATACAAAATCGCATATTGAAGAGGAGCTCCCAAACTCCCCAAAAACGCCCAGCGAATCCAGACCATCCATCACATAATGAGCTATAGAATGATACAAGACATGATGACAAAGGATATGCCCGCATTCATGGGCAATCACTGCATCCAACTCCTCTTCGGTCATCATATCAACCAAACCGGAAGTGATCGTTATAAAAAATCTTTGTATCGCCAAAGGTCCATGCGTTAGGATTAGGATCCATAGAGAGATAGAACTCCGGTTGCTCAATACCCAACTTTTTACAAATCGGTGGCAGACGATTATACAGTTTCGGCAATTGACTCGGTGATAAACGAATTGCAGATGCCATATTAACGCCATATTGCAGTTGTTCCAATCCCATTGACATTAACTTTTCACTTAGGGTCGGGAACGGGAATACTTTCCAACTGCCTCAATGCAGCTGCATCCTCAGGATGAATAAAATCTGTTGCTTTTAATCATGGTTATCAATATTAATATCTATTGTTTTTATGACCTTCATTACAAAACATATCAAGTTCAGTCTTTTCATATCACTGGTATACGCAACAAACTCCTCGTAAGCACCACAGGTTAAAATCCTGATATACAATAAACCGGAAACATAAAAAGAATTATGCGAATAAATTCTTCATTTATCTGATAAAATAAGAAAGCAGCACGATAATCAGTATTAGCTTTTAACAGATACAAATATCATGCTGCTAAAATGTTGTCCTTGTGCAGTCCTTTCATTGGCGATTTCAGAGACCTGGACAAACATATTCTCCATATTCTAGTTCACCGCATCATCATTACAAGTCTCAAATATAACGAATAATATAGCAAGAAAAAATTACAAAAGCCCCAATCATGTCTAAACAGACCAAAAACAGAACTATTGATGCGAAAAAAACATGTCTATCATGACATTTTTTATTTTGCAAATCACAACAACAAAAAGATAGCATTCATTATAAATATATTATTTATATCTTTCATCTTTCACCGAAAGTCACAAATCCTTTTTGTTCATCGTACTTTCAAACCATTGACAGTTCTTTTTTTTCAATCTATCACCCAATCTTTTCATCTTTCACCACTTATCACATTCAAAGGAACAGCTATTTCTTTCCTGAACTATTAATAGATAAGTTCCTTTTCATTAATAGAAAACTTATTCCTCACCTGATTCAAACTATAAATGCAAAGTTCCGTTTTTATAAATGAAAGTTTCATTTATAAAAACGGAACTTGCATTTATATAATCAAAAGCTTTCATTTATAGATTGCAAACAGCCAAAAAGAAACTTTGCATAGGGAAGAAAGGAACTTTTCTATTAATAGCCAATGTAAGAGACAGTACATAAGAAGGTCCAACAAAGAGAAGATGATATATTTTGGAGAGTCCAATAATAAAACATACCTTTACTCGCCTTTTAAATAAAGAGACATAAACAAAAACACATCTATCATGAAACTTACTTTGATGCGGGACAACGGAGAAACGACAACCATGCGAACGTTGGACATAAACATACAAATAGAAACGATGAAGCATGAAACGAAAGCCCAGCCAGTCAGCAACCTACGCACGAGCATCCGTTACGCATCACCGGACAGCAAACTGGACGACGTCAAGAAATTGGTCAAAGTTGTCCCAGCTGCCACTTTTCGCAAAAAAACAGTCAACGGTATACAGATGACCGGATATAACGGCATTATACAAATAGAAGTGAATCATCTCGCCAACCGGATGGAAGTAAACCGGGTGAAGCAGGAAGGCCGAACTTTCACATACATTCGCAGCCTTTATGGGTTCCGGAGGACATTCCGTAAAAATATGGATACGATTCACACGTCCCGATAAGTCACTTCCTCAAAAACGGGAAGAAGCGGAAATATTTCAGGCAAATGCCTACAGAAAAGCGGTCAGCCTATACCAGCCCGCGCCCTTTCCTATGCTATCGAACTGAAGAATCCTGCTCTGGAACAGTTCTGCCGACAGACTTATGACCCGGAACTTTATTACAACCCTGAATCTACCGTGATTTACATGCGGCAGCCATTGAAATGCCTTCGGAAACAACTTACAAGGAAGTTCTGTGCAAGCAGAAGCATCTCCATTCAAACGGTTGATTCCGGGATATGACAGTTTTCGACACATTATCCGCTCTTCGAAGCCTGCTTTAAACAAGGCATATCAATCACTAAGCGAATTACAGCCAAGAATCCATATTCATTCCGATGAAGACCTGAAGCCTTTGCTGGTTCAGGTAGCGAAGAACTGTTTTCAGGCAGGAATACCGGAAGAAGAGACGATCCGTTGGTCCACCGCCCATTTCTATACAAAGAATAAAGAATTCCTGATCCGGCAAACCATACAGAATGTATATACGTGCGAAAAAAAGGTTTCGGAAAGAAATCTCCCTTATCAGCAGAACAGGAACTGGAATTTCGGACGGAAGAATTCATGCAACGCCGATATGAATTTCGCTACAATACGATGACGACAGTTACGGAATACCGCGAACGAAACACGTTTTGTTTCTGTTTCCGCCCCATCAGTAACCGTATACGGAACAGCATCGCAATGAACGCACGCCTGGAAGGGCTTAACCTATGGGACAGAGACGTCGTCCGGTATCTGGACTCCGACCGTATCCCTATTTTCAATCCTATTGAAGATTTCCTTTTCAGGCTGGACATCCATTGGGACGGACGTGACCGGATTCGGGAACTGGCAACCCGGGTTCCTTGCAACAATACCCACTGGCCTGACTTGTTTTACCGCTGGTTTCTGAATATGGTAGCCCACTGGCGTCAGACAGACCGGAAATACGCCAATTGTACTGTACCGTTACTGGTCGGTCCGCAGGCATACCGAAAATCCACCTTTGCCGAAGTCTGCTTCCACCTGAATTACAGGCTTATTATACCGACCGCATTGATTTCAGCAATAAGCGGGATGCCGAACTGTCGCTGAATAGGTTCGCACTCATCAATATGGATGAATTTGACCAGAACCGAGTGAGCCAGCAGGCATTTCTGAAACATATTCTCCAAAAACCGATTGTCAACATCCGACGACCACGCGGTACAGCTACTCAAGAGATGCGTCGGTACGCTTCTTTCATTGGGACAAGCAATCACAAGGACCTACTGACTGATACTTCCGGCAGCCGACGCTACATCGTCATTAACGTGACCGGTCCCATCGACTGCTCCCCCATTGATTATGAGCAGCTTTTATGCACAAGCCATGCACGACTTATATAGAGGGAGAGCGATATTGGTTCAACACGGAAGATGAAAATGTCATGACGGAGAATAATCAGGAATTTCAAGTCATGCCGGTTGCCGAACAGTTGTTTCACGAATATTTCCGAGGGGCAAAAAGAAGGAGAAGAATGCGAGCAACTCCTTGCCATTGAAATACTGCAACAACTACAACATGACAGCAAGATTCATGTATCTATCTGCAGTATTGTCCAGTTCGGAAGAATATTACAAAAGAACAAAATACCTTCTTTGCATACGAAACGCGGTAATTTCTACAAAGTAATACGAATCAAGCCGGGAAGAGGATAAGTTTGCAATAAAAAATATCCAGTGAAAGATGACAGATCAGTGACAGATCATTTTACATCTATCACCAACGTACAACTACCATAGACAGGGAGTTTCAGCAGAAGGTGAAAGATTGAAAGATAAAAAGCATAAAAAGAAAAGTCTTTAGTGGAGGGAGTATAGATATAAGACGAAACATCGCCTAACAAATTTTCGTTCTACTCAAATTGAAAAAAATAGACTCATTTAAATGGAGCCTGCATTCAACTTTAGTAGAACGAAAATGATCATGTAGATTAAATAAATTATTAATGAAAGAACCGAAAATTAAGTATAGCGTCATAACAGATTATCTTTTACGATTCTCCGTTTGACAGGTTTAGATTAAACGAATAGTACTTATTTTGCTTTTTTTCTTTTTCTTCGCGTTATCCTTCTTACGCATATCCTGGTATTTCTTATATTGTTCATCGGTCAGAATGCTTTTTATTTTAGCATCTATTTCCTGCCTTTTCTTTTGCATTTCTTCCCGCGTAGGTCTTTCATTCGATTTATTTTTTTCGCAGGTCTCATTTCTTCCATTGCAGCTTTGAAATCTTTGGCCTGCTTTTCATTCAAGCCCAGATCGGCAACAATCTGTTCCATACGTTTCTCTCTATCAGCCTTTCCATTCTGACGATTTTGAGCCATACATACAGTTGAGCCAATCAATAACGCAACTGCCAAACTTAAAATTTTGCTTTTCTCATCATTTTAATTCTCATATTAAATAAGTTATGTATGTTAGACCTCACAAATGGGTGAAAGTTAATTCGATGATGAGGTTAAAAACTGTTTTTCACATTATTTATCAAAGGGCAGCTAGTATCACATCGAAAAACGAATAAACGTTTTCTTATCCGGTAAAAAACAGCAGCATCCAGTTTATCGGTTTAGAAATATTATTTTTATATTTGCAGGAAACAGATCAAAAGCTTGACATACCCTTATGCAAACCTATTACAAAACCGATTAATAATTAAAACGATGAGAACACTTTTCTTTATTCTGCCATTTATTTTTTATCACTACGGGATGTATTAAACAGAATACAGAAAAAAAGTGATATTTTGACAAAAGAGGATATAGCCAAATTTGACAGTTTATTTAATGCCTGGGAAAAAGAAATACACAACAATCCCAAAGTACAATTAAGTTCAAGTACCCGTGCTTACACCATTTTACCCCAATTCAAAGAGCTAAAAAGCTATGGGTAAGAAAAATTATCCCATGTATCATAGAACAGTTTGAAAAAAAAGGACAATAACACTTTTTTTGCTTTACCTCTTTATGACGAATTACAAGATAATGACAGCCTAAAAATCTCACAGAGAAACAAGCGAACAAGATAAAGTGAGCGAGATTGTGCAGAAATTCAGAGAACAGGAAAAAAAGAAAGATGTGGGAAGAAGCTAATAGCTACAAGACGTCTATAACCGACACTACTTTTCTGAAGACAAGAGGAACGATGTCGTATGCTGCAATAGATTTATTCACGGGGCGAGGTTTCAATAAAGATTACGCATTTAATCAGGTAGTCTATTTTGAAAGCCTTACAAAAGAGCCCAGAAACATCTGTCTGTCGTAAATGGTCAGTTGGCATGCGACTTGAAGTCAGGTACAGAAATATATATTTCCGAAGATTTATACCTATTTATCACCTACTTTTTAAGGATTGGAATACGTGGTTGGAATCGGGGAAAATATGAGATAATAAAAGACGAACAAGGACTTTATACAGTGCTACCTAAGAAAACCAACCAATCATCGCAAACGAACTCCGTCACATTGCGACCTATTCCCCGTGACATTCCGACTGGAGAGGACATAAGTCCCGCTTCGCTTTCTATAGAAACAGAACACGATCATTATCCGCTATCAACTACAGAAGTAAAAATAGCTATCACCAACCACTCCCACTATGAATATGAGTGCGGAGAAAAAGTACAGCCTCGCTTACTATAACAAAAAGCAAACGGCAATGGGAAACATTGCCGACCGATCCTGTCGTTAATGATATACTGTGGATTTTCCCACCGGAGCACCCCAGTCACCAACAAACAATTAAACTCTATACATCAGAATCCCCCCAACCATCCAGGGAAATACCGTATCTACAAATCATTCAACAGAGGCACCAAAGTGGCTTATGGAGAATTTGAATTACTGCCTTAATGTGAATTTCCAACAACAAGCACACTCCGGATCAGTAACGTTCGGATAACAGCTAATCATTTCAGTAACGATTCTTTCGTCTATGACGCGTGCAAATCCATCATGCTCGATAAAACCAGGAGACGCACAAGGATGAAATGGCATGCCTTTATTCTTTTTCGGGCAGTCTGCACCCTGCATTCATTGATACGATATATAAGAGAATCTCCTTCCCTGAAAAGGCTTACCGAAGGATTCGACAATGCAGAAAATCTAATCGCTAATGCTTTCTCCAGTCCTTCGAGTCCTGCCTGTTCAGGAAGTTCCAGAAATTTCTTGATTCTCCGGGCTTCCGTACGGGTGAATTTTCTCCATGCATTTTCATCGTGCAACATAGCTTCATCCATACCGTTCTTTCCTTCTACGGATTGAAACCATACTCCATCAAGTGCATAGATGTTTCTTGCGTATATTCTGACCAGTTCCTTTAGTTCATCTTTTGATAATAAATCCAGTTTATCAATCATCATTTCTTAATATTACATTTTACCTTATTTTTTATCCCGCTTTGATTTTATATTGATCCGAATTTCGGTATGACCAACAATTTACGAGGAGTAGAAAAGAAAAACGGAGAGAGTATTTCTACTTTCTCCGCTTCAGTACCCAGACCCGGTACAAGCCATAGAAATCATAGGAAAATAAAAAGAACATATCTTCTTTATTATCAATCACTTGTATATTTCCTATTTTCTCTATTTTTGCCATATTTTGCCCATTTTCCGTTATTCAGTACACTTTTAGTACACTTTGAAATATCATTTTCTTTTGTACCTTTGCAATATCGGAAAACAAAAAAGAAAATCAACTATTTAGCGTAATCACCCGGTTATGGTACCTAAATCGGGATAAAACCTCTAAACAATGGCAAAGTTAGAAAATAAAACGAAAGAAAACCCCAAGTTAGAACAAAATAAGCTCTCTCGGATGGTAGAATTAGCCTTTACTTAGAGTATTATTTAGGTAGAGAGGAAAAGCCCGTATTAGATAAAAAACGGCAATCAAGTGTACTATGATAGTGGAAAGATGCAAGGTAAGCCCAAGTTTGCAGTAAAGCACAACAGGCGAAAAGAAAAAAACCTTAGTCTGTATCTGATAGATAAGCCCCGTACCCCTGCAGAACGTCAGCAGAACAAAGAAACGTTGGAGCTTGCTACAAAGATACGTGCGGAGCGTGAACAGGAGTTTAAAAAGAAAGTATGTTGGGCTATCGGTTAAAAAAAGATAGAACGGTCAATTTCTTAGACTATTTCCAAGCCTATATCAACAGTTATACCAAGAAAGATATTCGCATGGTACAAATTGCACTTAGCCGTTTTAAGGACTTCTTAAAAGAGCAATACCCCATGAATGAGTTTAGTATCAAACCGGAACTTATCACCAAAGAAATGATGGAGCAGTTTGTAGCCTACCTGCAATCCCGAAGTGTGGGTGAAGGGGCTAAAAGCATTTACCAGCGTTTCAAGAAAGTTATTCGATATGCGATTGACCACGATGTAATGTTGAAAGACCCATGCAAAAAGTGTTACCTGCAAAGTGGATAGCCAAATGCTTCGGAAAGATGTTCTTTCTCCCGAAGAAATACAAAAAGTTGGCGGCTTGCCATTATGACAACGAGAACCCGAATGTCAGACGTGCTTTTATCTTCTGCTTATACTGCGGTCTGCGTTTCTGTGATGTAAAAAGACCTTTTACCTATAAGAATGTGGATTACGCTAATCGGTTATTGAAATTTGAGCAAAGTAAGACAAAGGGACATTCTGCCAGTAGTGGTGTGTAGTTATTCCCCTGAATGATGGTCTATTGTCTATCATTGGTGAAGCCCCGGCAGATAAAAACTGCTTGATATTCGATTTACCTACTTACGAAAGCCTGCTGTAAATCAGTAAACGTTGGGTAAAGAGAGCCGGAATAGACAAACATATAAGGCGGCATTGTGCCCGACATTCGTTTGCCGTGAACATTCTGAACAATGGGGCAAATATCAAAACCGTAGCCAGCCTTTTTTAGGGCATAGCGGATTGAAGCATACGGAGAAATACACCCGTGCGGTGGATAAATTGAAAGAGGACGCAATAACCAGCTTGCCCGAACTAAAAGTTTTAACCATAAAAGACTTATCTTTGTAACTATGAACTTTGAAGCATTAGTAAAACATATCAGCACGATACAGAACACGTTGCAGGCACAAGCCGCACACGCCGTAAACCTTGCCCTTACTTCCCGTAACTGGCTTATGGGGTGCTATATCGTGGAGTTTGAGCAGAACGGAGAAGACCGTGCCGCCTACGGTGAACAATTGTTGAAAAAACTGGAATAACGACTGAAAACAAAAGGTCTGAATGAACGTAGATTCCGTGAATTTAGGCGGCTGTACCTCGTTTATCCACAACTAAAAGAACCTGTTACACAATACACGTATCATAGTTTCAAATTCGGCAGTCAGACCGCCGAATTGAACTACCGGCGGTTGGTGAC
>VOFJ01002974.1_pt1 | contig 15893 bp, 29 predicted proteins | sample 5384081 | NCBI WGS metagenome assembly VOFJ01 (sample SAMN12384729, study PRJNA508395) | human gut metagenome | isolation source: healthy gut I | host: Homo sapiens
GGAGTTTGACACATTGAAATTCAAAAAAGTACCGCAAAGCCTTGAAACAGGCTTATTTTTTTGTCAAATTTTTGTTTTTATTATATAGTAATATTTGGTGATATATGTTATAATAATGACAGAGGTGATCATTATGCGTGTAACAACATCAAAATCGAAAAATTCTGAGTCATTTTATATTACACAATCCTATACAAGCGCTCAGGGGAAAAAGTACTTCAAAAACAATCCGTAAATTAGGTACTTTGGCTGATTTATCAAAACAACTTCATACGGATCGCGAAGGGGTTCTCGCATGGGCAAATGAACAAGCCCGTCTTGAAACTCTGAAATATAAAAGTGAAAAAAGAAGATGCAACTGTTATGATTCCATTCCATTCAAATCGGTTCATGGACTATCATAAACAGAAACTTTTTCTGGCGGTTATCTTTTTCTTCAATCCATTTATTATGGACTGAAAATGGATTCTATCTGTCGAAAAATCAAAAGCAGGCATAAAAAATTCGAGTATGATCTCAATGCGATTTTGTCAGATTTGATCTATACAAGAGTGTTGGAACCTTCCAGTAAAAGTTCTTCCTTTCGTGCTGCAAAACAATTCCTTGAACCACCAACATATGAACTTCATGATGTATATCGCGCTCTTTCCGTTCTTGCATCAGAAATGGATTTTATTCAATCGGAAGTTTATAAAAACAGTTTTTTCCTCGGAAACAGAAATGATCGGATCCTTTATTATGACTGTACAAACTACTACTTTGAAATTGAACAGGAAGATGGAGACAAGAAATATGGGAAAAGCAAGGAGCATCGTCCCAACCCGATTATCCAAATGGGACTTTTCACAGATGGCGACGGAATCCCTCTAGCATTTTTCTTTTTCCGGGAAATCAAAATGAGCAGAAATCTTTGAAGCCTTTAGAAACTAAGATTCTTCAACAATTCGGTTGTGAGAAATTTATTTATTGCAGTGATGCCGGGCTTGCTTCCGAAGATAACCGTGTACTCAATCATATGGGACAACGGGCATTTATTGTCACTCAGTCAATCAAAAAGCTGCCTGCTGAAGATCGGGCATGGGCTTTGAACAAAACAGATTTTAAACGATTATCAGATGATAAAGTTGTCGATATTACAAATTTAACAGAAAACGATAAAGAACAGCTTTTCTATAAAGATGAGCCTTTTACAACCAAAAAGTTACATCAACGATTGATCATAACCTACTCCCCTAAATATGCTGCTTACCAAAAAAGCTATCCGTGCAGAGCAAATCAGTAGAGCAGAAAAAATGGTTGCAAATGGAACTTTAAAAAAGCAACGCAAAAATCCAAATGATCCTGCTCGATTTGTAAATAAGGTTGCTGTCACAAATGAGGGGAAAAAGCCACAATCCATTATTATCTTGATCTGGAGAAGATTGCAGAAGAAGAAATGTATGATGGACTTTATGCCATCTGTACAGACCTGCTTGATGATGATGTTGCAGATATTTTAAAAAGTAAGTGAAGGAAGATGGCAGATTGAAGATTGTTTTAGAACTATGAAAACTGATTTTGAAGCCAGACCGGTTTATTTAACCCGTAAGGATCGCATTAAAGCACATTTTCTTACTTGTTTTCTTGCATTGCTCCATTTTAGATTATTAAATCGTTCTTTAAAAAGGAACTTATACGACCAGCCAATTACTTCACACTTTGAAAGATATAAAGTTTGCTGATGTCGAAGAGCAAGGATTCATGCCGGTATATGAACGTCATGAAATAACCGATGACCTCCATGAAGCCTGTAAATTCCGAACTGACTATCAATTCATAACAAAACGAAACATGAAAGGAATTCAGAAAAAAAAGTAAACGAAGATAAAATATTACTATATTTCGTGTATACAACAAAAGTGCCACACCCCTTATATTTACAGGGGTGGTACTTTTTAACTAATCAACTGTCAAAAGATGAGATTATAGCCTACTTCTCGGGGAAATCAACCTGTTTGTGACGGCACGGGAAAACACAAATAAAAGAGGTGCGCAAATTGCAAAAACACCTCTCTTTTTCATCACTCATTTTTAAACTTATATTTTCCTTTTCCAAGTCCAGGAACTTGCTTGATGATATCTGCTTGTACTAACTTTGAAAGCAGTTTAGACGCTCCTGATTTTTCAAATTGAGGTAAATCCCATAACTGCGGTTCTGCCAAACACTTCATCAAAGCCAAATTTTTCAAACAACTGGTGAATATAACCCTACTGTTTTTTTTTACGGAAGGTTGTGGAGTTCAATTTTCTCATTCAAAAGTAGATTTCGAAGAAACATCTCGAGATATTTGGTTGTTTCGTGAATTCCCTTCTCCGAAAAATATGGATTTGCCACAGCCGTGAGACAAATACAAATTCCCTATTCCTCAATACCGAAAATACCAGCCAACCAGTACAGTACATAAGATGCAAACCCATGATTACAGCTCGCAGTCGGTAACGTATGTTCCCACAGTGTTCCTGTTTCCTTTGCCATACCAAGGAATACTTTTTTATTTCTTTTATTACCTCTTCAAATAGTCCCTGCCGATATAACAATTTATTCTTAAATATTTTCCTATAAATACATTTGTACCCTGCAATCTGGATAATCGTTTATTGTACTTCGTATCGGTCCAAATTTATTTTCATAATTTTCCATAATTCTGAATCCTCTTTAACCGTTGCCACACCAGTAAAAAAAAGCATAATACTGGCATACTTCTGTGCAAATACCCGGATTAACCAACTGGTTTTTGTCTCTGTGTTCATTATCCGTATAAAACATCCCATTAAAGGATCGTTTCCGGATGTTTTTTCCTCAACCTGTCGGCTTTTCTTTCCAATATCAGATCCTTATATAACGCCGATACACATTTGAGCATTCTCATATATAACATATTTGTAGGAAAAATTGACTCCGTTTACCAGATCCGATCATTTGCCCTGGACCATTCAATAAAATTCCAGCCTTGTAAATTTTCCAGCATTCCATTTTCATTTTCAAAAGACTCGAAATATTTTAACAAAAGAATAAATCAAATTTTTTGACCTTTCAGCCAATTCAAAATCCTGATTTCCATAAACATATTTTTTCAATTTCAAGTACATACCACATAGCCCACTGAGGAATAAAATTCCCATTATTGTGATCTGCTGGATAGCACATTTGAATCATACCTTTCCGGTATATGCCGAAACTCCTTATTTAATATAAAATTTTCCAGGAATGCTTTTTCAATTACATTTTTCCCCGTGAGCACATATTCTACTGAAGAGATAAAGTAACTATCACACAGCCAGCCTCCTCTTTCTCTGGATGGACAGTCCATAAACAGATCCAACGCATTCGCCCGGAAGCTTTCCAATGCGGCATCATAGATCAACGCAAGCCTGTGTCCTGTGGAAGATGAATACGTTTCAGTACAGAAGAATTCTTGTATTCTTTTTAAATTGTATCTGTTCTACAATACATTCCCCCAATACCACAATTTGTAAATATTTCATTGTGTATGAGCAAAATTCATTAGACGATATTTCCCGGCATTCATCCTATAAACGAAGCAATTACAACTGTTCATTCTTAGAAATCTACACTTCCATTCGAAAGAATCTCATCAAACATTACAGAATATCCTGTCTCTTTTTTCCCGAACCTCTAATCGAATATCAAAAGAAACCAGTAGCATTATACGGTAACTCATAAATTGCATATTCATCAGACAATGGCAATTGTCTGATGGCTATTGCATTTACAGAATATTCTGTTTCCTGCAGCTGTATTTTTTGCGCTTCCTCTGATACATGAATTTCTGTTTTTTCCCTTGCATATCCTTTTAAATCCTGCTTGATTTTTAAAAAAAAAATATTCTTCTGGTATTATTTCCGTTTCTCTTTTTTTCATAATATGCAGTTCCCTTTTTTAATAACCGATACAGGTTCCAGTGTTTCGAATCCAGGCATTTCCACATCACGATAAATATAACGCTTGTCCGTTTGTATCTCTATTTTTACAAAGTGATTGCGCAGACTCATTCATATGATACATACATTTGTTTTTCATCTTCATATTGATAGGCATCAATAAATGCTCTTTGAAAACTATACCGCTGAACTTTCTGTACCGGTTCTTAAAATCATGGATTGTAATACTTTTTCGCCTCCAGTATACGAAATCACTTCATTTCCCTGCCAATTTCTTCCGTCAGAAAGAGGGGCTGGTCAATGTATCATAACTGTTCACATTATATCCTAGCACCTCTGTCACAAACATAATTCCTATCTTCTGTAAGAAATGGAGACAAACATATTTCATCGACCCTGTACCACCCGTGTGCCGCTCTTGCAGGACCGGCACATATAAATTCTCCGTTCACCCATAAACGATATATACTTGATGCCGCCAAAAAGTTTCGTTTCCTCGCCTTTTGGAATAACCGTCCTAAAAGACAATTCGCAGTTCATTTCTTCTGATCTTCCATCAGCCCCAGATTGCCTGCGCTTTTTCAAAATAAAATTTTCTCATTATATCACCTGTTCTCCAATAAGCTCTCCTGGTTTACAGCCACGCAAATTGTTCTGTATTCATCAAACAGTTCTGTAGGATACTTTTTATCTGCTTTACACGTTCCGCAATAAAAAAAATGGTACAAAGCTCCATCCTTGTAAAAACAGACGGTTTATGTGCATGGTGATTATCATATGCTCCGTTGTCCCCATGACGCAATACAGGCTCGCTTACCTTTGTCCAGTGCAGTAAATCTTCAGATATTGCAAGTCCATCTTCCGCATGATACAAAGTCGTCCTCTGGATCCATCAATCCTATCCCATAATAAAAACAAAGCCATATATCACCATCCTTTACCACGTATGGATCAGCCACAAAAGTGCAATCCCATTTATTTTTTCCGTTTCTCAATACCGGATTTCCCGCATACCGTTCCCAATGTAATAGATCTTTAGAAAAAGCAACACCTATTTGTTCATTCCAGTTTCCATTTTCTTTATTTTTGGCATTATAAAACAGATACCACATGTCCTTTTCCCAGATAACGCATGCCTTATAAAGCCCGCCTTTTCCCACGAAGCACCATCTTTCCATGAAAATACCGGGTATTCCAGAAAATTCCACGTTTTCAGGTCTTCCGTTTCACACCATGCAATTCCATTTCAGCAGAACCTGCTTCATAACCAGTTCAGGATATGCATGATAAATCATCCAATATTTTCCATCCACTTTTTTTCAGACAGGGAACCTTCCTTAGATCGTCATTTTCTTTAATCAACCAGGTGACTGCTCCACCACCACGGTCCCATCTTTCTGTTTCAGGATGTCTCTAAAATCATACAATAAAATTCCCAGTGAAAAAGGTCATCCGACTGAGCAAGTGCAGATTGATAGCCTATTCCGTCAAATCCTGTATATACCATATAGTATTTACCTTCATGAAAAAAAACAAATGGAATATCCACAGCTTTCTCGTCAAACCGTCCCGCTTTTCCTGAACCGCTCAAAACCGGTTTCTGATAGTGATACGGGTCAGATAATCTCTGATTCTTTTTATCGTTAATGGAAAATTGTGTCTTTTTCTACCATAACTTATTTCTCCACTAAAACTCTAAAACCTAAAAATCCGGATAATGTGTCGCAAAATCATATATACACCTGCATTTAGGATTTTGTCCATAATATGCATACAGAACTGCATTTCCCTTGAGGGGATTCTTTTTTTACTGTAATGTCAATACAATTATAGGAAATGAACTTAATCTCCGAGATGTCAAGTTCTCCCTCTTCATCCATTACAGTAAACGGATATTCTTCTAATGCAGCTTCTCCGGCATACAGTCGATCATATACAGATGAAAATTCCAACTCTATTTTTTTTTTTACTTTCTTTCCAAATTGCTTTTTTCCAGATCAGGAGCTCCCTTCCAAATTGCTTTCTGATATAGGATTGACAGAACCTGTCTTGCAAGTCTTTTTCTCTAATACAAGATTAGAGCTTGCACTATTGTGTATCATATCGGAAAGAACTGCATCTATTGTTGGTAATACATATACTCCCCGGAACTTTTCTCGCCGCCATTCGCTGCGCATTCCGTATAATACTCAATTTTTATTTTCTTCCTCTGACACAGGTGTAACAATATAACGGTTGAGTTGAAATGTAAAAACATTTAACTCTGGAAGCTTAATCTCTTCTCGCATCCTATACGATATTGCTAAAAAACGCTTCTCATAAGTATATGCATCATCAGCTGAATTCGTATCTGCGCACCCCTGATACCACAATACAGCCTTAATAATTCCACCTGAATCTTTTTATACGAGAAATCATATTCCAGTAAAGATCTCCATCCTGATCAGGGTTCCATCGCGAGAGGCTTGAACCACCTAATGCCGTGGGAATCAATCCAACAGGATATCCAGTTACACGATGTATCATTTTGGCAAAGAAAGATACGGAGACGCCCCTCCATTAACGGGTTCCATATTTATCTCATGGCAGGTTCCTGTTGAATCGTTTAACGGATGAGCAGCAATATCCCATTTATCATTACAGCGGTATAAATGTACTCCGATTTCTGGCGGATCATATACAGGATCTTTTTTCCGTATCCAACAGCATTGCTTTGACCTGCAATTACGAACAAATCGCCAACTCCAAAATGTTCTACACAATCACCTCTTGTTGCCCATTCCAGCGGGGTATTTTTTCTCTTCTTTCAGACAGCTTTCAATTCTATAAAGTCCTCCTGCCGGAATGTCTTCCATTCTGATTTTCCAGAGACTTTTCGTTTCATCAGTTTCTGCTTTTTTTCCAGAATAATATATTTTCTCCACTTTCTTCTTGTACGATTCTGACATAAACTTCTTGAAAATCACCTTTTTCCTTTTTTCTTATAGCTCCCAGCCAGTTCTATATCTGCTTTTCCCCCCTACCTGCTTTGCACAATCTGCCAATCCACAGGACCAGATGCAATTGGTAACTCCATATACCATAATTATATTCCCCGATTCTGTTTTCCATAAAAGCAATACTCTTCCTGTTCTTTTTACTTCTATATTCAGTCTCCATCCATCTTCACAGGCTTCGCTTTTCCTAACATGACCATTTTTCTCCCGATACTCAAACTCTGAACGATATCGAATTGTCACCGATTCCTCACAACCGCCGTATAAACACATTTTCTCCAAAAGCTCCATCTTTCCAATGCAGATTCAGTTTATGCCCTCCGACTGCATATACACCTGACAATTCACCCTCTTTCCAGCTATCCGGAAGTGCAGGAAAAACATCAATGATTCCATCGTTTACTCTGTAGCAGCATCTCTCCGATTCCTGCCGTAATTCCAAAATTTCCATCTATTTGAAAAATTTCTTTTCTCCACAGGATTCTCCTAACGGTGGATGAAGCCCCTAATAAATTTCCATAGCAGCAATGCTTCAAAAACAGTTTTAAGTGTTTTTCTGCCTCACATCCATTTTTCTGAGACGTGCATAAAAATTACAAAGCCACGCTTCCCCCAGCCAATGTATTGCGTCACTCCATGGATTCGCCTTTCCAAAACACGCTCCACAGATTCCAGTAGTTCCCTTCTTGTGTCAAAATCAATCTGATGAAATGGATGAAACCCTACTAAGTGTGCAAAATGTCTGTGATGTTCATCTTTTTCTGCAAATTCTTTATTCCATTCCAACAGCTGCCCCAATTCCCCAACTTGATATTCAGGCAATTTCTGCACTCTATTCTCAAGCGTAGCCTTTCCAGTTCCTGATCGATGCCTAAAATCCTGCATGTATCTATGCACTCCATAAAAAACTTCACGTATAAGTGCAATGTCCATTGTTACAGATTCGCTTAAAGCACATTCCCGGTTATCCTTATCCAGAAAAAGTATTTTCCGGGGACGTGGAAAAAATCTGTATATAACACCCCATTTTCTTCACGAAGCCTGGATAAAACAAAATTTCGCCGTTTCTCTCATAATCGGCCAGGCCTGATTTTTTCAAATATATCTTGTCATTTGTATAAAGATAATGCCTGTAAAGATGGGTAGTTAACCAAACACCTCCCATAGGCCAATAAGACCATTTCACCTCCCCTTTAACTTGGGGTTGTCTGTCTCCAGAGATCCAGGTTATGGCATGCGGCCCAGCCTTCACCGCCGAAAGTTTCTTTTTGCAGTATTTTTTCCCTGCCTCTGCTGCCTCTGCAATCATATTGATAAGTGGAATTTCACATTCACTCAAAGCGCACGGTCCATTTAGCCAATAATTCATTTCTATATTAATATTTACAGTCCAGTTGCTACTCCAGACAGAACGTATATCTTCACACCATATTCCCTGCAGGTTAGCTGGTTGTATCATCTCATCAGCAGGTCGGGATGAGCAGATCATCAGGTATCGTCCATATTGGAATAAATGTTCATATAACCCAGTATCAGATTCTTCACCAGAGGCAATATGGATTTTTTACTCTTTTCAAAGTAACTTTTTATGTATTCTTTCGTGACGCTTCTTAAACCTTCAAAGTCATACTTTCCTGCACAATTCAGCCTCTTCTGGCATCTATCTCAAAAGTTCTTTCCAATTATTTAAAAAAAGGCTTATTCCATCCTGTAAATTCAGTTTCTATTGCAGTTATCAAAACACTCTCACTGGCATTTTCTATTGTAAGCCCCTTATCTGTTTGCGAAACCGTGCCGTCTGTACTATGTACTTTTGTTAAAATTATAAACTTCATCCCATTTCCATAAACTACCGCATTTTCACAATCAACATAATTAGGTTCCACATGTTCCGGTGCTTCCCCTTGCAAAAAGTACAGTTCTGCCGTCACAATTTATGGAATAATTCAAAAGGCTATTTAAACATATATTAAGATCCTGTTTTTTTTCGAAGAAATTCGGATTACCAGAACATTTTCACTACAGGAAATAAAGCTCTCTGTCTGAATGTTGTCACTGTTACTAACAGCATTTGTGCTAACACACGCTGTATTCATATTCAATTCGGGTATAACTTTTAGTTTCTTCCGTATTCTTTAGAAAACAATCAAGAAACCCCGCTGAAATATACGATTCATTATATTTCTCGCTCAGCATTTTATTCTGTACCAGGTTCTGTGCCTCCCAGTATTTTCCATTTTTAGCAGACTTCCTTACCTCTTCGCGATATTTTTCCGGTACAATAACATGATCCTGGGCACACGCCTTTCCAGACCAAAAGGGTATCTGCATTCAAAAAAAAAATGAAGCTTCAAAAGGCTCTCCATACGCCATAGCTCCCCATTTTTTTCCATTCGATAGGAAGCGCTTCTGAAAAAGCTCTTTGCAGGCGTGTCATACAACAGTTTATATTCCATATGTTCTCCTTTTACTCTTCACCAGTTTTAAAACCTATTACAGGTGGTTTTGTCATACCAATCTGATGTAACATGAGTTAACGAAGACCAGTTATCTCCCCACACTCCATACGGGAGTTAATGGGATTTCAATAGCAATTTCGTTTATCCCCTCCTTCAGGTCTAACATTCCATATGCAGGAGTTCCTATAATTCTTGTCTTTTTCTTTCCCCATTCACAAAAATATCAGCACAATCAATCCAGCCAAAAAAAAGTTTTAAAACACATCTATCTTTTTTCCGGACACATTATCTGGGTAACATACCGTAAGGTACCACAGAAACTGTTCTGGCATACCCATTCTGTGAGTTGCGGTATCTCCCCCTCTGTTTCAATATCTAACTGCATCCAATTGTGTTCTCTCCTGTCTTTTGTACTCTGCTCTCCATTTCATATCCAGACTCTTCAATGCTTACATTTCTGTATATTTTCCACGCAAAGCATATTTTCTTCTTTTGGATAATGCAATTACCACAGATTCACCTGGCCCAAGATGCACTTTTTATTTTCAATCCGTCTGGCTGATAGCTGTGTTCCAGTCTCTGGCATATATTATGAACCGCATCATATTGCACAATATTTTTAAATATTTCTTTTTCTCCAATACATAATTCAAAACCTCATTTCTTCTCTGGTACTTTCATTAAAAGCAAAGATCAGCTTCAGATTATCATCATGCCAGTAGGGATAAGTGCGTAATTTAGGGAGATATCTGTCAGCGCATATGTACGGCTTTCTTAATTCTTTTTACTCTCTCGGAAAGCTGTCCAAGAGATATGCATTCCAGTTCTTTTATCTTATTTATAAGGTCGTTATCCTTATTTCCACAGATTCTTTCCGGATATTCATCCACAAAAAATAATCTTAATATGATTTTTAAGGCGCAAAAAGATTCTCTGCTATAGATAACGGAAGGCTTCTCGCATCGGGAACTACCAAAACCAGATAATTTTGTCCGGCTACTTTCAGCCCATTTTCCAGGTACGCACCATAGCAATTGTTTATATCCATAATATCTGCCGGAACTATGTCACAATCCAACTGATTTTCCATCAATGTCCTGACTGGTTTCTGAAACAGCATCGTTTTACCTGCCCATTCCAAGTCTGCATGATATAAAACCGCAATTTCAGCTGGATATATGCCTCCTGTAAAAAAGATGTGAAAGACGATTCATATACTTCATCAGCACGCCAAAATGTTCATACTGCGGATGGTTTCCATGTGCATAAAAATGTGGCGGACAGTCCGGGTCTGGAAATGGCTTCATTGAAAAACTATGTGGCACGAAATGATTAATTCCCCTGCTAAGCATATGATCAGTCAGCCATTTCATCAAACCGATTCCTTCCCTGCCAGCCAAAAGCACCAAAAAATCTCACACATAGAATCTCTCCTTTTTTGAAACTGTCAATATGCGCAAGTGAACTGCCCATTTTGGCCAGACCATAATGAAAAAATTCCCCATCATAATGGGACGCTACCCATTGGTGTTCTTTTTGATCCATCCCAGGCATAATCTGCTGCGTAACCACATCAATTCCAGCCATTCTCATGTCTGAAAGCGCACGGAAATAATGTCCTGTTCCACAGCCCAGACGTCCATGGGAATTGTCATCTTCAAGAACATGTCCTATATGAAACACTTTATGATCTTTGCACCATTTCCCCGATCTGCATGGAAAAACTTTTTTTTAGTGCCTTCGTTACCTCATCCATATAAGCAAAACGAATCGCAGATGTATATTCACCAACCTCATACCAAAGTGCACCAAGACAAGATAGAAAATTTTTTTCCCTAATCTTTTCCTGCAGCCTTGCTCCAAATTCCCGGCTCCAAGGAATAAATGGCATATCTTTACCCAGCCTGGCTCTGAATTCATAACCAGGAAGATTGGAAAATTCCGGTTCATCCGAAAAAAAGCCCATAAAGGTCTTTCCAAAATCCGCCCCATACCTGGCATAATGTGGTTCATATACCTGTTCAAAGAAGCAATTTCACTGAATCAGAATCTATTATATTAAAATAATCAAGTTTTCCATTTCCATGACGTGTAATATAAAATACAAGAATTCTCCACAATCCTTCTGGAACTTCCCAACGCAGCCAGCCATTCTGAATGTACCCTGTTACATCTACTGCACTTTCAGATTCAGACTGTCATCTTCTTCACTGCATCTTTTGTATGCAACTGCACCAACAAAAACATCGTCTTCCTGAAATATACTTTTTTACAAGCAGATACCCTGGTTTCATAGGGCCATAAACATCCGTATTATGTACCGTCAAAAACCGCACAGACAAAGGATGATTTCCTCCATTAAATATCTTATTTGCGTGCCCTGTAGGGAAAACGGTCATCATCCAGCAGCCATACCTTCATATCATGAGTGCGGGCAAAATCCATAATGATATCCATATCATGCCACCATCTTTCGCCTGCATAATCAGGATGAGGTCTGGCCTCTACACAGAACGCCCGGATGTTGCTTTCATAAATTTTCAGAAGTTCTGTCTGTAAAGTCTGTTCATCCGCTCCATTCTGCCAGAAAAATGGGAAAATATAGTTTCCCTGTTTTATTATTAAGATTGTCTTCCACTCTTGTCATTCCCGCAGTTCCTTTCCAGTATTTTAACCTCATACCCCTTTAGCTGAATTCTCTCTTCGGCATTCCATCCACCAGGGACTTCTGCCACACAATCTTCTTCAGCATGATTCATGACAAAAGATATTCCTTTTTTCTTCCCTTTCGAAATACAATTTCAACGTTCCCAGTTTTTTCCCGGAACATTCCGGCATCTGTTAATATTTTTTCCATTAGATATTCCATTGTCTTCTCTTCAGGATCTGTTCCAATATAATAAACCCAGCCATTTTTATACTTGTTTTCACAATAGCTGCTTTTTCCCTTATAATACTCAGAACCATAGATAGCTATCGGAACTGCTGAAGCCGGTGACAGAATATCACACCAATGTTCGCCGATTCCTTCCAGTCTTTCATATTCAAAATAACATTTTTTTCTCATAAAGGCTGTCATACTCTTCTACTTTTGCCCCTACAATAGCTGCTGCCAGTTTGCCCGGCAACGGATTCTCACCATGCAGACATTGTTATTATTCATTACCCCAGTGCGCATTGTAAGAATAAGTATGCCGCCATCTTTTTACATATTTTTTCTAACCTTTTCTAATTCAGGCGTCATTAAATATAAAGGGGTGCTACCAATATGCGGTATTTTCCCCAGATCTGCACCAGATGCGACAAAATCCACTGTAATATTATGTTTATAAAATTCTTTATAATACTTAAAAACCACCTCATCATATTTTTAATCCAGGATTTTTGAGGCTGAAGCCGTATCGCCCATTCATTTTCATATGAAAATAATATTCCGGCCTGGGCTTTTTGAACAATTCCATGAATATCATCCATTACTGGTGTCAATATCTGAATCGTTTCCTGAATTTCCGAATATCTACGTCCAGGCACACCATTATGTGGTAAAATCCCATGCCAGAACTGTTCTGCTCCAAACAGGCAGGTTCTCCATCTGAAATATGTAATTTCATCTTGCACCGTGGGCGACACTTTGAGCTGTCCACAAAAGATTCTGTCCTGGACGCGGATTTGCCCCGATAACTGAACCTCCAGTGGGACCAGACTGCATTTCCATCATCCAGAAATTTTTTCTGTTTCACGCAACGGATAAAGTCCATACAAGCTGCGACCTCATAAGGCGGCTGTCCTGGCGCCTTAAAATAATATCCGGTTGGATACTGATCATTAGCGGCAAAGTCAATGTTTCAGCCATTTTAAAATAATTGGTTTTATCATAAAATCCCATCAGATTATGTGTAATTTTCTGATTGGGTGAAATTTTTCGGATAATACTGATTTGCATGTTCTGAAAATCTATGACCAAATCTGAGCAAAAATCTTTTCCAGTCAAGTAACATGGAGGGATTATGTACTGTAGGTGTTTTTCGTGGAACTGGTATCTGTGAAAAATCATCGTATTCCTGACTCAGAATGAAGTTCCCCATTGGTGGTTTAATTCATCAATTGTATGGTATTTATTTTCAAGCCAACGAGAAAAAGCATTCTTGCAGCTTTCACACATACATAAATCATCATGGCTGTTTCCCAATTCATTATCTATCTGCCATCCAATAATATATGGGTTATTTTTTTTTAAAATGTTCTGCCATGGCAGCAACAATTCGTTTTACATGCTCCCGGTATACCTTATTGCTTTGGCAATCATGGTGACGTCCACCCAAAGGATTTTCGTTGTCCATTTGAATAACAGGAAGTATTTCTGGATTTTTTTCAACAATCCATGCCGGAGGAGCTGCTGTAGGAGTTCCGAGCATTGTATATATTCCATGCCTTCCAAGCAGGTTCACTGCTCTGTCCAGCCATTCAAAATGAAATTCACCACACCGTGGTTCCATTTTGTGCCAGGAAAACTCTGCCATTCTCACCATCTGGATTCCCATCTTTTTCCATTAGCTCCGCATCCGTTTCCCATCTTTCCTCAGGCCAGTGCTCCGGATAATAGTCTGCTCAAATTTTTATATTTTCAATTATTTCATCAAGTTTTTTTCATATTATTTCAGCCTTTATTTTTCAGCCTTTTTACCGCGCCCGCTACTATTCCGTCAATAATGTATTTTCTGCCCCATCAGATATACAATAACTACCGGTAATGTACACAGAAGAAATATGAGCGCATACCATATTCCACTGGCTGTTATATTGTCCCATAAAATTATATATACGCCCAGTACGATCGTCCAGTTTTTTGAACTCTTTATAAGGGTACAACGGCATCTGAAAGTCATTCCATACAAAAACAAATTGTGTAATAAATAAAGTTACTATAATTGGTTTTAGCAGTGGCATCATAATTTTTATAAAAAAGATTCCATGGTGATGCACCATCCATAATCGCAGCTTCATCCATATCCTTTGGAATTGTTGATACAAACCCGTAAACCATAAATACTGACTGCGGAATAAACATAGCTGTATACACCAATATCAACCCTGCATAATTATCCATCATATGAACTACCTGCAGAACCTGGACTAACGCTATGATCTGCACAGGAACAATCATTCCTGCAAGAAAAAAAAAGCATAGATTTTATTATTAAATGAATCACGATTTCTGCTTAATACATATCCTGCGATAGTTCCAAGAAATACAGATAAACCGATACTTAGCACAGTCACCAGAAGGCTGTTAAAAAAGAATGGATGATGTTTGTTTTTGCGAAACACTTCAATAAAATTAACAAACTGCCATTTCTGCGGAAGGTTTAAGGTTAAAACATTTGTCTCTGCCGGTGTTTTTCAATGCATTTACAAGAATCAGCAGCACAAAGGAAGCAATACATCCAGACTTATCAGCCATAAACAGGTTTCAAAATATATAACCGGTTTTCTTCTGTCTCATACCGTCTTCTCCTCCCATTTTCCAAATCCTTTTTAATAATAACAAAGCAGATAACTACTAAAATCGTCAGCAGAACGTTTGCTGCACATCCAGTAGACAATGCTCCGCTTCCAAAAAATAAGAATAGATTGTTGTGTTCAACACCTGTGTCGACATTCCAGGACCGCCATTTGTCATAGCAATTATGATATCAAATACTTTTTAAGCCCACCTAAAATGCGTAAAAGCACATTAGTACTTACTGTAGAAACCATCAAAGGCAATGTAATCTTCCAGAAGGTCTGCCAGCCAGTAGCACCATCAATTGTAGCTGCTTCATAACAGTCTCCAGGTACAGCCTGCAATCCAGCCAGATAAATAACCATACAATACCCGGCGCCTTTCCAGATATCTACCAGCATTACCATATACATGGCAGTTGACTTTGTTCCCAGCCAGTCAAAATGAGCAAGATCGGCCGAAAAGATACCTAAAAACTGGCTTACAATCCTTTATCCGGCAAAAAGCATCGCACGGAATATTTCTGCAATAATCAATGTACTTAAAATTACTGGAAGATAATATACTGCCCGCAACGCATTTTTTTTGTTTTCAATTTCTGATTCAATGCGATAGCCAGACCAAATCCTAATACATTTTTAAAAACAGTGGTTATTATTGTAAATGAAAATGTATTTTTCATTCCTGTCACAAAAACGGTTTTGTTTTATAAGTTGTAAATAATTTTTAATTCCCACGAAATGAATCGTATTTCCGGAATAAATTGTCTTATCTGTAAATGAATAAACAAGGCCTAAATACTTGGTATAATATAAAAAAATAAGATATACCGCTACTGTAGCAATCACAAAATACTTGAGGATAATATTTTTCTTGTTCATACTTATCTCCTTTTCATTAATTTTGATAGCTCCGTAAATGATCTTCCAGAGCATGTTCGAATAAAGTGCTAAACTGTTTTTATAAAAAGAGGTTGCTTTCTCTGCTCGCCTC
>VOFJ01002890.1_pt1 | contig 15884 bp, 25 predicted proteins | sample 5384081 | NCBI WGS metagenome assembly VOFJ01 (sample SAMN12384729, study PRJNA508395) | human gut metagenome | isolation source: healthy gut I | host: Homo sapiens
CTTATGTGGGTTATAAGTCGCAGGAGGTAAAGGCAGCCCAACATGAAGATCACACTTCAGATAATGAAGTGCTTGATGAAGTGGTGGTCATCGGTTATGGTTCGGTGAAACGGAAAGATGTGACTACCGCTATCTCTTCCGTACTACCAGGGATTTGATTAATTTTATTGTTTCGGTGGCAGGGGCAAGGCCTATCTGCTGCAAGGCAGCCGGTGTTTCGGTGATTCAGCTCAACGGAACGCCGCTGGGCGGTGAAATGTCTATCCGTGTTCGTGGTACTACTTCAATGAATGGTAGTAATGACCCGTTGTATGTAGTAGATGGAGTGCCTGTAGACAATATCAAGTTCCTTTCTCCGAATGATATTGAGAGTATGCAGATATTGAAAGATGCTTCATCAGCATCTATCTACGGTTCGCGTGCTGCTAACGGAGTCGTGTTCCATAATAATTACTGATGCGGTGCAGCCGGTAATGCCAAAAAGTTTCTTTGACAGCCCCAGTTCGGTTTTTGAACAAAGTGGTAGATAAAATAAAGTAGAATCCCTGAATGCAGCACAATATAAAGACCAGGATGAAATCGGACTAGTGTCTTTGCCGGACGGATTACCCAAGAACCGACTGGTTTGATGAAACGTATACGACCGGAAAGACTCAAAATTATCAGGTAGCTGTATCCAATGGTAATGAGAAAATGAAATATTACCTTTCTGCGGGTTACCTCAAAGAACAGGGAGTGTTGGACATCTCTTATTACAAGCGTTACAATTTCCGGGTAAATCTGGAAAATCAGGTTCGTAAATGGCTGACAGTAAGTGCTAATATCTCTTATTCAGATTATACAAGCAATGGAGGCGGAGCAATGGGAACAGGCTCGAATCGGGGTGGTGTTATTCTGGCTGTTATCAATACACCGACTTATGCGCCCGGTGTGGGATGCTTTTGAACCCTAATCAGTATTACAATAACTTCTATGGAGTGGGGGAATATCACCAATCCATTAGAAAATATAGGCCCGTGCGAAAAATAACAAAGACAAAGAAAAACCGCTTGTTGGCATCGGGTAATATATTGCTGACTCCATTTCCGGAACTGAAGTTTAAGTCTACTCTTACTCTTGACCGTCGCAACGCCGTTAATACCCACTTTTCTTGATCCGATTTCTACTGCTTTAAAATTGTGCAATCAGTACGGTGAGGCTTCGGACAATCGGAATATGAACACAGTGCTGACATTTGATAATGTATTGACTTATAATAAAAAAAAAACTTCAAGAAACATGGCTTGGAAGTAATGGCCGGTTCGTCATGGACGGATTCAGACTATTCAAATAGCTGGATCAATGGCTCCCACTATCGTAGCGATCAGATTCAAACATTGAATGCTGCCAATAAAAATATCTTGGGATAATACGGGTACGGGTGCATCTCAATGGGGGATTATGTCATTCTTCGGACGTGTAGCTTATAACTTCGACAGTAAATACCTGGTAACAGCAGCTAATCTTCGTGCCGATGGTTCTTCTAAATTGCATCCTGATCATCGTTGGGGCGTATTTCCTTCATTCTCTGCAGCCTGGCGTATTTCTTCAGAAAAGTTCATGGAGAACCTTACATGGATTGACGATTTAAAATTGCGCGGTGGTTGGGGACAAACCGGTAACCAGTCGGGCATTGGTGACTATGCATATTTGCAGCGTTACAATATCGGTCGTATCGAATGGTTTAAGAAAGGCGGCGAAGGTGATTCTACTGATTATGCAAATGCTGTTCCTACCATTAGCCAGGCCAACTTGCGTACATCTGATTTAACATGGGAAACCACGACACAGACCAATATAGGTCTGGATCTGACCATATTGAATGGACGATTGACGTTTAATGCCGACTATTATTATAAGAAGACCAAAAACATGTTGATGAATGTATCATTACCTGCCGGTGCCGCAGCCGCTACGTCTATTGCCCGTAACGAGGGTGAAATGGTAAATAAGGGTTTTTGAGCTTTCTATTAGTTCGAAAAAAAATCTTCGTGGAGGAGCATTTACATGGGATACAGACTTCAATATCTCTTTTTAACCGGAATAAATTGACAAAAACTGGAATTACAGAAAGTTTATTACGATGCTAAAACTGCGGATGTGGTGAATGACTATGTGGTACGTAATGAGCCGGGCCGTGCTTTGGGAGGTTTCTACGGTTATATAAGTGATGGGGTAGATCCTGAAACCGGTGAATTGATGTATCGTGATTTGAACAATGACGGTAAAATATCATCTTCCGACCGTACCTATATCGGTGATCCGAATCCCGATTTCACCTATGGTATGACTAATACCTTTTCATGGAAAAGTTTTTAATTTGAGTATCTTTATCCAAGGTTCTTATGGAAACGATATTTATAATGCTTCACGTATTGAAACGGAAGGTATGTATGATGGTAAGAATCAGTCGGCTCGTGTACTGAATCGTTGGAAAATACCCGGACAGATAACAGGACGTGCCTAAGGCTAATTTCAAATTGCTCAATTCTACCTATTTTTGTAGAAGATGGCAGTTATCTAAGATTGAAGGATGTTTCCTTGTCCTACAACGTTAAAGGTAAACTATTGAAGAAATGGGGAATTACCCGTTTGCAACCTTTCACGGCTACTAACCTGCTGACATGGACCAGCTATTCGGGAATGGACCCGGAAGTAAACCAATGGGGTAACAGCGGTACGGTACAAGGTATCGATTGGGGTACTTACCCGCATTGCAGATCATACGTGTTTGGTATTAATGTTGAATTCTAATGAAAGGAAAGATTATGAAACTAAGAACTATATTTTACGGATTAACCTCCGGCTTGCTATTGGGACTTTCTTCCTGCTCGCTGAATTATGAGCCATTAGACACCTATTCGGATGTGACGGAAGGAGTGACAAGTGATGGTACAAAAATCGTATTCAAGGATAAAGCTCGCAGTTGAAAGTCATCTGACAACGCTTTATAATCAAAATGCGTGACCGTCAGGAAACATTGGTATGTGGATTTACTTTTGATTTCAGATTCCCATTCGGATAATGCTTATGCCGGTACTACCGGAGCGGAAGTTGTCCCGTTTGAGAATAACTCTATTGAAGGTTCCAATTCTGTGTTGGAACGTGACTGGAACCGTTATTTGGAGGATGTACTCGTGCCAATAAAAACTCATTTGTAACATTGACCTGGTGACAGATAATTCGTTGACTACTGCCGAACGGGCGCAATACAAAAAGCAGAAGCGAAGATATTCCGTGCCATGGTAATGTTCGACATGGTACGTCTGTGGGGTGATTTCCTGTGATTACAACGGTGGCTGATGATATTACTTCTGAAAACATTGATGAGGTATATCCACAATATTTCCCCAAACAAAATACGGAACTTGAAGTCTTATCAGCAGATTGAAAAGGATTTATTGGATGCAGTATTGTATGCTCCGGACAATACGCCGGGGAATAAGACGTTGTTTTCCAAATCTGTAGCTCGTACCTTATTGGCTAAAATATATGCCGAGAAACCTTTGCGTGATTATACGAAAGTTATTCAATATTGTGATGAGGTGAAAGCAGACGGTTTTGATCTGGTAGATGATTTCAGTGATTTGTTTGGAATGAATGCTGCGGGAACAGATGCAAAGATGCGTAATACAAAAGAATCGATTCTTGAAGCACAATTTACATCCGGAGCAGGTAACTGGTGTACATGGATGTTCGGGCGTGATCTCGTGAACTGGAATAACAATTTCACGTGGGCGAAATGGTGACTCCGTCCCGTGACCTGATTAGTGCTTTCAAACAGGAAGGGGATGAAGTCCGTTTCAAAGAATCAATAGTCTATTACGATTGTAATTGGAGCAACTATTATCCGTCTGATAATTATCCGTTCATGTATAAATGCCGCTCTGCCAACAGCAGTATTATCAAGTACCGTTATGCCGATGTCCTGTTGCTGAAAAGCAGAAGCACTGATTATGCAGGATACGCGGATTTGGAAGGAGCCCGCCGATATAATAGATGAAGTGCGCGACCGTGCCAAATTGGGAGCACTTCCCACCTCTGTCCGTTCAAACAAAAACGTCCTGCTGAATGCCTTACTTAAAAAGAACGTCGGTTAGAACTGGCTTTGAGGGACAACGATGGTTTGATCTGGTCCGTCTGGACAAGGTAGAAGAGGTGATGAATGCAGTGTATTCCAAGGATTCAGGTCGCAAAGCGCAGATTTACACTTTTGATAAGAACTCTTATCGTTTGCCAATTCCGCAGTCGGTAATCGACGCGAATGATAAGATTCACCAGAATCCGGGTTATTAATTCAACTAAAAACATAGAAAACTTAAGATTATGATAGACATGAGAAATATAGCATTGACCTTTTTAGGATGCTTCACCATATTAGCTGCATGCAGCAACAGTGACGATGCGGAGAAACCGGTTACACCTGTTCCGACCGGAGATGTGACTATTTATGCGACCCACTAGCAGCCTGACTCGCGATTTGACCCGTGATGCCGTTAATTTCAGCTCGAAAGATAATTTGGCACCTACTTCAATCACATTGAATCCAACTGAACAATATCAGACAATGGACGGCTTCGAGCCTGCTATCACAGGCGCCACTTGTTTTAATCTTCTGCAAATGAAACCGGAAGATCGTCACGCCTTCCTTACGGAAACATTCTCTGACGACAAAGGCTTCGGATTTAGCTATATCCGTATCTCCATCGGCTGCTCCGACTTTTCATTGAGCGAATATACCTGCTGTGATACGAAAGGTATTGAACATTTTGCTTTGCAAAGTGAAGAGAAAGACTATATCCTTCCGATTCTGAAAGAGATTTTGAGCATCAATCCTTCTATTAAAGTCATTGCCGCTCCCTGGACTTGTCCAAAATGGATGAAAGTAAAGAGTCTCACAGATCTTACTCCGCTGGATTCATGGACAAACGGTCAACTGAATCCAGCCTATTATCAGGGGACTATGCCACTTATTTTGTGAAATGGGTACAAGCATTCAACGCCGAAGGCATTGATATTTATGCTGTAACTCCCCAGAACGAACCGTTGAACCGTGGTAATTCCGCTTCGCTTTATATGAGTTGGGAAGAACAGAGGGACTTTGTGAAAACAGCGCTCGGACCTAAATTCAAAACAGCCGGACTGGCTACGAAAATTTATGCATACGATCATAACTATGATTATAGTGATATTGAAACGGAAAAAGAACTACCCTGGTAAGATGTATGAGGACGCCAAGCTTCCCAATACCTGGCCGGAGCTGCTTATCACAACTATGGCGGGAATCGCGAAGAGCTTTTAAATATACATAAAGCCTATCCTGAAAAAGGAACTTCTTTTCACGGAGACTTCTATCGGAACATGGAATAGCGGACGTGATTTGTCGAAACGATTGCTGGAAGATATGAAAGAAGTAGCATTGGGGACGATCATCAACTGGTGTCGGGGGAGTTATAGTGTGGAACCTGATGCTTGATAATGACCGTGCTCCTAACCGTGAAGGCGGTTGCCAGACTTGCTACGGAGCGGTGGATATCAGTAATAGCGACTATAAGACAATTATCCGCAACTCACATTATTATATCATCGCCCATCTCTCAAGTGTGGTGAAACCGGGAGCGGTACGTATCGGTGCATCCGGCTATGCTGATAGCAATATCATGTATTCTGCTTTCGAGAATCCGGATGGAACATACGCTTTTGTACTGATGAATAATAATGAAAAGACTAAAAAAAAGATAACCTTAAGTGATGGTAAGCGTCATTTTGCTTATGATGTTCCGGGCAAATCTGTGACTTCCTATCGTTGGGCAAAGTCGGAATAAGAACCTTAAAACGATCAAGACAATGAAAAAAAACAGTTATATTATATTGGCTTTGGCAGGAATGTTATCCATGAATTCCTGTAATGATGACGAATTCTTGCCCGGTAATCAGTATGGAAATCAAAGCAGAGAATGCAGATGCTCTTTTGGTGACAGTCTTCCGTTTACGATTAAAGCCTCGGATGTGGATGTGCCTCTTTCTACGTTGAAAGCACAGGCTTTTTTATGGAGAAGAACAACAAGTGTCTGAAACGGTCATCCGTACAAAGACAAGCGGAAATGACTATACTGGTAAAATCTTTGTTCCTTATTATGCTAATATTCTAATGGAAAGGCAACTTTGAAATATATTCTTCAGAACATTCATTTTACTACCACAGAAATGACGAAAGAACTCGCTCTGGCACGACCGGACTTCCCCTATCTGACATTAGTGGATGAGGAAGGAAAAGAGTACCGGATGGAACGGCAAGCCATGTACAAGTATAGTGTGACAGGAGACTTCTCGCAAAAGATGAAAGCGTATATCAAGACTCCGAAAGAATGGGAGAGAATGGGAACGAATTGACCTTCGGCTGGGAGAATGGAACGATTGAAGCCGGTTCTACTAATGCTATCTCATTTTCTAATACGGAACCGGGAAATTATGCTATCAAGTTTAATACGTTGACTTACGAGGCAGAACCATTTGCCAAGTTAAAGGTGAACGGTGAAGATATGGAATTGGTAGAGAATGATATCTATGCAATCAAGTTGACTTTGAAGAAGAATGACATTCTAGCGTTTGAAGGGGTGCCTGATTATGATAATTGGTGGATAGACCAGGATTACTTTGAAAAGCAGGAAGATGGAACATTGAAATTCCTGCCGATTGACGGAAGTTACCAAATAACAGCCAATGGTAAAATGAAGTATTTCTCTGTCATTGCTTTGAAGAATGGTGAGGCTGCCAAGTTGCAGGATGATGGAACAGGTGCTATCTGGGCTATTGGAACAGGAATCGGTAAACCGTCGGTGGCACTTTCTGAAGTAGGGTGGACTCCGGAAAACGGGTCTGTGTATGCCACAAGCTTACTGCGAAGAAGTATCAGGCCTGACATTTATAGCTGGCGTTACCATGAAAGTGGATGATATTAACTTTAAGTTCTTCCATATCAATAAATGGGACAACGGCGAGTTTAAGGGGTGATGCTATTTCTACAACGAGTGAATTGGTTAAAATCTCATAGGACGGAAACTTGGGACTGGAAGAAGGTCAAAAGTTCGAAAGAGGAGGTATTTACAGGTTTACAGTTGATGTGACGAAAGGCAATACCAAGGCTGTGTTGACAGTGGAGAAAGTAGGGAAGGTAGATTTACCTGCACCGGATATTTTCTTTGGTAATGATAAGATGGAGGTGACAGATACTGATATATATAAGTCGGATCAGGCGTTTACACAAGGACAAATGATAACTGTTACAGGCATTGATAATTTGAATGAATGGTGGATCGATCCTGACTTCTTTGAGAAACAAAGTGATGGTGCATTGAAGTTCCTGCCGATTAACGGAGATTATCGGGTGACAGCTAATGCTGTTTTGAAGTATTTTTCTGTAATGGCTTTGAAAGATGGTAAACCGGCCAAATTGCAAGATGACGGAACGGGTGCAATCTGGGCTATCGGAAAAGGAATCGGTAAGCCTTCTGTTACGTCTTCCGAAGTAGGTTGGGAGCCAAGTAAAGCGCTCTGTCTGGCGCAAGTTGCTTCTAAAAAGTATCAGCTAACCTTGAAAGCCGGGGAAACGTTGAAGACTAGTGGTGACCCGGAAGTGATTAGTTTTAAGTTCTTCCATCAAAATGATTGGGGAGGAGAATTCGGCAATTATGCTCTATTTTAGTGGAACAGCTTAAACTTGCAGATTCCGGAAATTTGGAAATGCAGGATAATAAAGCATTTGAAGAAGGAGCTGTCTATCGATTTACCATTGATGTAACGAATGGCAATGCAAATGCTGATCTGAAGGTTGAGAAAATAAATTGATCTGAAGATTAATGCCGGATTTTTATTGAAACTATCCTGAAAGGGTATGATGAATTGTACCCTTTCAGGATTCATCTTTGGTCGGAATAATGTAAAAAAAACATTCAATAAACTCGTCCGCAACTAGGAAATATCCCCTGTTTGGGAGTCTATATAAATAAAGTATGAACTTATTTCTTATATCATAAATGAACATGAAATTCAAAGCAATGTTACTTGGCTTGTCTGTGATAACTGCGTTGCCTGCCTTTGCGCAGAAGCCCGTGTATCTGGACACTGGTAAGCCTATCGAAGAGAGAGTGAAAGATGCATTGAACCGGATGACCCTTGAAGAAAAGGTGAAGATGATTCATGCACAGTCTAAATTTAGTTCGGCAGGCGTTCCCCGCCTCGGAATTCCCGAAGTATGGGCTACCGACGGTCCTCATGGTATCCGTCCGGAAGTGTTGTGGGATGAATGGGATCAGGCTGGATGGACAAACGATTCCTGTATTGCCTATCCGGCATTGACGTGTCTTTCTGCTACATGGAACCCGAAATGTCGCATCTTTATGGGAAAAAAGTATCGGTGAAGAGGCGCGTTACCGCAAAGAAAGACATCTTGTTGGGGCCCGGTGTGAATATCTACCGTACTCCCTTGAACGGACGTAACTTGAGTATATGGGAGAAGACCCGTATCTGTCCGCCACTATGGTGGTTCCTTACATCAAAGGTGTACAAGAGAATGGGGTAGCTGCCTGTGTGAAGCATTATGCATTGAACAATCAGGAGTTCAACCGTCATACCACCAATGTGCAATTGAGTGATCGTGCTCTTTATGAAATATACCTGCCTGCTTTTAAAGCGGCTGTTCAGGAAGGTGGAACATGGTCGATTATGGGCTCTTGTAATCTTTATCAGGGACAGCACGCTTGTCACAACAAACGTCTGCTTAAAGATATTCTTCGTGATGAATGGGGTTTTGATGGCGTTGTAGTGTCCGACTGGGGAGGTGTGCACAACACCGAACAGGCTATTCACAATGGCATGGACTTGGAGTTTGGTTCATGGACGAACGGACTGTCTGCCGGAACGAGAAATGCGTATGATAATTATTACCTTTGCTTTCCCCTTACCTGAAACTGATAAAAAGAGGGTAAAGTAGGAACAAAGGAACTGGATGAAAAGGTAAGCAATGTGTCCTTCGTCTGATTTTCCGCACCTCAATGGATCCGAATAAACCGTTCGGTTCTTTAGGCTCTCCCGAGCACGGACAAGCCGGACGTCAGATTGGAGAAGAAGGGATTGTACTGTTGCAGAACAACGGTAACTTATTGCCTATCGATTTGAATAAAGCTAAGAAAATAGCCGTTATCGGTGAGAATGCGATTAAGATGATGACAGTAGGCGGTGGTAGTTCTTCTTTGAAAGTGAAATATGAGGTTTCTCCGTTGGATGGATTGAAAAATCGTGTGGGCTCAAAAGCAGAAGTAGTATATGCCCGTGGGTATGTCGGTGACCCGACAGGAGAGTATAACGGTGTGAAAACCGGTCAGGACTTGAAAGATAACCGTTCGGAAGATGAATTGCTTGCAGAAGCTTTGCAAGTGGCTAAAGATGCCGACTATGTAGTCTTCTTCGGTGGCTTGAACAAGAGCAATCATCAGGATTGTGAAGATTCGGACCGTGCTTCTTTAGGTTTACCATACGCACAGGATAGAGTGATTAGTGAACTCGCAAAGGTGAATAAAAACCTGATCGTGGTCAATATCTCCGGCAATGCTGTGGCTATGCCTTGGGTAAATGAAGTGCCGCCATTGTACAGGGCTGGTTCCTGGGTTCGGAAGCCGGAACAGGCTCTTGCCTCCGTATTAGTAGGAGACGCCAATCCTTCGGGAAAGCTTCCTTTCACCTTCCCGGCAAAACTGGAAGATGTAGGGGCTCATAAATTGGGCGAATATCCGGGCAATAAGGAGGAACTGGCACAGTCTAAACATAGAGGAGATACGATTAATGAAATCTATCGGGAAGATATTTTTGTAGGTTACCGTTGGGCGGATAAAGAAAAATCAAACCGCTGTTCCCGTTCGGACACGGATTGAGCTACACTACTTTTCGCTTATGGAAAGCCTTCGGCTGACAAGAAAAACAGTGACAGCAGATGATACTATCTCTTTCACGGTCAATGTGAAGAATACAGGAACTCGTGAGGGGCAAGAAGTTGTTCAGCTTTTATATCAGCGATAAGAAATCCTCTCTCCCTCGTCCGGTAAAAAGAGTTGAAAGGTTTTCAGAAAGTGAAACTGGCTCGGGAGAAGAGAAGGCGTGGTAACGCTGACGATTGATAAGAAAGCATTGAGCTTCTTCGATGATGCTAAACACGAATGGGTGGTCCGAACCGGGTAAGTTTGAGGCAATCATCGGTAGTTCATCCAGAGATATTAAAGGTACTGTACCATTTGAGTTGAAATAGGTAGATGTTTGGTTAGAGATTTTTTAAGGAGATGACAGAGAGTCTGGGTACTCGGAAAACGCTAAGTGATTGCAACAAATCGACTTAGCGTTTTTTATTGCCTAATTTTCCCAGCGTTTGCAAAAAAATAGTAAGAAAGTAGTCGTTTCGCTTGGTAAAGTGTTGTATCAGAAGTAATTTTGGGAAAAATAACAATTAAGGTAACCTAATTATGGAAAAAGGTATTTGGCTGGAAATAGAGGAACTGTATAAGGAGTTTCAGCAACTCGGTATCAGTCAGTCGGTAGACTATGAAAAGTACTACCTCTATTCGCTTATTACCCATTCTACTGCTATTGAGGGTTCTACACTTACCGAATTGGATACCCAGTTGCTTTTTGATGAGGGGGTAACAGCCAAAGGAAAGCCGTTGGTCTATCATCTGATGAATGAGGATTTGAAGAAGGCATACGGAAGCTTGCTAAAAAGGAAGCGCAACGCAATACTGTTATAACTCCTGCTTTTTTGCAGAAGTTAAACGCTACTTTGATGCGGACAACAGGGGGAAGGCATAATACAATAGGCGGCTCTTTCGATTCTTCCAGAGGTGAGTTCCGTTTGTGTGGCGTTACGGCTGGTGTAGGTGGGCGTTCTTATATGGGTTATCAAAAAAGTACCTGTTAAAGTAGAAGAACTTTTTGTTTCTTGTTGCAGGAACGGCAAAAGAATGTGGAAACGTTCCGTGAACAATACGAATTAAGTTTTAATGCTCACCTCAATTTAGTGACTATTCATCCTTGGGTGGATGGCAACGGGAGAGCAAGCTCGCTTACTGATGAACTATATTCAATTCTGCTATCATCTTTTCCCCGTTAAGATTCTTAAGGAGGATAGGGCAGATTATATCCTTTCTTTACAACAGGCGCAAGATGATGAAACCAACCGGCCTTTTGGGGATTTCATGGCGGTGCAATTGAAAAAATCACAGTCTTTGGAAATTCAAAAATATAAATCTTCTCACAATAAAGGATTTAGTCTTTATGTTTTTAATCTTGTAGGACTTCTTTTGATAAGACTTCCACCCATTGTATATTGTGTTGTTTTTCATTAACGAAATCACCATTACAGTAACGGCGGTTGCATTTATTAATATCGAACTTATGTAATTCTCTAATAGTTTTAAATAAAGGTTCATCAGTTTCACCGTTAGTTGAATAGTTATAGACCAGATATTTATGGTGGAAAGAGGTACATAAAATAATAAAGAATCATCCTTCACACTCTTCACTGTTCTTTTTTATATGCCATAAGCTAAAGTAAATATGCTATAAGCAAAAACGAATATGCTATCAGCTAAAATTGGCAAAAGCTCATAGCAAACGCTCCATCAAGTATTAACATTTGAGCTATCGACTATTAATACTTTGTATTTAGGCTATTAATACTTGAGTTGTTGGCTATATATACCCAAGACGCACGATATATATATCCAACGTGTTAGATCTATATGACCAATACATTGGATCTATATGCCCAACAAATAGGGTGTATAGACCCTTAATCTATACGATATAAGCGTCTTTTAGTCTGGTTATTTGAAAGAAAGAGAAACAATCTTGTTAATATCTGCTAAGGAGCTATATCGATAAAAAGCTATCTAAACTTGGGGGCTTACTAGTTCTTCGTTAACAATCTTAAAGCTTATAAGAAGTCTCTCTTTCGAGTGCAAAACTAAAAGACGCTTACTTTTATTTTGTGAAGGAGGTGAAGGATGATTCTTTATTATTTTATGTACCTCTTTCACCATAAACATCTGATTTATACTCATTCAACTAAAGGTGAAACCGGTGAACCTCCTAAATGAATTTTTATAGTTACACGTAGCTTTAGAAGATTTTGTCTTTTTTGCTGATCGCTGTAAACTTCAATTTATATTGCTTTTCTTTTTCTCTTTTCTGATTTTATATTCTATCTTTGCAATGCTCTTTATCAAAATCCACAGCAGGGGGAACCTGCTGTATCAATGTGGCAGGCTTTTTTATGCTTGTCCTATCATTCTATATGGCGGTTTCGTACCCCCATGTAGGATGTTAATGCACCTACTGCCTGTTGTGGATGGTGAAGAGCAATGGGACAGGCGGAACCGCTTCTTTTATTTCTTAAAACTACCCTTCTGTATCGCCCCATTGAACTTAATTTATTCACCATTTAATTAAAATTCTTATGGAAGAAGTTTTTTTAAGCAACCAGCAGGCTCGTCCGGGGACGCGACGCAACTCATGCACGTTATCTTTTCATCCGATGATGAAATGATGTCTTTATCTGACTCTCAATCGTTTTATGAATCCTGAAAGCTATCTAGTGGAACGAACAGATCGAAAAGAGACTGGAGGATTTAGCTAGTACGCTTTGTAGTAATGTGGCAGCCTTTGAAGCCATCCGTAATTATAAGTCGATAAGTGTGAAAGAGGTGATTAGAGGATTCGGGGCGCACATGATGAATACGCTAATCTCAATACCAATCGTTTCCAAAGTGCCGATGCCGTGGGAACGTTAATGAATTGCATACTGAATACCACTAAAAACAGTTGGCAGTTTAAGAAAATGGATCGGAATAATGATATACATCTTCAAAATGTACGCTATTTGTTGAATCGGCTGGATGCGGCAGAATCTAATGAAGAGAAGAACTGTGAAGAAGTAGCGATATAAACAGTTTTCTCTAAAATTACTTAGGAAACGCAAATAGAGGGTATAAGAATCGGAGATAATGTATAGATAAAGGCAAATGTAACGTAACATAAAGCATCTGTAACCTGCCCGATAGAAAAGGAACACAAGACGTTGTGCTCCTTTTTTTATATTGTTGTAACTTTGCTTTCAGATAATATGATAAAAGGCTGATTGTTATGAGAAACACACTTTTTTGGGATTCTATTCCTTTTTTTATTTTGCCTCTTCAGGCACATCAGAAACTTCCGTTTTTGCAGAAACAGGGAAGTACCACACAACTTATGGTAGATGGAAAGCCATTCTTGGTGATTGGCGGTGAATTGGGAAATTCTTCAGCCTTTCCCTATTGAAGATATTGAACGTATATTCCCGAAATTGCAACGTATGGGGCTGAATACGGTACTGGTTCCTGCATATTGGGATTTAACAGAACCACAGGAAGGTAAATTTGATTTTACTCTGACGGATAAAGTGATTCAACAGGCTCGCGCGAATGATTTGAAGGTGGTTTTCCTTTGGTTCGGTGCGTGGAAAATCTCAATGAGTTGCTATGCTCCGATCTGGTTTAAGGAAGATTATAAGAAATACCCGCGTGCCTATACGAAAGCAGGGAAGCCCCTCGAAATAGCCAGTTCCTTTTCGGAGAATGTGTTTCAGGCGGATAGCCGTGCTTTTTCCCCAATGGATGAAACACATTGCTTCTGTGGATAAGGAAGAGGGGAACGGTTATCATGATTCAGATAGAAAACGAAATCGGAATGTTGGAAGATGCCCGCGATTATTCCAAAGAAGCGGATAAACTGTTTTATGCACCAGTTCCGTCTCTTTTCATCGACTATTTGCAAAAAAAGAACAAGAGATCTCTGCATCCCGAAATGTTGGCAAAATGGGAGAGCCAGGTATTCAAGAAGAAAGGTACGTGGCAGGAAGTGTTTGGTGCAGACGTGTATACGGATGAAATTTTTATGGCCTGGTCGTATGCGCAGTATGTAGAACGAATGGCAAAGTTAGCACGTTCTATCTATAATATTCCGTTGTATGTCAATGCAGCAATGAACAGTAGGGGGCGGAAACCGGGAGAATATCCGTCGGCAGGACCATTGGCTCATTTGATAGATGTATGGCATTATGCAGCACCCAACATTGATTTTCTGGCTCGGATTTATATGATAAAAGGTTTCGTTGATTGGGTGGCAAAGTATAAACTGCACAATAATCCTCTCTTTATACCTGAAATTCGGTTGGAAGACAATGATGGAGTACGTGCTTTCTATGTGTTTGGTGAGCATGATGCGATTGGCTTTTTGTCCTTTCTCTATTGAAAGCGGTTCGGATAGAGCAGATGCACCTTTGGTACAGAGCTATATTAAATTGAAAGAACTGATGCCTTTATTGACAAAATATCAGGGTAAAGGAGTGATGAACGGTCTTTTTGTTTGATGAAGAGAATAAAGAACGAATACTTTCATACGATGATTTGGAGATTACCTGCCGTCATTACTTCACTCTGCCATGGGACCCACGTGCCCGGGATGGCACTGTATGGCCTGAAGGGGAGGTGTTTTGCTACGTCTGGCTCCAGATGAGTATATCGTTGCCGGCAGTGGCTTGGTACTTGAATTTAAGAAACAGGGGAAAATAAAATGAAAAGTTCACCGGCATTGGGCGAGGATGGTTTTGCCAGTGTGGGCGGAAAGGCATCAAAAAAAACGGAAAATAGCTGGCAAGGTGGTATGAGAGCCGGTATCGGTTCTGTAGATGAAGTTAATGTGAACGAAGATGGTTCACTGAAATATATCCGGCGCCTGAATGGCGATCAGGACCATCAGGGAAGGCATGTACGTATTCCTGTCGGAGAATTCAGTATTTTACACGTCAAACTGTACGAGTATAAATAATGTGACGACATGGTGCACCTTTGTTGGCTACATACGTATAGAAGAGTGGAGTCATTACTTGCCTAGTACCAACAGACTTTCCGGTCCCATATTGAACAACAGGTCTATGATACTCAAATTAGGAAGAAAACCCAGTTTGGGCTCGAAAACCTGATAGTAAGGTTGCGGAATAAACTCTGTATCCACTTCTCGGAAATCCTTTTTTGGGATGAATGACTTCCCGAAAATCGAATTCTCCGGGAGCAAACTCCATCTTATATTCGCTAGTACGCTCCATAGTGGGGTGAATATCTATCAATTCACAGACCATCCGGCATAGTTCTTCGTTGAAATCGATTAAAAACTCGTATTTCTTTTTTCGTAGAAGGGACGGAAGTCGTCCTTGTAATATTCAAAGAAAGGAGTACTGTTGTAGGCTGATTCGATGGCGTTCCAGTGCAGATGTCTCCAGTTGCCGTGGTCGGAGATGCGGATATCTTTCATCGGACACTTCAATGTGTCGGGTTTTACGGTTGGGATAGAAAGAGCTAATTCGGCCGGATGGGCCGGCAATGGTGCACCGGTTACGATAGGTTTGTTTGATATAGTGGTCGTGTTGCTCTACAAACACTTTGTCATAAGCCAGAAGTTTGGTATAATATTCGACGGGAGCGAGATAAAATTTCGAAGATAAATAAGCTATTTTCATTTCTTTCATTTTAATACGTTTAGGGGGCTCTATAATAAGGATATTAATTTAAGGATATTATTAAGGAGTTATTTCTTTTTATGTTCCGGAAGATTATTTCACCGTTCTGAAGAAACGGTTCCATCGGTATCCGTCAAACAAGCCTGTCTCTTTTTTTTCTTTGGAGAACCAAATGATGGAGGCTTTCCCGATGATATGGTCTTGGGGACAAACCCGAAGAGCCGTGAGTCGGAAAAGTTGACGGTAT
>VOFJ01001218.1_pt1 | contig 15878 bp, 16 predicted proteins | sample 5384081 | NCBI WGS metagenome assembly VOFJ01 (sample SAMN12384729, study PRJNA508395) | human gut metagenome | isolation source: healthy gut I | host: Homo sapiens
CTGCGGCAGCTTCGACGGGTCGGATTTGACCTGCGCGAAAATTTTCGCGCTCAGGTCCTCGAGCCGGTCGATGTCGGCGGAGATCTTCTCATCCTTGATGGAATCATTCAGACGCTTCATCTCGGAGATGGCAAGATTGCCGTCCCGGATCATCTTGTCAAGCTCCGGATTCCCGGTGCTCTCTTCCTTTTTCGGCGGGTCGGGCACCGTGACTTCGACCGTGCCGCACACGGCGTTCATGATGAAATACACCACCGCCGATACGATGGCAATAAAGATGAACTGCGGCACGCGGTAAAGCGGAAAGAGCAGCGCATAAATGACCCATGTTCCCGCCGCGGCGTAATAGGGTACGGTGGATCTGCGTTTGACAGTTGCCAAGACGATCCCCTCCTGTTTTCATAAATATTTTGACTGATATATGATATCACATCGCATCAGCGCGGTCAAGCAAAGCAAGCGCTTGAAACATTGCAATATCGCACTTTTTACAAAAGAAGGCGGCGTCCGGTCCAGGACGCCGCCTTCTTGCAAAATACTGCGTTTTTCTTATTCGTTTCGGATGGCTTCGAGCGCCGAGATCTTGACCGCCTTGTTCGCGGGCTGATAGCCGGACACCAGTCCGACCAGCACCGAGAACACCAGCGCGAAAATCACAAGCTCCGGCTTGATGACGGACGTGCGCACCACGCCTTCGCCGCCGATGAGCGCCTGCTTGATAAGCTCCCACGTGACGCCCCCGCCGCCGAACGCGCCGAACGAGAACAGATTGATGATGACGGATATGATGAAGCTGAAAATAAGCCCCAAAATGCCGCCGAGAAGGCCGATGCTGCCCGCCTCCATGAGGAACATCGCGCGGATATCGCGCACATAGCAGCCGAGCGCCTTCATAATGCCGATCTCCTTCGTGCGCTCGGAGATGGACATGATCATCGTGTTCGTGATGCCGATGGCCGCGACCAGAAGCGAGATCGCACCGAGGCCGCCGAGCATCAGCTCGATCTGGCGGGTCTGCTTGTTGAGCTCGTCGCGCATGCTCTGCATAGAATACGTACTGTAGCCCAAGTCCTTGATGGACTGCTCCACATCCGACACGGCGTCGAGGCTCTCAGCCTTGACGTTGATGCTTGAATACTCGAACTTCGTGTCGGTCTTGCCGGTCAGGTCCTGAATAAGAGCTTTGAGCGCATTGATGTCCATCATCACGCCGTCGCTCGTCTCGTAGCCCTTGCCCCGATCTTCCTTCATCACACCGACGACCTTGAGCTCGACCTCATAGGGGGTAGGTTCGGTGCCTGTACCGTCGTCATACGGTGTGAGTACCATGGTGATGCTCGTCTTGAGCGGGTCAAAAAACGGGTCGGGGACCTTTTCCGTGTCGATATTGCCGTTTTCGTCCCAGATATATCGGTCGACATAATTTCTGCCATCCGGCATCAGCGTATCGAAGAAGTTATAGGCAAAATACTGGCCCACGACCACCTCGTCGCTGCTCTGCGGATAGCGGCCCGAGACCAGCTCATAACCCATGTCCTCAAGGGCGCTCACGTCAATGCCGGCAAAGTTTCCCCAGTCGGCGCTGTAGCGGTCATTGATGCCCGCCTTGAACGAAATGTTGTAGTTGTCAAGGCTTGCCTTGGGCATGACGGCCTGCACGCCCGCGATCTCGTGGAAGCTCTCGACCGCCTTGTCGTCAAGCTTGCTCTCCGTCTGCGTGCCGGTGCTCTGGTTGTAGCCGCGGTAGACCTCGATGATGGAGAGGTCGCCCATATTTTTGAGCATCTGGTCGTACGACTCCTGCATGCCCGCGCCGATGGAGACCATCACGATGATGGACGTACAGCCGATGAACACGCCCAGCACCGTCAGGATCGTGCGTCCTTTGCGCCGTGACAGGCTGTCAAAGCACATTTTCAGGATGTCTGCGAATCTCATTTTTTCTGCTCCTCAGCACCCGTGGCCGCAGTCTCTTTGCTTTCAGCCGCCGCGGCTTCCGCTGCCTCCTGCTTCTCCTCGGCGAGCTCCTCTTCGTCCCACTTGTCCCAGAGCGCCTGCTCGGCCTTCTGCTTGGCTTTCTTCTTGCGGGCGCGGAGCACGATCAGGGCGATGATGGCAATAACGACGAGCGCGATGATGACGTACTTCCACGGGAAGGTGTGCGCCGGCTCGGGGTCGATCATGCCGGGATCGTCCATGCCGGGGTCGGTCGGCTCATAGGCCATGGCTTCGACCGTCGCCTCAAAGACGCGCTCTTTCGTGTTGCCGTTGGAATCCTCGTAGGTAATGACGATCTTGACCTGATTCTCGCCCTCCAGCTGCGGGGTCACGGCAAAGGCGATGGTGCCGTTCTTGCCGCCGTCGATCGTGCCGACGCGCTGATAAGGCGTGGGGGAATCAATGTCACCGGAGATGGTCGCCTCAACGTTGTTGATGGCGCTCTTGCCCTTGTTGACATAGTCGATGGTCAGGCTCGTCTCCTCGCCGACGTAGCCGGTGTAGGAGGTCTTGGGCTCACTGAGCTCAAAGCGGTCGGGCTGGTAAAGAGGAACGCTCAGCGACAGCGTGGCGTTGCCCGACTTTCTTGCGTTCTGGTCAACATATTCATAGGTCACGTCGATCTTGACGTCCTGCGCGCTGGCGCTGATGAGCTGCGCGGCCTTCATCGGCACGGTGACGGTCTTGCTGCCGCTCGCGGCGACAGATTCAAAGTAGAACGTGTTCGTCGAGCCGTTGAGCATCAGGTCCTGACCGCCGGTGACGGTGACCATGACGTTTTCGATCTTGATGGTCTTGCTGGTGTTCGTGAACGAGAAGCTCAGGTTCGTGCTTGAGCCTGCCGCAACGGACGAACCGCCGTAGTTGTACTTTGAGAGAATGACGATGGGTGTGGGGCTCGCAATGGTCTCCTCGTCCTTCGTATCCTTGGTAACGGTGGAGAGAACGTTCACGCTGCCGCTGGCGCTGCCGCCGGTGAGCTGCGTGCCGTTGTCATAGTAGAACGACAGGCTCGCGTCGATCGTCTGCATCTGGGACTCGATCTTGTCGGGCGCCTTGACCGTCACAGTGACGGCCGTGTCGCGGCCCGCGCGGATATCGTCGAGCATGTAGTCCTGGCTGCCCATGATGAGAAGCGATCCGGAGGATTTGAGCGTCAGGATAGGGTCGCGCATGGCGGTCGTGCCGGCGTTCTGGATGTAAACGGTGATGGTCTTCGTCTCGCCCGCGGCAATAGACGTGCTCGTGCCGTCGGAGTTGAAGACGGCGCGCGGCTCGGGAATCGTTTCCGGCGTCGGCTCGGGCTCCGGCTTCGGCTCGGTGTAGGGCACGCACTCGCGCACCGGGACGGTGTTGCCGTCCTGATAGCCGCCGCCGTTGCCTTCATAATAAATTGTAAAGGCAAGCTGCTTGCCGCTGTCGCCGGTGTAGGTCAGGCCGGTGAACGTAACGGTATATTCGCCGTTCTGTCCGCTTGCAACAGCGCTCGCCGTGCCGTCCTGAAAGCTGTCAAGGCCGCGCACGACGCGGATCGAATCGTTGCTGCCGTCCGTGCGGGATAAGTAGACCGTGATATCCACCGTATCGCCGGTGTAAATGCTGCTTCTGCTGGCCCGGTAGCCGGTGATCAGAAAGCTGGTTCCCGTCCGTGCCGTCGTGCCTCCGCCCGTCGCTTTGGCGACATTTACAGGCAGCAGCGCTGCGCACAGCACAAGGGCAAGGCAGAGCGAGAGCAGGGATCTTGAAATGCGTTTCATGTTCGATTTCCTCCGTTATTCGATATAAGGTGCGGCGTCGATCTCCGCCTTGACCTGATTTTCTACGTTGCTGACGATCCTGCCGTCGATGAGCGTGACGATGCGGTCGGCATACTCGGTCATCTCCGGATCGTGGGAGACGAGCACGATCGTCTGGTGGAAGCGCTTGGCAAAGCCGCGGATCATGTGCATGACCTCTTTCGTCGTCTTCGAGTCGAGGTTGCCGGTCGGCTCGTCGGCGAACACGACCTCGGGACGCGTGACGAACGCGCGCGCGATGCCCACGCGCTGCTGCTGTCCGCCGGACATCTGGTTCGGAAAGTGGTCCATGCGGTCCTTCAGTCCCACGCGGCAGAGCATTTTCTTCGCCTCCAGCAGCCGCACATCCGGGTCGATGCCCTTGAACATCAGCGGCATGGCCACGTTTTCCGCCGCCGTCAGCTCCGGCAGCAGGTTGTAGGACTGGAAGACGAAGCCGATGTGCTTCTGCCGAAAGGCCGCGAGCTGATTTTCGTTGAGCTGTGAGATCGGCACGCCGCCGATGCGCACCACGCCGCGCGTGGGCTTTTCGAGTCCCGCCAGCTGGTTGAGCAGCGTCGATTTGCCGCTGCCGGACGTGCCGAAGATACAGCACACCTCGCCCCGCGGGATGTCGAGGTCAATATTGTGCAGTGCGACCACGTGCTCCTGCCCCATCATGTACACCTTTCGGAGCTTTCGCACCGAAATGACGGGCTTCTGGTCATTTGCCATCGCAGTTTCTCCTCAATTTTAATCTTGGGTCCATTATAATCTCATCTTATGAGGAAGTCGTTACAATCAGGCGCGATTTGGTTACAAATTATTTAAGAGTTCCTTAATTCTCGCACCAAGCCTTTTCCTGTATTATTTAGACGGAATTTATCGAAAAATGTTTCATCCTTTTTGAAAAAAACGGCGGATTTTTTGATCCGCCGCTTTTTTAAGTTCATGCCGTTTTAGTTCAGCGGCACGTCGGGCACGACGTAGACCGTCATCTCTTCGCCATTTGTGTCGATGGACACGGTGTCGTCGATGGGCTGCGTCAGCGCCGCGTCCGCGTAGAGCGTGCAACCGCTGCGGCAACAGATGTTGACATACGTCCCCCTCGCCACATGGTATTCATTCACCCACCAGTCTTCGCCCCCTTCTTCCGCAGGGAGGCAGACCGTCAGCAGGCAGGCGGGTCTCGTGTCGTCCGTCGCGTACACGACATCGTTCAGAAGGTAGCGGCCTGACTTATAGGGTTCTGTTTCGTAGGGCTCGTTGTAGCTCCAGTTGTAGAGCGTCGTGCCCATCTCCGTCGCGCCGCCCTCGCCGTCCGCCATATAGTCGGTCACGGACATGGCGAGCAGCTCGCCCGTCTCGGGATCGGCGTAGTAGAGGGTGGTATAGTAGTAGCCGTCCTGATCGTCAAAGCGCGTGGTGGTCGAGAGCAGCACTGCGCCGTCCTGCTCGCTGCGCTCGTCGAGCGTTTCCTCGGCATTCTTGGCGGCGGGGTCGGTGCACTGCGGCAGCATTTCACGGAGATACTCCGTCCCCTCGCCCGGAATGGGATAGATGTTCAGGCTTGCGGTATCGTCGCTCGTCATGCGCGTGGCGTACAGGCTGCCACACCCCTCGCTCCACAGCTCATCCTCGCCCGGGCCGCTGTTGGCGGTATAGCTGTAGTGCGAGGACATGAGGATCGTGCTGTCGCCCCCGTCCGTGTACTGCAATCTTGCGGTGTAGGCCACCTCGCCGTCCCGGTCGGTGCCCTGAATGTTCACGGTCACGGCGTCGTACTTTGCAAGCAGTACGCACGGATCGTTGACCTCGCGCAGCGTTTCGAGCGTCACGTCCATCGGCGTGTCGTCCTTGCCGCCGTTTCCATCGTCCTTGCCGCCCTGCGTGCCGCAGCCGGCAAGAAGTGCCGCGACACAAAGCGCGCCAATGCCTGCTTTCTTCCAGTTTTTCACCTTGGTTTCCTCCTTTGGGTTTGGGACGCGGAATCATTCGCGTCATGGTTGTTCTTCACTGCTGTCGGGAATGTTGCCGCTCTTTACATAGACGGTCGTGCTGCCGCCGTCCGGCCACTCGATCTCAGGGGTTTGATACTCCTGCGTCATGGCGGCGTCGTAGTAAAGCATGACGCCCTTACCACTCTCTGGGGAAAAGTACGCTGCGCTCGGCACGGTAAAGTGCTGCTCGTGCTCCTGCGCGGTGCCCGGGTCCCACACGAGCGTGATTTCATGCTTGGGAACATCGTCCGACAGCATCAGCGCGTAGAGGTCTTCCTCCGGTTCATAAGGGCGATCATAGTCGAAGGTGTACTGCTCTGTTCCATAGCAGATGTCCTCCCCGTTTGCGTTCTTCGAGCGCAGCTCCATCCGTGCACTCAGCAGATCGTCAGAGGTTGGGTCGACGCAATACTGCTCCAGCGAATACGCGTTGTCGTCATCGCCGCCGATCAGGCGCGATTTGACCTCGAATACAAGCTTGCCGTCCTGCTCATACGGCTCTCCGGCTTCTACGCTCACACCGTCGCCGACAATGGTCAGATATGGCAGCGGGAGGATACTCTTTTCGTACCAATTCCCCGCGGCAAACACCGTCACATCGATGCGTCCCATAACGCCGCTCTCGTCGTTCCCTGCCGCAATGAGGCTCATTCCGTTTGGAACATCGTCTGAGCAAACATCCATGCTGTAAACATCGCTCTCGCCATACTCATCACTGCTCCATCTGTGCCGCCAGCTCTGCCATCTTTCCTTTTCGTCAAGCGTATACTGATCGGTCTCTCTTTCGGCCAGGCCGCGGTTCCTGCTGTCCACGCTCTCACAAGTGACAGTCACCACCTCGTGCCGCTCGAGCAGCGCAGAGATCGTGTTCCGCTCACAGACGTCTTCATAGGTGATGGGATGCTCTTCCGCCATATCGTTCTGTTTCTCCGTCTCTCTGCAGCCCATGAGCAGCAGCGCGGCGGCAAGGGCGAGGGCACTCATTAGTCCCCAGCGGTTCATTTTGTTTCTCCTTTCATCGTCTTCTTTCCATCTTGATTATGCGGAGCTTTTTTCGTTCCGTACATTCTCTTAGACGAGAAATTTCTCAAAAAGTTTCACCTTTATGATTTTTTTTAAGAAACTTTTTTCTTTCCCGTGCAAGCTCTTGCATTTTCCGCCGATGCGGCATACAATGAGGACACATTTCACCCGGGAGGGGCGTTTTTATGAACTATATCGGCATCGACCTCGGCGGCACGAACATCAAGGGCGCACTCGTGAGCGCAAAGGGCGAGATCTTAAAGGAGCATTCTATCTCGACGCGCGTCGATCTCGGCCCCGAGGCGGTCGCGGGACGCATCGGTCAGGTCATCGCGCAGCTCTCTATCGGCGAGGACACCGTCGGCGGCGTGGGCGTCGGCTGCCCCGGCACGGTGGACGACGCGAGCGGCATCGTGCGCTTTGCGGCGAACCTGAATTTTGTGAACTTCGACCTGCGAAGCGCGCTGCGCGCGCACACTGCTCTTCCCATCCACCTCGGCAACGACGCAAACGCCGCGGCGCTGGGCGAGGCGCTGTTCGGCTGCGGCCGCGGCGCGAGAGCACCATCGTCGTCACGCTCGGCACGGGCGTCGGCGGCGGCGTGGTGCTCGGCGGCAAGCTCCTGACAGGCTACACGGGCGCGGCGAGCGAGATCGGCCACATGGTCATCGCGGAAAACGGCGAAGAGTGCACCTGCGGCAGCCGCGGATGCTTCGAGGCCTACTCCTCCGCCACGGCGCTGATCCGCGACACGAAGCGCACCATGGCCGCGCACCCCGAGAGCCTGCTGCACGCGATCGCCGCGGAGCAGGGCGGTGTCGACGGCCGCACAGCGTTTCTCGCCAAGGAGCGCGGCGACGAGGCGGGCGCGCAGGTCGTGGAGGACTACATCGAGCATCTGGCCTGCGGGCTCACAAATCTTGTCAACATTTTCTTTCCCGAAGTGCTGGCCCTCTCGGGCGGCGTAGCAAATCAGGGCGACGCGCTGCTCCTGCCGCTGCGCGAAAGGGTGCGCGAGCGTTCGTTCGGCTCGCGCTATGCCGTCTCGCACACGCGCATCGAGCTCTGCACGCTCGGCTACCGCGCGGGCGTGATCGGCGCGGCGATGCTCGCGCGCGAGTGAGCGTAAAATAGCGCAGGATATGATGAGGCCCTCCGCATTTCTGCGGAGGGCCTTTTTTACCGGTAGCCGTCGGGCTCGGCCGAGCCTTCGATCAAAAACTGCACCTCGTCCACGCCGCCGAGCGACAAAATGGACTGCTCGAGCGCGCTCAGCATCAAATCGCGCTCCGCCTCGTTCTCCGGCAGTGAGCCGCTCGCAGGGAGATTCAGATAGCACACGCCGTTTTCGATGCGAGAGGAGATGACCGCAAAGTTCTCCGGCAGGAGCGAGACGAGCGAATCGTCCTCCGGCCCCTGCGCGAGCGCTTCGAGCAGCGCGTTCACGCGCGTCTGGCCCTCGTAGAGCGCGAGCGTCTGCTGCTCGGCGCGCAGCTCGCCTGTCTTGCTGTCGAGGAAATAAAGCGACACGGTGATCGGCCGCAGGCCACTCTCACGCGAGGAAAGCAGCGTATCCGCCGAGAGCAGCACTTGCGTCTCGCGGTACGGCAGCTCGCGCCCGTCCGCCGTGATGCTCACAGCGTTCACATTCGGCAGCTGCGTCAGCGTCAGCGTGATGCAGTAGTCAGCGAGCGACAGGTCGATGCCCGTCAGGCGCGCATACTGTGCGCTCAAGTCGATCTGCGCGCGGCGGCCCGACACCTTGAGCGACTTGAGCGCCGTTCCCCTCCGGGATGGGCGACGAGAGCGACGGCTCGTCGGGCCCTGCGAGCAGCGCCTCCATCAGCGCGCGGACACAGTCTTCGGTCTCCATCGCGCCGTCGAGCGTCAGACGCTTTTCCTGCGTGCGGATGGCGTCGCCGCCGCCCGCGGAGTTGGGATCGCTGAGAAAATAGAGCTCGTAGCCGTTTTCGTCCATTTCCTGCGCGTGCTGGGCCGCGCAGGCGCAGAGAAGCGAAAGCAGGAGGACTAATGCCGCAGTCAGGGAAAGACGTCTTCTCATGTCTCATCCTCCCTCTTTGCAGCGCGGCAGGCGCACGGTAAACACCGTGCCGCCGCCCTCGCGGGCGCGGACCTCGATACTGCCGCCGCGGCGGCGCGCCGTGTCGGCGGCGATGGAAAGGCCAAGGCCTGTACCGCCCGCGGCGCGCGAGCGCATCTTGTCCACGCGGTAGAAGCGGTCGAAAATGCGGGGCATGTCCCCCTCCGGAATGCCGATGCCATTGTCGCTGACAGTGAGAAGGCAGTCCTTTTCATCCCCCGCGAGCAGCAGCTTCACAAAGCCGCCGGGGCGGTTATACTTGATGGCGTTTTCCGTCAGGTTGTAGATGATTTCGTGAATTTCATCCTCGCTCGCAAGGGTCTGTCCCTCGCGGCGAATTTCATATGAGAGGTCGACCTGCTTTTCCTCGGCCACAAGGCGCAGCATACGCACCACGCGCGCCATCACGGACGAGAGGTCGACGCGCTGCGCCTCGGGCAGCATGCCGCTGTCCAGACGCGTCAATCGCAGCAGATTTTCCGTGATGCGCGCCAGGCGCTCGGACTCCTGCTCGATATCACCGACAAATTCGCGCACGGTCTGCGCGTCCATGTTCTCCGTCTGCAAAATGGAGTCGGACAGAAGCCTGATGCCCGCCAGCGGCGTTTTGAGCTCGTGGCTCGCGTCCGACACGAAGCGGCGGCGAGCGTCCTCCGTCGTTTGCAACCGGTCAGCCATGTCGTTGAACTCGGCGGCGAGCTCGCTGATCTCGTCGTGCCCGCCGACCTCGGCGCGGTGGCTGTACGAGCCCTCGCGCATCTTGCGGATGGCGTCGGTCAGTACGCCGAAGCGCCGCGTCAGCACACGGGATAAGAGTACGCTGATCCCGCCGGCGAACACCAGCACGACCGCCGAAATCGTCAGGAGATTGCGCTGCAGGGACAGCAGCAGCTCCGCTTGCTCGGTATCGTATTCGTAGGCATACACCGCGCCGATGGTCTGGCTGTGGTAGATGACCGGCGAGGCCGCGCGGCTTTTGAACGCCTTGTCCGAAAATTCGGTGTAAAAGACGTCTTCTCCGCGAAGCGCCTGCACAAGCTCTGTATAAAAGGCGTAGCGGCCGATCGCGCCGTCGGTTTCGCGCGTGTCGTACAGCACGCGCCCGAGGCGTCCGTCACAAGCACGCGGGAGATCCCCGTCTCCTCCACGAGCGTCATCGCACCCGCGACGTTTTCCTCGCTCAGCTCCTCAAGGCCGGAAAGCGCCGTCACCATCACCGAGACGCTGCCCTGCAGCGAGCTCTGCTTAGAGCGGAACGTCAGGTTTTCCGACGTGATGAGCGGATACGTGTTCAGCAGGATCAGCACCGCCAGAATGATGGCGATATAGCTGAAGCTGAATTTTCGCTGCAGGCTCGCATGCATCTGCACGGCGCTGCCCCCTTCTCTTTCTTTTAGTGGGAAATCAGTCCTTCAAGTAGTACCCCACGCCCCATTTGGTCAGGATGTGCTGCGGCGCGGCGGGGTTTTCCTCGAGCTTTTCGCGAAGCCGCCGGATGTGCACATCCACTGTGCGGTAGTCGCCCGCGTAGGTGTAGCCCCAGACGAGGTCCATCAGATTTTCGCGCGAGTAAACGCGGCGCGGATTCTTGACAAGAAGCTCGATGAGGTCGTATTCCTTGGCCGTGAGCTCGACGATCTCGCCGTTTTTGACGGCGACGCGCGCTGCTCGGGGTCGAGCGTGATGCCGCCCGCGGTCAACAGGAGCGTTTCAGGCTGCTTTTGCTGCGGTGCGGCGTTCGCGCGGCGCAGCAGCGCGCGGATGCGCGCCTTGAGCTCTAAGATGTTGAAGGGCTTGGTGATATAGTCGTCCGCGCCGGACTCAAGGCCGATGATCTTGTCCGCGTCCTCGCTGCGGGCGGTGAGCATGATGATGGGCACATTGGAAAATTCGCGGATGCGCATGCAGGCCGTCAGCCCGTCCACCTGCGGCATCATCAGATCGAGGATGATGAGGTCAAACCCGCCGCTTTTCGCCATGTCGATGGCGGTCGCGCCGTCGTAGGCGGTCTCGACCGTAGCCCTCGTTTTCCAGATTGAATTTAATGCCCTTGACGAGAAGCTGCTCGTCGTCAACCACCAGAATTTTCATTGCCATCCTCCTCCGTGAATGTGATCTCCGCGCGGAATCCCTCGAGCTTCGCCTCTCCGATGCCCTTGACGTTCAAAAGGTCCTCCGCCGCCGTAAAATCGCCGTGCTCTGCACGGTAGCCGATGATCGCCTGCGCGAGCGACGGGCCGATGCCCGTCAGCGTTTCAAGCGCTCCTCCGCCGTCGCGGTATTGACGTTCACAAGCGTCACAACGCGCGTGGGCGCGGTGATCTCGTCGGTCTTGTCCTGCGTCGTCACGGTGTAATTCCCGTGCGAGGCACCCTCGTAGGCCGTTTTGTGCAGAAAAACGAGCGAAACGGCGAACAGCACCGTCAGCGCGGCGAGCACAAGGTAGACGCCGCTGACTTTGGTTTTCTTTTCTTGCTTTTCCACGGTTGCGCTCGCCTGCCTTTTTTGCTATACTGATGTCGAAGCGTGCCGAACGGCGCGCTCCTCTTCACTGTATTCTATTTGATTGTATCATACAACGAGGTATATTTCCATGAAAAAACGCCGCTTGTTTTCACTTTTTTTATCTTTTGCGCTCCTGCTCCCGCTCTTTTCACTGACGAGCGCCGACGCCTATGAGGACTTTGACCTCGACGCGAAGGCCGGCCTTCTCATTGAGGCCGACACGGGCGAAATTCTCTATGAGAAAAACGCCCATCAGGAGAACTTCCCCGCGTCGCTCACAAAGGTGATGGTCGCGCTGCTGGTGTTTGAAGCCATCGACGAGGGCAAGATCGCGCTGACCGACTCCGTCACTGCGACGGAATCGGCGTTCGAGGGGCTGTCGAGCGACGGCAGCACGGCGAACATCGTCCCCGGCGAAACGATGACGGTCGAGCAGCTGCTCAACTGCATGCTCATCGTCTCGGCGAACGAGGCGTGCAACATTTTGGGCGAAACGCTCTACGGCTCGGTCGACGCCTTTGTCGCGCGCATGAACGAGCGCGCGGCGGAGCTTGGCTGCGAGCACACGCACTTCGCCAACGCCACGGGTCTTCACAACTCCCAGCACTACACGACCGCGTGGGACCTCTACCTCATCACGCGCGAGGCGCTGAAGCCCTACGATAAATTCATGGAGATCTGCAACTCCAAGAGCTACACCGTGCCCGCCACGAACATGACCGACAAGCCGCGTGAGCTGCATTCGACGAACTTTCTCATCTCCAACTGGCGCGCCCGCGGTTATGTGTACCGCGACGCGCAGGGCATCAAGACCGGCTCGACACCCGAGGCGGGCTACTGCCTCATTTCGTCCGCCCTGCGCGGCAGCCGCCACATGATCAGCGTGGTGCTGGGCGCAGAGCGCGTGACGCTCGAGGACGGTGTGACCATCCAGACGCGCAGCTTCTCCGAAACGTCGCGCATGTTCGACTGGGGCTTTGACAACTTTGTCCTCCGCGACATTCTCTCCTCCTCCGACCTTGTGCAGGAGGTGCCCGTCGCGCTTTCGAGCGAGGCGAGCTACGTTTCGACCCACGCGGCGGAGGATATCGCCTGCCTGCTGCCCGACAATGTCGAGCCCGACATGCTTGAGCGCACCGTGACGCTCACGAACGACACGGTCGACGCGCCCGTTTCCGCGGGCGACGTGCTCGGCAAGCTGACGCTCTCCTACAATGGTAAGGTCTACGCCGAGACGGACCTCTTAGCGCTGAACGATGTATCGGCCTCGTGGTTCCTGACGGCGCAGCGCAGGGTGTCTGACTTTTTCGCAAAGCCGCTCGTCCGCATTCTGTTGATCGTGGTCGTACTGCTGATCGTCGCGCTCGTCGTCTATGTGACGATGTTCTCCCGCCGCCGTCGCTACGGCCACCGCCGCCGCGGCAGAGCCGGCAGCGGCTACCGCGGCCGGAGAAGAAGATTCTAAGTACTTCAAAAAAGCGGTAAAGCCGCTTTTTTGAGAAAGGCCACACTCCGCTTTGTGCCTTGCCGCCGCTGGCGGCTGCGACACGCGCGGAGCGAGAGGTGTCGATCGCCACGCGCTGGTCGCGGCGATCGACGATCAAAATTCTTTGCGTCTGCGAACGCAAAAGCAAAAGGAAGGGACGCGAAAGCGTCCCTTTTTAGTTGAGTGTGATCACGTTGTTCCCCTGCGGGAACTCCACGAAGCGGATGGAGTAGATGTCGGCGGTGATGTAGGCGCTGCGGCCGGGGTGGAACAGCGTGATATAGTCGTTTCCGACCTCCTGTAGCGTACCGACCGCCACGACCGTGTTCTGCGAACCGACGAGGAAGCTCACGATGACTGCGCGGCCGATGTTGCGCGCGAGCATCCCCTTCCACGAATTGTAGGCCATCTTGTCGACGGTCTGCGACTCTTCGATCTTGTCGGGCGTGGGCTGGAACTGCCCGCTCGCGCCGCCCTGCGGCACGAGCGACATGCCCCCCGCCCCCGACGATCCTCCAAGCATTTCCTCATAGCTCTGGCTCGCGTTGTTGTTACTGTTGTTATTACTGCTATTATTGCTGCTATTATTGCTGCTATTATTGCTGTTGCCGCTCTGCTGCGCGCTCGCCATGGCGGGCACGGCAACCATCTGCTCATAAAGGCACGGCATGCTTTTTCCCATCTGGATCATAAAAACGTCCTCTCCCTTTCCCGTTGCTGCTGATTTGCTTTTCTCAGGTGTCGTAATACGCGGCGGTGGGGTTATAAAAACAGTGGTCGCCGATACGCATGACGAACGTCCCCACATTTGAAGGAAAATTCGCGCGGCAGGACGGCGAAAACGGGTTAAAGAACCACAGCGCCGTTCCAAGGCCGTTCAATCGGTTGCCCGCGATGGCCCAGTCCGCGATCTCGTAATGGATATCGGTCGGGCGCATGTTGTAGATGTTCTGCGGGTTGTAGCTGCCGCGCTCGGTCTCGCTCGCGCAGACGAACTGCCCCGGCTGAAAGATGATATTGCGGATGCTGCCCTGCCCCACGCGCGCGTATTCGCCGCCCGTCGAGCGCACGCGGTTCATCACGACGCTCGCCACGGCTTTCATCCCATTCTCGCCCTCGCCGCCCGCTTCGCACTCGATGAGGCGTGCGAGCAGCTCCCTGTCGGAATAGGCCATGTCGATCTCCTCCCCCATTTTTTCTTCCCCGACAGTCTATGCGACTCCTGTGCGCGGGGAACCAAACACGCGCAAAAAAGCACCGCAGATGAATTTCATCTGCGGTGCTTTCGCTTTGTTCAGTTTTCCTCGTCCGGCGGCGGAAGCTCTTCCGCTTCCGGCGGCGTCGCGCTCTCCGTAGGCGCCCTTCATCTTGAGCTCCTGCCACTGCTCTTTCGTGATAAGCAGCTGGCGGGGCTTCGAGCCCTCGAACGGGCCCACGATGCCGCGCGTCTCCATCTCGTCGACGATGCGCGCCGCGCGCGAATAGCCGAGCTTCAAGCGGCGCTGGAGCATCGAGACGGACGCCTGACCCGTCTCCATGACCACGTCGATCGCGGCGGGGAGCAGCTCGTCCGCCTCGTCGGCGGCGTTCTGCTCGGGCGCGGCATTGCCGCCTCCCTTGGCGCTGCCCTTCTCCTTTTCGGCGACGGCGGCGTTGATCTTGTCGATGACGGATTCGTCGTAGTCCGTCTCGCCGTTTTCCTTGACGAAGTTGACCACGCGCTCGATCTCCTCGCTCGAGATGAAGCAGCCCTGCACGCGCTTGGGCTTGCCTTCGCCCAGCGGGGCATAGAGCATATCGCCGCGGCCCACGAGCTTTTCCGCGCCCGCGGTGTCGAGGATGATGCGCGATTCCATCGCGGAAGCGACCGCGAACGCGATGCGGCTCGGGATGTTGGCCTTCATCAGGCCCGTGATGACGTCCGCGGACGGACGCTGCGTCGCGATGACCAGGTGCATGCCCGCGGCGCGGCCCATCTGCGCCACGCGGCAGATCGACTCTTCGACCTCCTTCGCCGCGACGAGCATCAAGTCGGCCAGCTCGTCGATGACGACAACGACGCTCGGCAGCTTTTTGAGCGTTTCGTCCGTCTCCGCCACCTTATTGTAGGAGGCAAGGTCCTTGACGTTGTGCTCGGAGAAGATCTTGTAGCGCTTCATCATCTCGTACACGGCCCATTGCAGCGCGCCCGCAGCCTTTTTCGGGTCGGTGACGACGGGGATGAGCAGGTGCGGGATGCCGTTGTAGGGCGCAAGCTCGACCATCTTCGGGTCGACCATGATGAAGCGCACCTCTTCGGGCGTCGACTTATAGAGCATCGAGACGATCAGCGAGTTCGTGCACACGGACTTACCGGAGCCCGTCGTACCGGCGATGAGCACGTGCGGAAGCTTCGAGATATTCCCGACGATGTTCTTGCCGCTGATGTCCTTGCCGACGGCGAAGGCCGTGGTGGAAGGATGGGTGGTGAACTCCGTGGATTCGAGCACCGTGCGGATGCTGACGGGCGAAACAAGCTTGTTCGGCACCTCGACACCCACGACGGAGATCTTGTCGGGGATGGGCGCGATGCGCACGCCGCTCGCGCCCAGCGCAAGGGCGATATCGTCCTGCAAATTTGTGATCTTCGAGAGCTTCACGCCCTGACTGAGCGTGAACTCATAGCGCGTGACCGACGGGCCGCGCACCACATCGCCCGGCTGGGCGTCCACGCCGAAGCTCGTGAGCGTCTGCGCCAAGCGGCGGGAGTTGTTGCGCAGCTCCGCGCCCGCCTCAGCGGCGTTCGTCACGCTGCCCTCTTTTAAGAGCGTGATGGGCGGATACTGATATGCAGGCGGCTGGGGCTGCGCGTCGCTGCCCTCGATCTCGCGCGTGACCTCCTCGCGCGCGGCATCGACCTCGGCGCGGCGGAGCTTGTCCTCCTGCTTGTCGGTCAGCACGGCGGGAACCGTCGTTGCTGCTGCGGCTGCGTGCGCTCTGCACGCTCGGCG
>VOFJ01001028.1_pt1 | contig 15871 bp, 13 predicted proteins | sample 5384081 | NCBI WGS metagenome assembly VOFJ01 (sample SAMN12384729, study PRJNA508395) | human gut metagenome | isolation source: healthy gut I | host: Homo sapiens
GACGGCCAGGCTCTCGGTGTCGATGTAGATGGAGTTGATGACGCCGCGCTTGGCAGGATCATCGCCGGGCTTCCAGCCTGTGCAGGCCCAGGGCTTCTCCTCGGGATCGACCTTGTAGTCCACCATCTCGGGCAGCTCCACGGGCTCCATCATCTGGGCGATGATGCCGTCCGCGAGGAAGAGAACGGGGATGCGGTACTTCTCGGCCTTGTCGTAAGCGAACATCATGATGTCGATCGCTTCCTGCACGGAAGCGGGAGCGAAGGTCAGCAGGTGATAGTCACCGTTGCCGCCGCCCTTGACACCCTGGAAATAGTCGCCCTGGGATGCCTGGATGTTGCCCAGACCGGGGCCGCCGCGCATCACGTTGAGGATGACAGCCGGCAGCTGCGCGCCTGCGCAGTAGGAAATGCCTTCCTGCTTCAGGCTGACACCGGGGCTGGAGGAAGAGGTCAGCGCACGTGCACCAGCACCGGCTGCACCATAGATCATGTTGATAGCCGCCACTTCGCTCTCGGCCTGCAGGAAGCAGCCGCCGATCTCGGGCATACGGGCGGACATGTATTCAGGGATCTCCGTCTGCGGAGTGATCGGATAGCCGAAGAAGTAACGCGCGCCTGCACGAATCGCAGCCTCAGCGATAGCTTCGCTACCCTTCATAAGCGTCAATGCCATTTTCGATGTACCTCCTTAATCTCTCACAATGCTGATTACCACGTCCGGGCAAGTGCGCGCGCAGGAAGCGCAGCCGATGCAGGCCTCCGGATTCGCGACGACGGACGGATGATAACCCTTTGCGTTGAGTTTGTCCTTCGCCAGCGCCAGGACACCCTTCGGGCAAGCTCTGACACAGAGACCGCAACCCTTGCAAAGATTCTCGTTGATGGTCACCTTTACCATTTTTGCTACCTCTTTCTGTTCTGTTTTGCGAAATTGCCTATGTAAACCGCATGCGCGGGTTACGCCTGTTTCTTCTCCGACAAGCTGTGGATATAGCTGTCCCAATCGCGCTTCATGATGATGTCGATGGGGACGGGCTTGCCGATGTACTTCGGGTCGTGCCCCTCGGCCAGGAAGATGTCGAGCATCTCCTTCTTGCCGGTCGTATACATGACCGGAACGCCGGTCCGGTCGCTGACCTCGCGCAGCATCTCATAACCGTCGCGCAGCTCCGCCGGCGTGGTCATGGTGGCGAGGTTGGTGTTATTGATCATGCCCGTGATCTTCAGATGGGAATGGATCTCCATCTGCTGCTGCAGGTCGATGATCTTCTCCACCGTGCCGGCAAGCGGGCGGCGGATGTTGACGACATTCAGAACCTCCAGCTGTTCCGGGCCCATGGCCATGAAGTCCTGAAAGTCCTCATAATAACGGCCGAGCGCGGTCGAGCCGACGGCGTCGCCGCCGACGTCAAACACGACGGTGTCCCAGTTCATGGCAAATGCAGAAGCGACCTCCGCCGGCAGCGACAGCGTCTCCACGCCGGAGCAGGCATAGTTCGGGGAGATGAGACGGATCTCTTTCTGCTCCACGAGTTTGCCGCGCTCAGTCAGGCGGAAGTAAGTATTGACCAGGTCCAGGTCAATGAGTTCTGTCTTTCCGGTTTCAGCCGCTTTAAAAGCAAATTCAGCGCAAGCTCACTCTTGCCGCTGCCGTAGTTGCCGATCATAACGTATATCTTTTTCAAAACAAAGCTCCTCCCCTCGAGGGGTATTCAAAATGTGCAAATGGGTATTAAAAATCAAAATATATCCATTCAAATATTCAAATCTCAACGGTTATCATCATAGCACAATCGCGCGAATTCGTCAACAAACGTTGTTTGGCTTTGTGGAACGTGTCTAATTCCCGCGCGTATTTCTGGACAAGTTGCCAGTTATCTGAAATTTAACGGCAATGTTCAGGAATTAACGCTATTTCTTCCCTTTTTCAGGTAGAGATACCACGCGCTCACGCCGACCAGAAGCCCGCCGCCGACGAGATTGCCGAGCGTGACCGGCAGCAGATTGCCGATAAGCGCCCTGCCCCACGTCAGCCCTTCGGCAGCCGCGCCGGTCTGCCCCGCCGTGAAGAGTCCCGCCGCGAGGTAGTACATATTGGCGATGCTGTGCTCAAAGCCCGCGACCACAAAAGCCATGATCGGGAAAAAGACGGCCGCGATCTTCCCGCCGACAGTCCTGGCTGCATTTGCCATCCAGACGGCGATGCACACAAGAAAGTTACACAAAATGCCGCGCACGAACGCATCGCCGAACGTCAGCCCCGCTTTCGTCTGTGCGATGGCGATAACGGACGCCGCGAGCTTACCGCCGAACGCGGAAAAGACGTGCCCCGACACGCACAGCGCCGCAACGAGCACCGCGCCCGCAAAGTTGCCCAGATAGACAACGAGCCAGTTGCGCAGCATCCGCCGCACCGTGATCGTGCGCGCCAGAACGCCCATGATCATGAGATTGTTGCCGGTGAAGAGCTCGCTTCCGGCCACGATGACCATGGCGAGGCCGGCCGGAAACACGCAGCCGGAGACGAGCTTTGCCAGCGACGGATCGCCGACCGTCGCCGCGGCAGCCGTGGACGCGACGCCCGCAAGCGCGACGAATGCGCCCGCAAGGCAGGCAAGCAAAAACATCCGCCCCAGCGGCAGCGCGGCCTTGGTGCGGCAGGCGGAAAGATAATTCTCCGCGATCTCTTTGGGTGTGTACATAGGTAACGTCCTCCGGCAAAGCACAAGATATGTGATACGCATTATCTTACTATCATGTATCTTGTGCTGTCAAGTGCACAGGTAAAAAAAGCAGCCGGAGTATTCTCCGGCTGCCTAGGCATCCAGCCACACGCGCATACGCTCCACGGCGCGCCGCTCGAGCCGCGAGACCTGCACCTGCGAGATGTGCAGGAGCTCGGCCGCGCGCTGCTGCGTCAGGCCGTGATAAAAACGCAGCGCGATCACCTGCCGCTCCCGCTCCGGCAGGCGGCGCAGCGCCTCGCGCAGGTCGGCATATTCGACCATGCGCGTCTCCTGCTCGTAATCCCGAGCGTGTGCTCGAGCGTAAAGCCCGTCTCGCCGTTTTCCCTCTGCAGGGATTCCGTAGGACCGGTGGCCGTCTCCGCGGCCGCGATCTCCTCCGGCTCGAGCCCGGTCTCGGCGGCGAGCTCCGAGAGCGTCGGCTCGCGGCCGAGCGTCTGCTCAAGGCGGGTGCGCGCCGTGCGGATGCCCTGCGCGCGCTCCTTCATGCTGCGGCTGACCTTGACCGCGCCGTCATCGCGCAGAAAGCGCCGGATCTCCCCTGCGATCTTCGGCACGGCATACGTGGAAAAGCACGTGCCGAACTGTTCGTCAAAGCCCTGCATGGCCTTGAGAAAACCGACGCAGCCGAGCTGATACAGGTCGTCCGGCTCGACGCCGCGGCCGAAAAAGCGCCGCGCCACGCTCCAGATAAGGCCGGTGTTTTCCTCGACCATCTGCTCCGCCGCCTGCAAGTCACCCGCCTGCGCGCGCCGCAGCAGCGCACGCGTCTCTTCGGCGATCATGCGCGGCGGCGGATGCGGCGGCACATCGTCACAGTCGTACCGCGCCCCGGTGCAGAGCGCACCCGCAGCGTGTCCATAAAGCTCTCCATAATGGTAAAGCCCATACCGCTGCGCTCCTCCCCGCCGGTGGTGTACATCGGCGCGCGTGCCTGCGCCACGTCCGTGATGCCGACGCCGTGATCCTTGACGGCGATCTCCAGCCGCTCGTCCGGCAAGATGCGCACGCGCACCTGCACCGTGCCGATCGCGTCCGGATAGGCGTGCACGACGGCATTCGTCACGGCCTCGGACACGGCGGTCTTGATGTCGCCGAGCTCGGCAAGCGTCGGGTCGAGCTGTGCGGCAAAGGCCGCTACTGCGCGCGCGCAAAGCCCTCGTTCACGCTGCGCGCCGGAAACTCCAGCTTCATGTAATTCTTTTGCGTCAACACTGTTCACACTCCTTTTCCCGGTCGTCAAGCACCGGGACGATCTTCGTCAGCCCCGCAACATCCAGCACCCGCCGCACCTGCCCCGGCACGCCCGAGAGCGCCAGCGCGCCGCCCGTCTGCCGCAGGAGACGGTCGGTCTTGAGGATGACCGCGATCCCGGAGCTGTCCATAAAGCTCACCCCCGTCAGGTCGAGCACGCAGCGGCGCGGCAGATATTCCTCCACGGCGTCCTCGATGCCGGGCATGACCGTCTGCGCCGCCGCATGATCGAGTTCGCCCACCAGCCGCAGCGTCAGGCAGCGGCCGTCATCATGCGTTATGATCCGCATCTGCTTGTCCCTCCTATTCTAAAAGAAAAACACCGCATACGGCCGAAGCCGTATACGGTGTTATTGTAGCGTAATGCCGCTGTGGTTTTTTGTCGGACGCGGGGACTCAGCCGAGGTTTTTCAGGCTGGCCTCGAGATTTTCCACGAGCGCCTTCGCCTTCTCGGCGCGCTCGCGCTCCGTCTGCACGACGGCCTCCGGCGCGCGGGAGACGAAGTTCTCGTTCGAGAGCTTGCGCATCTGACCCTCGTAATTCTTGCGCGCCTTTTCGAGCTCCTTTTCCAGACGCGCGCGCTCCTTGTCGAGGTCGATGAGCTCGGCCATCGGCATGAAGAGCTTGGCCTCCTCCGTGACGACGGAGACCATGTGCTCGGCATCCGCCGGCAGCGCGCTGCTGATGGTGATCTGCTCGGCATAGGCGAGCTTCGAGATATAGCTCTCGCCGCAGCGGAAGGCGTCCTGCCGCTCGGTCGTGATGAACAGGTGCGCCTTTCTGCTCGGCGGCACATTCATCTCGGCGCGGCGGCTGCGCACGGCGCGGATGGCGTTCATGACCATCTCAAAGTCGCGCTCCTCGGCCGGGAAAGCGAGAGACTCGGTATACTCCGGATAGCGGGCGATCATGAGCGCCTCGCCGTCATGCGGCAGTGCCTGCCAGATCTCCTCGGTGATAAACGGCATGAACGGGTGCAAAAGCTTGAGGATATCCGTCAGGACATACAGCAGCACCTGCTGCGCGCTGCGGGCGCGGCCCTCGTCGCCGCTGTTGAGGCGGGGCTTGGTGAGCTCGATATACCAGTCGCAGTACGTGTCCCAGATGAAGTCGTAGATCTTCGCCGCGGCGATGCCGATCTCATACTTATCGAGGTTCTCGCACACTTCCTTCGAGAGCGTGTTGAGCTTCGAGAGCACCCACTTGTCCTCGAGCTCGAGCGTCTCGGGCAGCTCGTTTTTGTCGATGGTGAGGTTCATCATCACAAAGCGCGATGCGTTCCAGAGCTTGTTGGCGAAGTTGCGCATGGCGCCGCACTTCTCAACGTAGAAGCGCATATCGTTTCCGGGGCTGTTGCCCGTGATGAGGTTGAAGCGCAGCGCGTCGGCGCCGTAGGTGTCGGCCATCTCGAGCGGGTCGATGCCGTTGCCGAGGGGACTTGGACATTTTGCGTCCCTTATCGTCGCGCACGAGGCCGTGGATGAACACCGTCGGGAACGGGATGTCCTGCATCTGCTCAAGGCCGGAGAAGATCATGCGCGCGACCCAGAAGAAGATGATGTCATAGCCCGTGACCATGACGCTCGTCGGATACCAGAACTTGAGATCCTCGGCGCTCTTATCCGGCCAGCCGAGGGTGGAAAACGGCCAGAGCGCGGAGCTGAACCACGTGTCGAGCACGTCGGGATCGCGGTGGATATGCTTGCTGTGGCAGGCCTCGCACTCGCAGGCGTCGGTGCGCGAGACGGTGACATGACCGCAGTCATCGCAGTACCACGCCGGGATCTGATGACCCCACCAGAGCTGACGGGAAATGCACCAGTCGTGGACATTCTCCATCCAGTTATAATAGGTCTTGCTGAAGCGCTCGGGCACGAACTTGATGCGTCCGTCACGCACGGCCTCGATGGCGGGCTCGGCCAGCGGCTTCATCTTGACGAACCACTGGGGGCTCGTCATCGGCTCGACCGTCGTGCCGCAGCGGTAGCACGTACCGACGTTGTGATTGTAGGGCTCGGTCTTGATGAGGTAGCCCTGCTCCTCGAGATCGGCCACAATGGCCTTGCGGGCCTCATAGCGGTCGAGACCGTTGTACTTGCCGCCGTTGATGACACGGGCGTCTTCGTCAAAGATCAGGATCTGCTCCAGACCGTGGCGCAGACCGACCTCGTAGTCGTTCGGGTCGTGGCAGGGCGTCATCTTGACGCAGCCGGTGCCGAAATCAAGCTCGACATAATCATCGGCCACGATGGGCAGCTCACGGCCCACGAGCGGCAGGATCGCCGTCTTGCCGACGAGGTGCTGATAGCGCTCGTCCGCCGGGTTGACCGCAATGCCGGTGTCGCCGAGCATGGTCTCCGGACGGGTGGTGGCAATGGTGAGATAGTCGTCGCTGTCCTTGAGCGGGTAGCGGATATACCAGAACGCGCCGGGCATATCCTTATACTCGACCTCCGCGTCGGACAGGGCGGTGCGGCAGTGCGGGCACCAGTTGATGATGCGGTTGCCCTTGTAGATGAGGCCCTTTTCATACAGCTCGCAAAACGTCTCACGCACGGCCTTCGAGCAGCCCTCATCCATGGTAAAGCGGCTGCGATCCCAGTCGCAGGACACGCCGAGCGACTTCTGCTGCTCGACGATGCGGTTGCCGTACTGCTTTTTCCACGCCCAGACGCGCTCCAGAAACGCGTCGCGCCCGAGATCATAGCGGGTCAGGCCCTCTTCCTTGCGCAGCATCTCCTCGACCTTGATCTGCGTGGCGATGCCGGCGTGATCCGTGCCGGGCACCCAGAGCGCGGCATAGCCTTGCATACGCTTATAGCGCGTGAGAATGTCCTGCAGCGTCGCATCGAGCGCGTGGCCCATATGCAGCTGACCCGTAACATTCGGGGGCGGCATTACAATGGAAAACGGCTTTTTGTCCGGATCGGCTTTGCCGGCAAAATAGCCGCCGCGCATCCACATGTCATAAATCTTCTTCTCGACCTGTTTGGGGTCGTAGACCTTCGGAAGCTCTTTCATGGCTCTCCTCCTTTGCTTCATAACCAGTCCATTATCGCGTATGGTCGGTGCGGTAATCTCCAGCTGATCCGGAGCATCCTGCACCGGCTTGCGGATTTCCTCCTCGCTCATTTCTGCCGGAGCAAATTCCTTATAGACATCCAGCTGATACTGGCATTCCTTGCGAATGTCATCGCGGTCAGCCGGAGCAGCTTCCATTGCCTCACACGTCAGCTTGATTTCCTTCTGGATGATGGCGTTCTCCTCTTCTTCGGTCAGATCTGCACGCTTGTCCTTTGCCTTTGCCTTGAGTGCTGACAGCAGCAGCGACAGCACTGCCTTGCGCTCTGCATCCTTCGCCTTCGTTGCAGCCATCATCTGCTGCTGAACTTCATTTATCTTAGACATGATAATTTCCTCCCATATCATTCCTGTGGGATTTATTTTTCGCCAATCAGAACGCCCAATCTGCATCGGCGCAGCAGCCGCGTCAAATAATCCGATGCCAGATATGCCGCGGCAGCAATGCCAATGCACAATACCCACGGCTGTATATCCCGCTGTCCCAGCCAGACATACAGCACATAAATGATCATTGGATGAAACAGATAAATGCCAAATCCATTCTTGATTTGCTTTTTGACCCATGCACACTGCATGATGGGCTTGGGCATATAATATGTTGCGCCGATGGCAAAACAGCCGCCGAACAGCGCTTTGATCATGCGCATATGCCAAGCCGTCCGCTCACTGAGCACAAGCAATGCTGCCAGACAAATTACAATGACCGCCGGATGCTTGAGATACTTCATCACGGTGTCATACTGCATGTGAAAACAGTATCCGAAGTAGAAAAATATCAGATAAAATGCACAGCTGCTCAGCGAGAAGAAATATGGCGCTCTGCCGGATTCATGGGAAACGACAAGCAGCAGCGCAATGGTGAGGACGCGCACAATCGGATGCCGCAAAATCTTTCCGCCGGTATGCGAACCATGCGGCATCACGTTTTCCGCCACAGCTTTGACTGCGCCGCACACGACAAACACCTCAAACAGAGCAAGGATATACCAAAGATGCCTGTTATTGTGCGCCAGAACAATGCCGTCCCAGCAGTAGCGCAGATAGGATTGATCGGTAAAGCCCAAGAGGCACATGACCGGTGCTACATAACAAATACCAAAAAACAAATACGGAATCAGCAGGCGAATCGCCTTGTTTTTCAAGAACCGTGCGGTGTCCTGATATTTTTGATAGTCATGAATGCACAGCGCATATACCATACCGGAAACCGACATATACAGCGGCATATGAAACGAATAGATGATATTGGTCAAATGATCGAGTCCGTCACTGGCATTGTATGGAATGACCACGCCGGTTCCCGTATACATTCTGGATGCATGCGCTAAAACGACCAAAAAAGTCGCCACAAATTTTATTGCATCGTAATGGTTTGATTTGTCAGCGGCGTCCCAGTGTTGCATCTTGATTTTCACCCACTCCTTCTTTCTGCACAAAAGTAACTAAGATTGCCGGGGCGCAAAAAAATCGCCCCGAAACGAACTGTTTCAGGGCGATCGAAACCGCGGTACCACCTGAATTCCACGCAGATGCATGACACTCTTGTCTCTGTAACGGGAGAACCCGGCCGCCCTACTCCGTTCAGGCAGGCTGCTCCGGGGCGACCTTCATCTCCGGCATCCGAAAGGCTCGCACCAACCGCCTTCTCTCTGACATCCGCCGGGAGACTACTCCTCCCCTTCTTCGCATATGGATGCAAAAATTATAGGCTCTGCAGCATCGTTTGTCAAGCGTTTCTGAGCCAGCGCACAACGGAAAGTGCCGCGCGGTTGCCCTCGCCGACCGCCGCCGGGATCTGATAGGGCGCGCCGGTGCAGTCTCCGGCCGCAAAAACGCCCGGAATGCTCGCCGCGCAGTCATCGTCCACGACGATGTGACCGTTATCCGTCGCCAAGCCGGGCAGGAGCGTATCGGCTGCAAATCCCGCGCGCAGGATAAAGACGACATCCGCCGGCTCAGCCGTGCCGTCGACCACGAGCGTATCGGCGCGCTCGGCGCCGCGGATCTCAAAGCGGTGCTTTTTTCCGTCGTAATAGTGCACGTCACAGCCGATCTCCCGCAGGAAGCCGGCCTCCTCCGGCGCGTCCGCCGCGAGGCCGATGACCGCCGCGCGCTTGCCGCGATAGAGCATCCCGTCGCAGGTGGCGCAATAGCTCACGCCGCGGCCGAGAAACTCCGCCTCGCCCGGAAACGTGCCGCGCTGGGCAATGCCGGTCGCCAGCAGCAGCGTCCTGCCCTCTGCAAATTCCTTGCCCGCCGAGACGCCGAACGTCTTGCCCATCGGCATCGCCGAGAGCGCCCGCTCGCGCAAAAAGTCCGCTCCGAGGTCGCGCGCCTGCTGCGTCATGGTCTCGAGCAGAGCAGGGCCGGATACATCCGGCACGCCGGGATAGTTCGTGACATGCCCGGCTTTATGCAGCGCGCTGTCAGCCGCGCCGCCGCAGATCACGCACACGGACAGGTTCCGGTTGCGCGCGGTCATAGCCGCCGACAGACCTGCAGGCCCGCCGCCGATGATGAGCAGATCGTACATGGCTCATACCTCCGATTCGGTCGTTTCCAAGTCATTATATATTTCTTTTTGGATATTGTAAACAGAAATCGAATCGTGTATAATACTTCTGCAATATTATCTGGAGTTGAAAAAACACTATGGAAGATACCAAAAACTTTATCGAAGCCTTTGTCGAAGCCGATCTCGCGCCGGGCGGCCGTTTCGCCGGCCAGACTATCCACACCCGCTTCCCGCCTGAGCCGAACGGCTACCTGCACATCGGCCACTGCAAGGCGCTGTGCATCGATTTCGGCACGGCCGAGAAATTCGGCGGCATCTGCAACCTGCGCATGGACGACACGAACCCTTCTAAGGAGGACAACGAGTTCGTCGAGGCCATTCAGGAGGATATCCACTGGCTCGGCTTTGACTGGGACGACCGGTTTTTCTTCGGCTCAGACTACTTCGAGAAGGACTATGAATACGCCGTCGAGCTCATTAAGAAGGGGCTCGCCTATGTGTGCGAGCTGACGCCGGAGCAGTTCCGCGAGTACCGCGGCGACGTGAACACCCCCGCTGTCAGCCCGTGGCGCGACCGTCCGATTGAGGAGAGCCTCGATCTCTTTGCGCGTATGCGCGCCGGCGAGTTCCCGGAGGGCAAGTACACTCTGCGCGCGAAGATCGACCTCGCATCCGGCAACTTCAATATGCGCGACCCCGTGCTCTACCGCATCCGCTACATCGAGCACCACCGGCAGGGCACAAAGTGGTGCATCTTCCCGATGTACGACTTCGCGCACCCGATCCAGGACGCGCTTGAGGGCATCACGCACTCGCTCTGCTCGCTGGAGTATGAGGATCACCGCCCGCTCTACGACTGGGTGGTCGACAACGTGTCCGTGCCGTGCAAGCCGCGCCAGATCGAGTTTGCGCGCCTCGGCATCAACTACACCGTCATGTCCAAGCGCAAGCTGCGCCGCCTCGTCGAGGAGGGCTACGTCTCCGGCTGGGACGATCCGCGTATGCCGACGCTGTGCGGTCTGCGCCGCCGCGGCTACACGCCCGCGTCCATCCGCAATTTCTGCGAGCGCATCGGCGTGTCCAAGGTCGCGTCCACGGTCGACTACAGTTTTCTGGAGCACTGCCTGCGTGAGGATCTCAACCTCCATGCCCAGCGCGCCATGGCCGTGCTGCACCCGGTGAAGCTGCGCATCACGAACTATCCCGAGGGTCAGAGCGAGACGTTCGCCGTCGAGAACAACCCCGAAGACGAAAACGCCGGCACGCGCGACGTGACCTTCTCCAACGAGCTGTGGATCGAGGCCGACGACTTCATGGAGGAGCCGCCGAAGAAATACAACCGCCTCTTCCCCGGCAACGAGGTGCGCATCAAGGGCGCGTACATCGTGCGCTGCACCGGCTGCGTCAAGGACGCGGACGGCAACGTGGCGGAGGTGCTGTGCGAGTACGATCCCGAGACCCGCGGCGGCAACACGCCCGACGGACGCAAGGTGCGCGGCACGATCCACTGGGTCGATGCGCACAACTGCGCCGACGCCGAGGTACGCCTGTACGACAACCTCTTTGCCGACGCAGACCCCGAGGGTGACGGCAAGGACTATCTCGAGTGCCTGAATCCGGACTCGCTGTCCGTGCTCACCGGCTGCAAGGTCGAGCGGATGCTTGCCGGCGCCGAAGCCCCGGCAGCGTTCCAGTTTTTGCGCCTCGGCTACTTCGCCGTGGACAACAAGGATTCTGCGCCCGGACACCTGGTCTTTAACCGCGCCGTCGCACTCAAGGACAGCTTCAAGAAGGCCTGAATGTAAATATTTATGATTTATCCCTCCCGTTTGTCGCGGGAGGGATATTTTTTGTGGCGAAATCGTGAATTTCTTATTGACAACTGTCGCCCATGGTGGTATTTTACGCAGGATGATATTTTTAAGTCGGTACGAGATACCGGCAAGGTGTCACGGCTAATGGAATCACGGTGGGAGTCACTATGTGCTCTCCCTGCGCGCTGCCGCCTTGTCTGGACTCGGACAGGGCGTTTTTCTATGCACGGAGGCATCGCTGTGGAGCTCAAATGCAAGGCGAAGATCATGGATGCGGCCGCGATCGACCGCACGCTCGTGCGCATCGCGCATGAGATCCTTGAAAAGAACGACGGCACGGAGGATCTGTGCCTGATCGGCATCCACACGCGCGGCGTGCCGCTGGCGCGCAGGCTGGCCGGGAACATTGCGCGCATCGACGGTGTGCAGCTGCCGGTCGGTGAGCTGGACATCTCGCTCTACCGTGACGATCTGAGTCCGGCTGCGGATACGCCGGTACTCAACCGCACCGATGTCCCCTTCCCGGTTGCGGGCAAAACCGTCGTGCTGGTCGACGATGTCATCTACACCTGCCGCACGGCACGCGCGGCACTCGACGCCGTGATGCGCCTCGGCCGGCCGGCACGCATCCAGCTCTTCGCCCTGATCGACCGCGGCCACTCGGAGCTGCCGATCAAGGCCACCTACGTGGGTAAAAACATCCCGACCGCCAAGAGCGAGATCGTGGCCGTCCGCCTGCAGGAGACGGACGGGGAAAACAGTGTCTGCATCCTCGAGAGAGGATAAAGAATAGATTAAATTTTCACGGGAGGAAAAAATCTATGAACAACAAATCCATCGGCACCGAGCCGGTGTACGACGCACGTACACTCGGCGCGCCCAGAATGTTCATTCTGGGTCTCCAGCACATGTTCGCCATGTTCGGCGCGACTGTCCTCGTCCCGGCGCTCTCCGGCCTCGACGTCGCAACGACGCTGCTGTTCGCCGGCCTCGGCACGCTGCTGTTCCACCTCATCACCAAGCGGCAAGGTCCCGGCCTTCCTCGGCAGCTCCTTCGCCTTCCTCGGCGGCTACAACGCCGTGCGCACCATCTCGGCGAAGCAGGACGAACATCCCCATCTATAATAATGATGCTGCCCTATGCCTGCTTCGGCGTGGCCTGCGCAGGTCTTGTGTATGTCATTCTGGCCGGTCTGTTCAAGGTCTTCGGCGCCAAGAAGGTCATGCGCTTCTTCCCGCCGATCGTCACCGGCCCGATCATCATCGCCATCGGCCTGACGCTGTCCTCCTCCGCCATCAATAACTGCACCGGCAGCTGGTGGATCGCCATCGCCGCCATCCTCATCATCGTCGCCGCCAACATCTGGGGCAAGGGCATGATCAAGATCATCCCGATCCTCCTCGGCGTCATCGGCTCGTATCTGCTGGCCGTCATCTTCGACGCGGACGTCCGCGCAAATCTCGTCGCCAACGTCTCCGAAGCAAAGTGGTTCGCGCTGCCCATCAAGATGGAGCAGACCGTCTTCGGCCTGTTCGCCTCCGGCAATGTCGACGCACACAAGCTCCTGACCGCCGTCATCACCATCGTCCCGCTGTCCCTTGCCACCATGGTCGAGCACATCGGCGACGTGTCCGCGATCTCCTCCACCTGCAACCGCAACTACATTGAAAATCCCGGCCTGCACCGCACCCTGATGGGCGACGGTCTTGCGACCACGCTGGCAGCCCTCTTCGGCGCGCCCGCCAACACGACCTACGGCGAAAACACCGGCGTTCTGGCCCTCAGCCGCATCTATGACCCGCGCGTCATCCGCATCGCGGCAGTTCTGGCCATGCTCTTCTCCTTCAGCCCGAAGTTCGCGGCCATCATCTCCTCCATGCCCGGCGGCACCATCGGCGGCGTCAGCCTCGTGCTCTACGGCATGATCTCCGCCGTCGGTGTGCGCAACGTCGTCGAGAACAAGGTCGACTTCACCAACACCCGCAACGTCATCATCGCCGCACTCATCCTCGTGCTCGCCATCGGCATCACTTACTCCGGCAGCATCCAGATCGGCGTTGTGTCCCTGTCGGGTCTGGCTGTTTCTTCCATCGTCGGCATCCTGCTCAACGCCATCCTGCCCGGCAAGGACTACACCTTCGAGCAGAACGATCAGGGTGCGACCTCCGTGGACTTCAAGGTCTGATCGCGGCACGATCAATATTATTAGTAAAGGCCGTCGCAGCAGCACGCTGCGGCGGCCTTTGAGACTGTCAAAAAGTATTACTTTTTGACAAAGGGATTTGCGGCCTGACTGCAGCGCACGCACCGGCCGCCGGAGGCGGCCGGCTCGCACGTTTGCAGGCCGAGCAGTATTTTCTTCGCCGCACATGTCGCCGAAGAAAATGATTGGACTTTCTTTCGCCGCGCCGGCGGCGAAATTCTACGAGGTTCTTTGACAAGCAGAAAGGTCGCCGCAGCAGCACGCTGCGGCGGCCTCTTTGTTCCGTCTTCCACCGCAGGACGCGATTGTTAAATTTGTGTCCGGTTTTTTCCAAAAAATCAGTTGTAGTTTGCGAAGAAATGCGTTATCATGAATTTGCTTAGGAGCAAAAAGGAACAAGAAATATCCATAAAAACGGAGGAGCAACATGAAATTTTCCAGCAAAATCGAAAAGTGCGGCCTCTCTCCCATGCGCAAATTCGCGCCCTACGCAAACGAGGCGGCGAAAAAGGGGAAGAAGCTCTACCACCTGAACATCGGCCAGCCCGATATCGCCACGCCCGCGGCCTATTTTGACGCCGTCAAGAGCTTCAGCCAGCCGGTGCTGGCCTACGCCCCGTCCGACGGCGTGCCCGAGATGATCGACGCCGTCGTCAACTACTACGGCAAGATCGACGCGCCCATCACCAACAAGCAGGTGCTCATCACCACCGGCGGCAGCGAGGCGCTGCAGATCGCGCTCAGCTGCATCCTCGACGAGGGCGATGAGATTATCATCCCCGAGCCGTTCTACCCGAACTATTCCACGTTCGTCACACTCACCGGCGCGACCATCCGCCCCATCACCACGACGCCGGAGGAAAACTACCGGTTTGCCATCCGTGAGCGCGTCGAAGCCTGCATCAACGAGCACACCCGCGCCATCCTCTTCACCAACCCCGGCAACCCGACCGGCACCATCCTCACCGAGGAAGAGCTCCGGCTCATGGCCGACATCGCCAGAGAGCACGACCTGTTCATCATCGGCGACGAGGTGTACCGCGAGTTTGTCTACGGCGGTGAGAAGCTCATGAGCCTGCTGCAGCTTGAGGGCTACGAGGACAACGTCGTCGTCGTTGACTCCGTGTCCAAGCGCTTCAGCGCCTGCGGCGCGCGCATCGGCTGCATGATCACGCGCAATCAGGCGCTGTACAACAACGCCATGAAGTGGTGCCAGGGCCGTCTGTGCGCCTCCACGATCGACCAGGTCGCCTCCGCCGCGCTCTACACCGTCGGCCCCGAATACTTCGACGCCGTGCGCAAGGAGTATAAGGCCCGCCGCGACACGCTCGTCGAGGGGCTCAAGAAGATCCCCGGCGTCATCTACTCCGAGCCGAAGGGCGCGTTCTACGTCATGGCCAAGCTCCCCGTGGACGATGCCGAGAAGTTCCAGCTGTTCATGCTCGAGGAGTTTGACGACAACGGCGACACGCTCATGTTCACCCCGGCCGAGAGCTTCTACAAGACGCCGCACACCGGCGTCAACGAGATCCGCATGGCCTACGTCATCAATCAGGACGCCCTCAAGCGCTCCATGGAGCTGCTGGCCAAGGGCATTGAGGCCTACAATAACCATTAAGCACACGCACAAAAAGCCGTCCGCTCCCGATCGGGAACGGACGGCTTTCTTGTCGGATTCAGTTTGCCTTCGGCCGCCGCCTGAGATTGAGCAGCACGACTGCCGAGAGCACGCACACACAGCCGAGTGCGCTCAGCGGCGTGAGCGTCTCGTGAAACACGAAGATGCCCACAAGCGTCGCCACGACCGGCTCAAACGAGGCGAGAATGGACGCCTTGCCCGTCTCGAGTCCCGAAAGACCATAGGTATAGAGCAGATACGGCAGATAGCACGTGACAATGCCGAGCGCCGTGCACAGGCCAAAGCCCTGCCACGATGCGAACATCACGCCCAGCGGCTGCGCTGCGCCCCAGAGGATCGCCGCGCCGGCGGCGGTCAGCAGGCAGGAGTAGAAGTTGATGGTGCTGCTCGAATAGCCGCGGTCGAGCGCATAGCGGGCGAAGATACTGTAGAGTGCGTAGCCGAAGCCCGCGCCGAGGCCGTAGAGGATACCGGCCGCGGAGAGCTTGTGCTCCCCGCCGACGAGCGACACCAGACAGCACCCGGCAAACGCCAGCACAAGTGCGACAAGCTTCTGCACCGTGATGCGTTCGTGAAACAAAAGCAGTGACAGCACCATGACGATCGACGGTGCG
>VOFJ01002965.1_pt1 | contig 15862 bp, 24 predicted proteins | sample 5384081 | NCBI WGS metagenome assembly VOFJ01 (sample SAMN12384729, study PRJNA508395) | human gut metagenome | isolation source: healthy gut I | host: Homo sapiens
GTAATATTTCGTCATAGTTCTGAGGGATGTTAACCTCAATCATTTCATATTTATGCCTTGTAACATAGCGCAAATCATCTATGTCTTTTCAGTACAAATCCAACCATTTTATATCCTCAGTCATCATCGTCACACGATTTGTCGAGTTAAAACCATCTCTGTGAAATTCTATCATAAGCGCTACCAAAAAAATCATATGAGACTATCTTTGATAATACCCTTTCCCAATGCATAATAGCGTATCTCTAATATTTGGTTCATTTGATGGCTTATAATATATAATTTACATAACTTCTGCACTATATTTCGTTCGGCGATTTGCCTATTCAATTTTTTCTTTTGATTCTGTATATCCATCAGACATATATATCGATGTATATCTACATTATTATAATCGGATCAATTCCATGATAATACCGGTAGTTTCACTATTACGCATCTCGATATCCTATAAAAAATTGTTGATCCGTTAGTGCATTTTGAAAGAAATAAGGATGGTAGACTCTGTTTCTGCTACTTTAAGAAGCTTATCGCATGACATTCTTTTTCTCTCCAAACAAACCGTCCAAAATCATCATCCCATGGAATAAAGTTTCATTATGTCTTATTGTCCTAATAAGGTTCCAGCGAACACAGTAAATCTTAATGCCATGCTTATTACAGACTCTTTCTAATTCATGGTGGTATAAATCAAGTTCCACACTCCAAATTTTTTTTGTTTTTCTCACTCACCTTATATTCATCAATGATTTCTTCTTTATAGAAATCTTTCGTCAATCGATAAATTACAAACTTATCTCCATCACACTTTTTCAAATTTATTTATCAGTACTTACATCTAATCTAATTAAAACGAAAAGCAAAACGCAAAAGCACCAAATCGGAAAAGAAAAGGCATGCTTCTGACATGTTTTGAAATCAATAAACAATCACTGAAGCATTCCAAAAATATATCTACTATTTCCGGCTTTTAACTTTGGTAATCACCAGTAAAGTAAAATTATAGTAACTACTATTCCAAAGCTTTATACTTTCTCCGATTAATCCACTCGATATATTTTTGTATCTGCAGCACTAAACGCAAGGGACAGTTTTCTTGTACCATATCCATATCCCAAAATGGGTCTATTAAATATCAATGATATTCCCGCAAAAAATATCATTTTTTTCTAATCAGTATTGAATAATTACTTTTTTCAAATTTATTAACAATCACAGAGGAATGTAAAACCCCATATATTATGGCAGTCAATACAATTGGAATTAAAACAAATAAAACTTTTTTTATCTGCTTATTTGATATAAGATTCCAGTATCCAATTATTCCATTACTCATGAGGATTATTAAAATAATATATCCGGATGTCGACATCGTCATAAGAACAGATATAATATATACTACAAAAAAAATAACCTTTCTTCTTTTTTTTTATCATCGCCTTTACTAATATCATCAATCAGATACATTAAGGCAATATTGATAACAATTTGAAAACATGCCCGGCTCAATATACAAACCACACAATCTATAAAATTACCGTTTCTCCAGCTGACACAATGTCCAACTGCTAACGGAAATAACCTTCCATTTATATCAGTCCAATGATATGGTAATCCACCTAATATACAGCAGCATCTGAATTATTATAGCCACCACACAAAGTAATGCAGTCAAATTTTTCGTAGCAGTATTTATACTCTTTTATAAGACATGGATTTACAAGCAAACCACGTTCTAACAAGTAAAAGCATTTTTTGGACAACACCATTTATTGCTACTCCATCGTTAAAGTGTATAACCGTACTTCCCAATATAAAGCATACAATTGCAAGAAAACAGAACAACTTCATTGATTTGTATTTTCAGCTTCTTTTCTCCTTTAAAACTGCATAGCTAACTGAATACATGACAAACAAAGGAATGAACAACGAATTATATTTTTAGTAAAAATATGACTGTACCTGAGCACATCAACATGAACCATGTTAAAACATATGAACCTATGGCATTTTTATTTTTTCACATCTATTATATTTTTTTCATTATTATATTTAACTCCGTATTCTTCGAGTACGACATCTTTCTTATAATATACGAATATCTGATTTTCTAGTCAAACGTGCCCACCCCCCACATCCATTGTCCTCTAGCACTCATAATTTATAACACTGCCCTATTCCACATATTTATTTTTCGCAAAAAAGTATGTTGTTTTAAGCCGAATCTCACTAAATGTTAGCCTCATACTAGACAAATAATTGTCTTGCTTAAAAAGAAGTCTCTATTTTTTTTTCTATTTCTTTTTACAAAACCTGTAAAACTTATATTAGGTTTACCCCGTATAACATCAAACACATCGACTGCTTTCGCATTGGTTTTTCAAAACAATGCCATTCTCCGTACCTACTGTAATATCCGGAATACCAGCGTGATCTGTGGTAATGATAAACATTCCATTGCCCATTGCTTCCAGAATACTAATAGGCTGACCTTCATTCGGGTATCTGGTAGGCAATGCAAAATATAGCATTCCTTCAGCGCAGCTTTCTCTTTTCATCTCCGCTCACAATGCCGTGATATGTAACATACTCTTTCCAACTTATTGTCCTTACATAGCTTTCAAAGCTCTTTTTCGCTCTCTTCAAAAACTTTCCTGCAAAGTCAAAAAATGGAATCGTTTCTCCGCCTGCGTCCCACGTTCTTCTGCTTTCTGCCATTTCAAGGACAAATGGGTAGCCTTTTGCTTCTGATAAAAATTGCTCAACCACAGGACATGAAGGATTTTTTTATTCTCTCAAAAGCATCCAATTTTTTCTTCTATTTTTGATCCGTGAGGAGATACTGGTCATCGACGCAGTTCTCCCACAACAAAGATTTTGTCATCGTCTAACATTCCCTCAAAAAATTTTGAGAGACTTTGACAAAACAATTGCTCCAGCAAGTTTCTTGATTGCCTTATAATTTGCTTTCCGCCGCCAGCCAGCCATATCGTTATCTACTAACTGGCGGTAATACCCACCATGCAGATGAATCAGACATTTCTTGTGTTGCAATTCTAACAGCTTAAAAAATGACTAAGTCCCGAAGATTTCCGCCACGTGTTTGACTGATTGTAAAATAAAACAAATCAGCCTTACTACGACTTATCTTCAGGAGATTTTTAACAAAATTCTTATTGTTGGTAATATCTACTTTTTCAAATTCAAATTCACCATTTGAGTCTACAGCGGTATTGAGTTCTGAATTGTACAGTGTTTCAACCGCTTTGGATAATCCGTGCATCGAGGTGGAAACTGTGCAATAAAAGCAGATTTTCTTTTACTCATCACTTATTGCCCTCCAACCTCTTAATAATCTTCGCCGGGTTTCCAGCAATCACACAGTTATCCTCAAACCTTCCAGCAACCACAGCACCGGCACCAACAACGCAGCCATCGCCCAGCACTGTGCCCTTTCAGTATTATCGAATTGCACCCAATGAAGCAATTCTTGCCGATTTTGATTTCTCGGCTCGGCACCAAATCACTGTCACCACCGTTTTTCATCTCGAAGCAGTTTGTTTCTCGTCTCTGCCTCGATTGGATGGAAGTCGTTGTCGAGAATCTTTGCAATTACCGCCGATGCAGGTTTTTTCACCAATCGTGATCTTCTTCCGAGCGTAAATGGTTGCTCCACTTATTCCCACATTATCGCCAATTTCAATCTCAGCTCCCGGAGCGCGGGTGACAATAATCGTCCGGCTGTAAAGACCAACTAGATTGCTTAAGAAGCTGCTCTTAATCGTGACGTTCTCACCAATCTTCAGCTTGGCACCACCTTTGTTGAAGATAATCGGCACCCCCTTCAGCAAGAGGTTCTTTCCATATTCAACTTTTGTCATCTTCATAACCAGCTTGAACCAGTTACTGTTCATACCTCTCGCCTCCTTTACAGCTTCAGAATTTCTTCTGCGTACTTTCTCACCGACACATTTCTGGTCAGATTCTTTTTCCAAATTCTCACGACCCTCTGGCTCCCATCGACTTCAACTCACTGTTTCCCGCATTCTCGATGAACCAGCGGATGTTCTCTTCGACCTTGTCATACTCACCCGGCTCACAGCAAAGACCGCCATGTGTATCTTCAATCAGGCAGCGAACCTCAGAGCCTGACTCCAGAACCCCTAAAAATTGGCTTGGGGAAGCGGCCATTATGCCGTATGCTTTTGACGGGCAGGACACGCCTTTGATGCCTTTTGCGTTCACGCACCAGTGAACATCACCAGCGTTCAAAGAGTAAATAAGGTCAGCCTTATCCTGGTACGGAATGAAAACCACATTATCCATGTGATGCTCCTTCACATAGAGCACCAACTTATCCAGTACGGAACCGGCACCAACAAAAGCGAATACAACCCTCGCCCATCGGCAGTCTTGGTACCGGCTTGATTCTCTCCACAACCTTGATCAGATTCTCAAGGTCATAGTACAAACCAATATTGCCGGAGTACATAATGACAAACTTGCCATCCAGCCCGTATTTCTTCTTGAAGGCCAGAACCTTCTCGTTATTCTCACCCAACGGATAGATTTCGTTCTCATCGATCCAGTTGTTGATCATAACGGTCTTAGGAACTTTCTTTCCCTTTGAAACGGTTCTCCACCGTCTCCACCAAATCTCGGCCGACTGTGATCACAAGGTCGCTGCGCTTGCAGCTGAACTTGTCGAACCACATCATGGCGTCTGTGATAAGTTTGCTCTTGGTGTAGCCAACAGCCAGCACCTGCTCCGGGTTGAAGTCCTGAATGTTGTAGATGTACTTCGCGTGCTTCAACCATTTGCCCCAGACACCCAGCAAACCACCGAGGATCGGAGGCTGGGAAATAGAAAACACATAATCCATCTTTCCAACCTTGAAGGTTGCCCCATTGCCCCAAAGAAATAGGAGACAATGTTCTTCACACGGCTCTTCTTGTTGGTCTTACTGAATTCCGGCACTCGGATTCGCAGAACTTTCACACCGTTGGTTTATTCTTCGTAATACTTCTGCGTCTTATATTTATCTTCAATAGTTCCAAGGTAGCTAGGAACCACGCAAATCACTGTGATATTAAATTTGTCCAGCATACCCTCCGCCAACTCACGGAGAATCTGCCCCTGTTGACGCAGTATCTGGAATATAGTAATGAGCATAAATCAGGAGTTTTTTTTTTTATTTGACATTCCGCTATATTCCTCTCACAAGTTTTTTATATCTAACCACCAATGCAGTACACCAGCGAGTCTTATCTATACAAAGCAGTGTGTTCATCACACTGTAGTTATCATTTTTCTCACAGTGGGCATCTTTTTTCCGACCACCACTGAATCTTTTTATGTAGACCTGTTATGGGCTACTCACCTATTTTTTCCTCAACTGAAACTTTATGGTAGACACCTTCATACCAACTCACTGACAAAGTGCTGTGTCTTATTGTCATAACTCGCAGTCGAACTTACCCATTTTTCAAAGTGTTGACCCTTATTGTCATAACCTTCATATCAACTTACTTTGTTAAAACTGTACAAGTTCATCTCTTCCTCTTGTTGCAACATGAACAATCATCTACCCTCACTACCTCTAATTCCCCAGAAAAATGCAGTTATCATGTCCATCTCTTTTCTGCAATAAACTTTTCCAGAAAAAAATAGATTTTGGGCTTTTCAACTCTTTTCAACCTCCACCTCTAATTCTTCGGAAAAAATGAAGGTATCATGTCCGCACCTTGCTCTGCAATAAAACAGGCTCGCAGTAGGGGTATTTTGCATAAGTTTTATACGCCACCGTAGACCATCATGCCGCAACTGAAAGTTTGAGGTAGACATTCGATGTGCTATATTTCCCTTTATTTCTATTACCATACAAACTCCGCGTCCCAGACATCCACTCCAGAGTCCTGGTAAACATCCAACAATTGTGCTCTTAGCATTTCCTTACTAACACCTTTTTTTCAAAATTACTTTGCAAGAATCCGCCCCCCCACCGGCACCAGAAATGAATTTTCCATCAATCAAATCCTCACAGCTTGCAAAAAATCTGATCAATACAGGTATTGGTTGATCCAGTATCCAGTTTCTTAGACACTTCCCAATGTTCATTCAGCAATCTGGCAAAGGCATCTACATCTCCCTGTTCCAATTCATATCGCATCATGACAGCCAGATGCTTCATCTCTTCCAACGCTTCTTTTTTGATTCTTTTTTTCCGCCGATATAGTTTCCGACTACATCCCGAAGCAGATTTCTTGCCAGACGACGTTGTCCGGTGTAAATGAGTGCAAACCTTTCCTGAAGCTCTGTCTTTTGTATCTTCATCTAAGTCCAGATATTCTACTTTCAGTTTCTGCTTCATTCCAGGTCTTGAGGTAATATATTTGATACCACCTGTAAGTCCTCCGACCTGATCCTGCCAGCCGCCACCAGTACTCATAATCTGTTCCAGATTCAATACCAGTTCATATACGTCAGAATCACTCCAGTTTGTTCCCTAGGAATTTTCCAAAAGCACGAACACAGGCTCCTGAGAGGATACTGCTGGTACCAAGTCCGGAGCCTTTCGGAACCCCCTTTACACAGTGGACATGTAAAAACCACCGCCCATCTCATCCAGGATTTTTTTCCAGATCAGCTTCACCTTCCATAGGGATAATTCCACATGCAATCAGTGCTGCTTTATGAAGGGCAAAGGAATCGTAAGGATTATGACAATCCTGAATTTCTGCTGCAGTTGTCACAACACCATGTGCATCAGATCGAGACTTGCAAATTCAACATGTTTTTCTGGCAGCTTTTCTTAATTCCACTTCGATTGGTTCCTGACCATTCAGCAAAATTGCAGCATTTAATACAACGCCTCCTTTTTTTCATTACAATATGGAGGAGTATCGGTCCAGCCACCTCCCCAGTTCACACGAACCGGAAGGCTTACTTTTACCTGATTTTCTGCAATCTTATATTTCTTTACCTGATTTACATTACTTGCTTTAAATATTTCCTGCTGGATTGTGGCAAAGCATTTCTGCTCTATCTGGTCGTAGCTGATTCCATGAAAGTTCTTTTTCATAAACTTCATGGAACGGGAAATGCTGTATAAAACACGGATTTTTCTCTTCAAATGGCAATTCTTTTTCTGCCATTTCCATAAGCATGTCAAACTGTTTTTCATCCAATTCTGTAATGCCAAATGTTTTCAGGAGAATCCACATAATGTTCTCCGGCACGTAACCGATTCAGGAAACGCTCTATAAGGATTCGGTTTTCCAGTTTTTTCTTCCCATGGAACCAATACACAAGCATCTGCTATCTGGAAGGATTCTTCCAGAGAATAACGTTTCAGAGACTTCCATTCTGCGACCTTCACTTCGTCTGCTTTTTTCAGAACTCATTCTATGAAGAAGAAAGGCCCAGGAAACAGCTTTTTCCTGACTATCTGTAACCGGATAAAGCTTCGCCTTCCACAAAGAGTGATCTTCACTTTCCCAGATATCTTTTCTGTCTTTAAATTATTTAAATTTATAAAGCTCTGTAAATCTCCGTCAAGGAAGCTGCCTCTTTCTTCCAGTGTTTTCTTCGGATTATCTTTAATTCCATATCCTCTTACGATATATCTCTTTTCGCCATTCTCTCTTTTTAACGCAACTCCATGCAGCACCATGGATGGAACCGTTACATCTTTAAGCTCCAGCTGTGAAATCACACAGTCTTTCTCTAAAACGGTATTTCCTCTCAGCCAGCTGTTTTCCACATAGCATTTATCAGCCAGTTGTACTGTTCCCTCAATAAGAGCATTATGTACTGCTGTCTGTACTTTTTTTCTCAGATTTATAATTGGTAAACACCATTGGCTTCCAATCCAGATATTCATAATCTGCAATCTCATCTGTTAAAAGAGCCAGAAGCTCCCTGGTTGTTCCAAAATGAATAAATTCAGCAGGAGAAAGGCAAATCAGCTTCATTCCGAATGAATGCAATGCTTCCCAAATTCTGGTACGACATTCAGTTAGTTCTTCACAGAAGGTTCCTTCTGGCTGCTCTTTGTAGTACTGTTCCAGTGTAGAATCTTCAGCTAATGGATAAAGAAAATCTCCATATAAACTGATTCGTGATTTTTCATTGACAAAACGGGCGTATTTTTCTGCATCGATTTTGCCATCTGTCTGAACCAGTGATAATAGAGCATTCATCGGGTTTACATCAAACAAAACTGCGCCTGTATCCAGGTCTACATTTCCATGGGTATTTACAGCCCCTAATTTTTCAAGGGTTTCAATGGATTGTTTATGAAGGAATTTTTTACATAGTCTTTTCCATTATTCGAGGAATACGCCATGATCTTTTCCCACATCTACCGGAGATTTCATGGAGATTGCTGCGGCACCATGAAACTGTGCATCAATCTGTAATGGATTAAACAAAAGAAGGACATCACCGGAAAGTACCAGCATTCCTTCACGAAAGCGCGATGGTACCCCTGCCATGCCTATAAAGAAACTCATCAAATAAAGTTGACGCTCTTCCATCAGGAAGTTCACGTGGTACAGGCGAAAAAAGCTTTCCACATACAGAATATTGCGGAACACGTTTACTATCGCCGCCAGAATGAATTACAAAGGATTCGCTTATTGTGGAACTCTCCTGCAATATCTTCCTGCTCTGCCAGCTTTTCGTAACACCTGCAAAGTAGCGCCTCCAGATCCAACTCTTTTTCCATCTGGATCTGGTAATACGAGATATTTTGTTTTACATGGAAGCACATTTTTATTTTGTCGATATGTAATCTGACTTTGAAAAGCATTGGCCTGCTCCTCATTTGATGCAGTCAATACTATGTAATCCCATTGTGCAAAGCTTCTTTTTCGGATGGAGCGCTGATAATCTTCCCATGCGTCTATATAGCTTTGTCTTAAAAACAGATTTTTCATTTTTTGTATTGATCAATTATCATAACTTTCTATCAATTATCCGGTAATCAGATTTCCTTTCCATTATTATGTATAAAAAGCAATATAAACTCACATAGATCCATCTTTCTTAACCACAACCATAACTGTCTTCAAAAGTATCTTAATATCCAACCCAATATCCCAATTTTCAATATATTCCTTTATCCAACCTCACAACTTCCTCAAAATCCGTAATATCACTTCTACCACTCACCTGCCACATACCGGTGATTCCCGGTTTGATTGCCAGTCTGCCTTATGTCTCGGTTCATACAAATTCGTCTCCGAAATCAACGGCGGTCTCGTCCCCACAATGGACATATCCCCTTTCAGCACATTAAAAAAACTGCGGGAACTCATCCAGGCTCGTCCTTCTGATGAAATCTCCCACCCCGGTCTTATGTGACCCATCCGGCAGCACCTTATTTCCAATTACTCTGGGGTCGAAGTCCATCTTGAACATTTTGCCATCGCCCAGTTTGTTCTCTTTCATAAGCTCGGCTTTTCCGCGCTTCCGCATCCATGTACATGCTGCGGAATTTTGTACATTTTGAATTTCTTTCCGTTCTTTCCCCACACGTTCCTGGGAGAAGAAAATCGGACCTGGGGATGCCAGATAGATGGCGGGGCCAACGAAAAATAGTAATGATTCCTGTGAAAATACAGCCAACCAGTCCGCCGCAGATGTCCATCAGGCGCTTCAGAAAAAAAGCTGTCCGAAGGATGCATAGTTCAGACTGGTGGTCAGAACTGTGTAGCTTCCAACCTTTTCCACAAACTGTCTTTTGCCAGTCTGGTTGGTGATTTTTGCAAGGTTCAGATGAACGGTTACACCGGTTTCGGTGAGCTTGTCGATAAGCCCGTCCGGATATGGCAGATTTTCGGAGATGACGATCAGCACCTCGTCAATCCACTCTGACAGACCTACATAGGCACGTCACTTTCGCCGGCCACAACAGGGACACCACAGATTTTCTCACCGGTACAGTCCTCATCGATCACAACCACTCCGGCAAGGGAATATCTGGCATAATTGTTTTCTCCTGCATGCTGTGCACTACGTTCTCTGCTACCGCTTTGAGGTGATGATCAGCAGCTTCTTGTCGCCGCCGTTTTCCATTTTTTTTATGTAAGGAATTTTTCCAGATTTCTCTTATGGCATAGGTGAGGATCAGGTAGATCACAATTGTGGTGATCAGGATCATTCTGGAAAAGCTCTGGCCTTCCTGGATTATGAACAGATAAGCGATTGCAAGAGCACCTACTGCCACAGCATTTTTCAAGGTGGTGACAAATTCCTTATAGTGACCTCTTTTCAGAACGCTTTTCATGGTACCGGAGGTGAAGATCACCACCAGGTCGGCAAATCCAAGGAATATTGCCATATTTCGATACAATATATCTCCATACACATTGAATCCGTACCCGCGGAATGCATATGCCAAAATAAATGCCAGCTGCAGACAGATCATATCCAGAACAATAAAATCCCCATGTTTTAACCAGCCCTCTGAGTCCTTCCGATACATATTTTGCTTTTCCCTCCCAAGTACTTTTCTTCCGTTCAGCTTAGGTAAATACAGCTGACAGAAGCCCTCCATTCTCTAAAAATGCAATGGCAAAATCTATTTTATCTTATATTTATAACTTATCTAAATTATATTTTCCCGCCAACGCTTCCCGGTTATGATTTTTCTCAAGCATCTTTGGGTCACATCTCTCTTTGGATCTGTAACCACCGTTCATGCGTCAGCGGTATTATTTATTCCTTTTTTTCCAATTTCGACAAATTTCACCATTCCAGTCTTCTTACTAAAATACCACCCTGCCCTATTAGTGTCAACCCCCCCAGGTTTCTTTCTGGCCTTTCCGACAAAGTTTGGTAATTTTATCCACTTAACCCGATTTTCCCTACTGGTTTTTTCCACTACTTTTTCATAAAATGTTTGATAAACAGGTACATGAGAATCACCAGTGCCCCAAAGTACCCCAGCACTCCAAAAGCCGGAATTCCCCATTATCTTCGGTGTCATGTCTGTGGGTGCAGATAATACTGGAGCTGATCAGAAGTGCCATGACCCAAAGACCAAGCACGATGTTCCGGATCAGGCGGCGCATCAGCCACGCCAGGTCATCGGAGGCGTGAAGATCCAGATTAATCTTGGTCTGGCCCTTCATGCAGCCCTGCAGGAAATCTGCTGCCAACGCAGGGATATCCACGGCGCGGAGCATGGAGCGATACAGCTTTTTCCCCGGTGCCCTTCATCTGCTTCTTCCAGTTTCCCTCCTCCAGAAGGTTTCCCTTCAAGCGGGCTGCTGCAATCTGCACCATATTGATCTCCGGGCTGATATCTGCCAGTACCCCTTCCATATGCGTCAGCCCTCTTGCAAGCATGGTAAGGCCATGGGGCATGACAATCTTGTTCTCCTTTCATTACGTCCATCAGATCTGTAAGGATTTCTACGATATCGATTTCGCCAAAATCTGCAGTGCCGTATTTCGCCATAAGGTCGCGGATGTCTGTGTAAAGACGGCGCTGAGTGGGGTGTCCCTTGAATTCTCCAAGTGCCAGCACTGCATCCTGAATTTTTCCAATGTCATTCAGTGCCACCCCTTCGATCGCCTGCCCGATCAGCTCCCGGTCACGATCATTCAGCCGTCCCATCATTCCCATGTCGATCCACACGATCTTGCCTCCCTGGATCATCACATTTCCAGGATGGGGATCTGCGTGGAAAAAGCCGTCGTCCATAACCTGCTTGATAAAATTATCTACAAATTTGCTGCCGATCTCATCAAGGTCGTAGCCGCCTGCAAGAAGCTCTTCCTTATGGTCGATGGGAATACCATCAATGTATTCCATAACAAGGACGCTGGCTGTGGTATATTCCCTGTAAAGAATGGGCGTTTTTACAAATGCCACATTTTTTTATATTTTTCCTGGAAAATTCTTCCATGTTTGGCCGCTTCCGTCAGGAAATTCATCTCTTCCTGGGTGACACGCCACAGCTCTTCCAGCACAAGATTCAGATCTACCGCTTATTCCTTGATGCTTACAGGGGGAAGGAGCTTCACCGCCTTTTTCATCAGTCCGATATCCGGGCCATGATTTCGTAGATGCCCTTTCGCTGAACCTTTATCACAACTTCTTCGCCGGTTTTCAGGACGGCGCGGTGTACCTGGGCGATAGAGGCTGAGCCAAGGGGCTTCTCCTGGATTTCCTGAAATTCTTCCTGCCAGGGACAGCCAAATGCTTCCCGGAGGACTTCTTCAACTTCTGCAAATGGCATGGGGTCTACATCAGAGCAAAGCTTCATCAGCTCGTCGCAGTAACGCTTGGGCAAAATGTCGGAGCGCATGGACATGATCTGTCCCAGCTTGATGAAGGTGGGGCCGAGATCTGTGAGAATGAGGCGGAGCTTCTCCGGGGAGACGCCTCGGGTGATGGCATGCTTGTGGAGAACGGCTGTAATTTCTTTTAGCCTTTCTTTATACGTGCCGGTGTCTTTACCGTTTGACTTCTTACCAGCTGTGCTGTTTTTCCTCATTTTTATCCTGTTGGATTTCCACTTCCAGATTCTTTCTTTGTGCCTGGTCTGCTTCTGACTTCATCGTACTGTCATTCTTTGTCACACCCATGTCTGTTCCCCTTACTGAAAAGGCAGGATTCGGGTACTCTTTCTCCTCATCCTGCCTTCATAAATTTCTTTTTATTTTGTTCTGCAATGCCGTTCAGGATTTCCTGCTGCACTTCTTAAACAAGGCAATACTATTTCTTTTTCGGAAAATGTTATTGCTTATTCCGAGGGTCGTCCTCGTATTCTTCTTTGGCTTCCTCCACTTCTTCTGCCTCTTCCTCTTCTTCGGCAGTCTCCTCTGCGTCTACGTCTTTCGCCTGCATCTTGCTGATCTGCTCTTTCAGGGCGGCCAGCTGATCCGGAGTCATTTTGCCAAAGGACTTCCTTCAGCTCGTCCGGGTTGGACGGCTTCAGGGTTACGTTTACGTTCTTCTTCACGCTCTCTTTGATATTGTGCTTCAGTTCCTGATTGAGGACCTTGCCCTGTTCTACAGTGAGCTCACACCTTTCTTTACCAGTTCATCCAGAACTTCTTTGGATTTCTCTGCGGTCACTGCTGCAGTGCCGATTCCTGCAAGTAATATTTTTTTTTGATGCCTTCTCCAAGTTCCATAGTGTGTGCTCCTTTCTTATTTACAGCTGTATCTGCCAACTCCCTGTGGGATTTTCGTTTTCAGCAGATCGGACTTCTCATAAAAGTCCAAGAAATACCAGCCCTTTAGGTACGAAAATGATCAGTCCGGCGATGGCGGCCATGATGGCGGCGATCGAGGACGGCGCCTGCTGCGGTGTCCTTGGCGATCTTCGCCAGGGGGCTTGTACTCGCTGGTCACCAAATCCACCACGGATTCTACGGCGGTGTTCACCAGCTCCAGTGCCATCACCAGTCCGAAAAGGCCAAGACAGATGCACCATTCCACTGGGGAAAGCTTCAGGATGATGCCTGCGATCACTACCAGGACTGCCATGATACAGTGGATCTTCATGTTCCGTTCCTTGCGGATACAGGTGAAAATTCCTTCAAATGCGTATCCAAAACTTTTCGTAATTGGTGGTTTCTTGGGTGCTGTCATTTCGTACACTTCCTGTCTGTTGGTTTGGGAGTAGTATAGCATATTTTGTGAGAAATTACTATAAATTTAGATAATTTTTACATTTTTCTCATTATTGCTGTACGAATTGCAAAAAGGGCAAGCTGCAAAACAGACCTGCCCCTTACATACATTTTCTAAATATCCAGTTTACTAAAATCAATCACCAGGTTCTCATAAATTCCTGCTTTTACCGAATCCTGCAGTGTATATTGTTCCGTATCTTCTTTTTCAAAATTATATACAAATATCTGATTCTTAGCCGCATCTATGATCCAGTATTCTCTTACACCTGCTGTTCTGTATTTAAAAAGCTTCGTATAATAGTCCATTCGTTTACTTGCAGGAGAAACAATCTCAATAATCCAGTCTGGTGCACCATTGCAGCCTTGATCGTCCAGTTTATCCGGGTCGCAAATCACTGAAATGTCTGGCTCTACATAAGTACTAGTCGTGTCATCCAGATATACTGCAAATGGAGCAGCATAGACTTCGCATTTTCCCTTATGGGAACGGATGTACTCAAGAATTCTGGCTGACAGTTCCATGGATATTTTCTGGTGTGTCCTGTTAGGTGGTGCCATATAGTATATATGTCCATCAATAAGCTCCGCTCTCTCCCCTTCCGGAAGAGCATATATATCATCTATTGTATAAACTTTTCTTCGAGTAATGGCATGTAATCAGTCCTTTTCGATGATTTCTATTACTTCTAAGTATATCGAAAGAACTTCTTCAAATCAACCATTTGAAAATGAATTTCCATTGAAATAAATCAAAAAGCAGTTTATAACTTTTATATCTTTCTGCCGTTCTTTTTAGTTTCTTCCATAACCGTAGGATACCGCTTATAATCTGTATGAGGCAAAGCCTTTGTGCCGCTACCATCAATTCCAGGAAATCCTCCACTTCCGCGAACTGAATATAGACCATTTCTTCCAGGATCTGGTCGATGTCAGTGAGGAGACTTCCGGTTTAAGAAGCAGCTTCTGGGCTCCTTCCAGTGAGGAGTTTCCAGCGTTGATAATATGGTCGCGATCCATATCGGGATATATGCCGATGGTGATGGCGGATTCTTTGGATACGTGTTTGCCAAAGGCTCCTGCCACGTAGAAGCGGTCTGCCTGGTTTAAGTCAAGACCGGATTCACGGGCATGATTTCCACCATGGTGTGGGCGGCGGATTTGGTGCGGATAAATTCGTCAATGTCCTTCTGGTAGAAGTACAGACCGGGGGCATATTCCACACAGAGCTGGTTGTCTCTCTCCTGAATGAGAGGGCTTTTTCCGTGGAAAACTTGCCGCGGATGTCGATCCAGCCTTCCAGGAAAAGCTCTGCGATCAGGTCTATGATGCCGGAACCGCAGATTCCCCTGAGGTTCTTCACCTGATGAATTATCCTCATGATTACCTGAATTTTTCTCATGGCTTCCTGAGTCTTCCTTATGGCTTCCAATCACATGCACATAAATATTTCCATCTCTTATCTTCACTTCATCTACTGCTCCTATGTCCGCCCGCATTCCGGTACGCACCACTCCTCCCTCCAGCGCTGGTCCTGCTGCGCCTGCACCGCATAGAAGAAATTCTTTTATTTCCAATCACCAGCTCGCCGTTGGTTCCGATATCGAAGAAAACACTGATCTCGTTTTTCTTGTATAATTCAGTGTCAATCATGCCGCTGATAATATCGCCGCCAAGGTAGTTTGACTTGGCAGGGTAACAATAAACGTAGCCTTTCAGCGGAATGTCCAGATCGCGCGCCAGCTGGAAGCCGGGGCGATCGGCGTGGACTGCATGTGGAGTGTAGAAAACGCAGAAGGCGTCCATTCCAAGAAGGAAGTGAATCATAGTGGTGTTGCCCGCGATTACCATGGAGAGCGCGGAGTGGCTTTTTGCATCCAGCTTATCCATGCATTCACAAATGATTCCACCATAGCTTATCCATGCCGCAAATTCTTCCAGCTTTTCTTTATTATCTTTGCAGTAAAAAATCCTGGACAGAATATCTGTCCCCCACTGGATCTGCTTATTGAAGCTACTGACTTCCTTCAAAATCTCTCCACTGTTGCAGTCCAGAAGTTTCGCCACCACAGTGGTACTTCCCAGATCCACCGCCAGCCCATAATGCGTTGCGCGGTGGTATCTCCCCTTCCTCTATCTCCCACCATTTCCCAGTTATCCCCATTCCAGGCAAGGAAACCGTTATTTTCCACTTTGCGTTGTCCAGCA
>VOFJ01000622.1_pt1 | contig 15861 bp, 16 predicted proteins | sample 5384081 | NCBI WGS metagenome assembly VOFJ01 (sample SAMN12384729, study PRJNA508395) | human gut metagenome | isolation source: healthy gut I | host: Homo sapiens
CCGGGAACGCGCAACGCAGTCCGGTTCGCTGGAAGATTGCAAGGGCACGACGCTGGCACTTGCCCTTCATGCGGTGTCGGATTTCTTCGATGCGCCGGTTGAACTGATGTCAGGCATTTCGATTGGCGTGGTGGAACTGCTGGACACGTCGCGGGAGGAAATTCCGGCGGCGCGTCTGGCAATCTGGCGGCAGTACAAGCAAAAAGAGTCCCAGCAGACAGCGAAGGGACGCTTCCTTGATGCAGAAATGCAGCTGGTACTCGATGCCATTCAGGGTGGCGAATTGCAGGCGGATGCAGAACAGATTATTGCCCAGCTGCCGGGGGCATCCGACAAAAATGCAATGGACTTCCTGACCATCAATACGATTCTTGTGCAGCGCGTGAATCGGGAACTTTGCGTTCGGATTATCGAACAGGCGGATCAGCTGATTCAGCCGGATAGCCCGCAGTATGCGGTATACCGTGCGGAATCTGTCTGCGCCAAGCAGCTTGTGGGCGTGTCCGTGCCGGAGGAAGAGGTTAATCAGGCAATTTCGTACTTCAAAGAACAGATGAAGAATCCGAAAAAGCTTCATGATGCCGCAGGGCGCTTGGGAGCGCTGCTCAGCACCACGATGCTGAGCGGATGGTGGGGAAAAATTAAGCCGTTTGCGGATGAACTGGCGCAGATTGTGGATGAAAAACATATCCGCAACACGGAATCTGACCATGCGTTGGGCATGATTTACCGCCATTTGCAGGAATTTGACAAAGCCCTCATGTACGAAAAGTATGTGGTTGATGCTATTCAGCCGGAGACGCTGCAATATTATCAAGTGATGGCGAACTACCTTGTTATCAAGCAGGAAAGTGGACGCTGCTTGGAAAACAAGGAAATACTGGAGGAAGAACTGCCGAAAATCGCGGAGAAATTCGGCAAGAACAACGGACTGTATGCCATTTGGGCGCATTCCTACTCGAAGGTGCTGATGGAACTGCGCCGCCCGGAAGAAGCAATGCGGCTACTGGACGAAATTTACCCGATTGTTGTGAAACACATGGGCGAATGGAACGCAAAGGTGGTGCAAATTGCGTACATTTCCTGCTTGGCGATGACGAATCGAGACGACGAGGCACAGGCAAAGGCTGCGGAATTGCGCGAATATTTTGTGAAAGCGGCTGGAAAAGAATCGCCGCAGGTACATGCCATCGACCAGACGGTGCAGAAGGTCAACGACGGTTTCTTCCACAAGGAGAATCAGTCCAAACAGGTATAATCCGGGAAAAACACGCGGATATTGACAACCTGCAATGTAACCCGCTTGACAATCCCCATTGTCGCCGTATAATAGAAAGTGGAATCCTGCATTCGGATGAACATTTTCCATTATACGGCATTTTTTTGCTGCCGGACGCAAAAGAAAGGAAAAATCCATGACGCTCAAGGAGTTTTATGCCGCAGTTGGCGGCGATTATGACGCAACCCTGAACAGAATCCCCAAGGAGTCGATGGTGCTGCGTTTTGTGAAGAAGTATGCCGACGACAAAACCTACGCCCAGCTGACCGAAGCGGTGAAAGCGCAGGACTGGGAAACGGCGTTCCGCGCGTCGCACACGCTCAAGGGCGTGGCGCAGAACCTCGGCTTTGACGGGCTGTACCGCGCCGCGTTCGCGCTGACGGAAGAGATGCGCGGGGGCAAACCATTGACGGACACTGCCCTCTACGAAGCCGTGGCGCAGCAGCAGCAGATTGTGCTGGACGCCGTGCGGCAGCTGGCATAAGGACAAAAAACATGCGTGAACAGAAGTGGAATCTTGGTCGGTTTATCGGGAGGAGCAGTGCGCTGCTTCTCCTGTTTGCGCTGCTCTTCCTGCCGTCGGCGCGGGCGGAGGAAGGGGAGAATCTGCCGAAAATAATCATCGGCAGCGACGAATATCAGCCGTACAGCTACTACAACGTGGATGGCTCGCCGCAGGGCGTGGATGTTGAAATGGCGCGCGAAGCCTTCCGGCGCATGGGGTATGCGCCTGTCTTCCGCCATGTGGCGTGGGAGGATAAGGACGAAGCGCTGGCAGACGGCACGGTGGACTGCCTGTGGAGCGGGTTCATGATGAACAATTGCGAGGACAAGTACACATGGGCGCGACTCAACCTGTTCAGCCGTCTGGTGGCGGTGGTGCGCGCGGACAGCGCCTATGCGGATTTGGCTGATTTGGCGGGCTGCCGCGCGGCGGTTCAGGCGACGAGCTGGGCGGAATATCTCCTGATTCGGCAGGATCAGCCGGGCATCCCGAAGGTCAAAACGGTGTACAGCTTCTCGTCGATGGAGGAGGTGTTCGCCGTCATGCGCAAGGGCTACGCGGACACGATTGTCGGGCATGAGTGCGTGCTGAACATCTTCCTTGCGGAGAATGGAGGGCGCTACCGGAAGCTGGAAACCCTGCTGGGCACGGCGGAACTCGGCGTCGCGTTCCAGAAGGGGACGCACGAGGAACTGGCGCGGCAGCTGGAGCAGACGCTGGCTGAAATGGCGGCGGACGGCACGATGGCGGAGATTTTGACGGCATACGGCATCAACGGCACCGTCCGCATGGGAGGAATCGAAAGCAAATGAAACAGGAAACCTCTCATAAGCGGCGAGGCTTCATCAGCATGCTCTGGATGCCGCTGACATTGTATCTGGTAATGCTTGTCACATCCTTTGTTGTGTTGACGTGGCATGATACACGCAATGTCTGGCAGGCAATGGATGCAACGCTTGACTTTGCGGTGGCGCGGCTCGAACAGTATTTCAACGCCATGTCGAACGAACGCGCCAAGAGCGAAATCCGCCTGCTGGACAAAACGGCGGAGCTTGCCGCCCGCATCGCGGAAGCAGGGGTGATAACGAACGAACAGCTTGACCAGTACGCCTATGCGCAGCGGCTGACGGGCATCGTCATCCTTGATGCGGACATGAATGCCGTCGTTCAAACGACGATTAACGGCGACACATCGGCGGCGCTGCATTCAATGCTGCAAAAGCCGACGGTGCGGGAGATTGTGGATTACCCCGTAAAGGCATACATGACGCGGACGCAGGTGGGCAGTCGCACGGTGGATTTCGCCGCCGTCGCGCGCGAGGACGCGCCGGGCCTTGTGGTGGCATACGCCGAGCGCGAGGAAGAGGACGCGAGCGACATGAAGCTGGAGACGCTCTTCAGCGGCTTCACGTTTGAGATGGACGGCACGGTCACCGTGTCGGACGGCAAAACCATCATTGCTTCCAACAGCGCCGAAATCGTCGGGCACGACGTAAAAAAAATCGAGGAAGGCAGCATCCCCCATGCGCAGTGGGACGAATCGGGGCGGCTGCACATTGTTGACGGTATGACGGCGTGGTCGGGCAAGCGCACGGCGTTTGAGAACTACTCGGTGTACGCCATGTTCCCGGATCTTGCCGTCTACAATTCCCGCAACACCATTCTCCTCTACGGCACGCTGATTTACATGGGAATCTGGCTTTGCTTCGCGTGGCTGCGCGCGCAGCAGTCCCGCCGCGCACTGGAGAAAAACAGCGAGCAGGCGCGGATTATCAGCGCCATCAGCGAAATCTACTGCTTCACGTTCCTTGTTAACGTCCAGCGCGGCACGGTGCGCATCATCAAGCACCCGATGGAGCAGCTGATGAAGATGGACCGCACGTGGAGCATGAACGAAGTGGTGCAGATGCAAGCGGCTCAAAACGTTGCGCCGGATTTCCGCGAGGCGTTCATCAGCTACTGCGACCTGACGACCTTGGCGTAGCGCTTGAAGGAAAACCCGAACCTGACGCTGGAGTTCCGCGACCCGAAGGAAAAGGTGTACTTGATGACGACGCTGCCGCAGAACTACGACCGCCGCGGCAGGCTCGAATCGGTGCTGATGGTGACGCAGGACGTGACGGCGGAGAAGGAGCGCGAACGCGACTATCAGCTGCAATTGAAAAAGACGGCGGAGGACGCCGAGCGCGCCAACATCGTCAAAACGGACTTCCTGCGCCGCATGAGCCACGACATCCGCACGCCGATCAACGGCATCCGCGGCATGGTGGAAATCAGCCGCCGATATGTGGGCGACGAAGCAAAGCAGGAAGAGTGCCGCGAGAAAATTATGACTGCATCGGGCTTCCTGCTGGATTTGGTCAACGATGTGCTGAACATGAACAAGCTCGAATCCGGCGCGGTGACGCTGGAAGAGAAGCCGTTCAACCTGCGCCAGATGGTCAGCGAAATTGTGACGATGGTGGAGGGGCAGGCGTGGCACGAAAACGTGCAGGTGTCCTGCAAGGCGCTGGCGTGGAATCACGAAAACCTGATTGGCTCGCCGATGCACCTGCATCAGGTGCTGCAAAACGTTGTCGGCAATGCGGTCAAGTACAACTGCCCCGGCGGCAGCGTGACCATCTCCTGCGAGGAGAAAGGCTTTGACGGCACGACGGCGACGTTCCTTTTCACCTGTGCCGACACGGGACGCGGCATGAGTGCGGCGTTCCAGCAGCACGCGTTTGAGGCGTTCGCGCAGGAGGAATCCGGCGCGCGCACGGCCTACAAGGGCACGGGGCTGAGGCTGCCGATTGCCAAGGAACTGGTCGAGCAGATGGGCGGCAAAATCCACTTTGAGAGCGAACTGGGCGTCGGCACAACGTTCTACATCACCCTGCCGTTCCGCGTAGACCCGAATCCGCCGAAAGCGGAATCCGCCAAGCCGGAGCAGGCGGCGTCCATCAAGGGCGCGCACATACTGCTGGTGGAGGATAACGAGCTGAACATGGAAATCAGCCAGTACATACTGGAGGGCGCGGGCGCGATTGTCGCTCAGGCGTGGAACGGGCAGGAGGCGGTTCGCCGCTTTTCCGAAAGCGAACCGGGTGCGTTTGACTGCATCCTGATGGACGTGATGATGCCGCTGATGGACGGACTGGAAGCAACGCGGACGATTCGCGCGATGCAGCGCCCGGATGCGGCGACCATCCCGATTGTAGCAATGACCGCGAATACCTTCTCCGAGGACGAACAGCGCAGCCGCGAGGCGGGCATGAACCTGTTCCTGAACAAGCCGGTGGATTCGGTAAAGATGCTGCAAACGGTGCTGGAGTGCCTAAAAATGGGCGGAAGAAACGCCCTGTGAACCCGTGGCAAGGGCGAAAGCAACGTTCCAATAGAATCATCACAGGCGCGATTTTGTGAAAAGACGCTTAAAATCACAGAAGTCAAGCCGCTGGACTGATTGACGGCGGCAGGGCGCACCCTCTTCCCAATGCGAAGGGGGTGCTTTTTTGGTTTTTCACGGAAACTTGGGGGAAGAGCAGCTTGGGGGGGCGCGTCTGCGGACGCGCAAAGTTACTGGCAGGGACGCTTCGCTGCCTGCACCTTTGTTGAGCGCGTTTGGCATACTGGTCGTCCGCGGAACAGTTGGGGCGTTGCCCCAAACCCCAGCAGGGACGCTGTCCCTGCACCCTGCAAGGGGCAGACGAAAAGGGACGAAGTCCCCCCCTTGACCCCTTTTCGCGATTGAGTTGGTCGCACTTTCATGCTCCTTCCGCGTGCAGCTTTTCGGGGCTTCGCCTAAGCCCTTGTTTGCTCCCCCAAGATTCCGTGAAGAACCTTTTTTTCGGGGAATCTGCGCCAGCGCGCCATTCCAAAACACCCAAAATCCATAGGAATTTGCATATTCCTCTTGACAAGCATGGGAATCGGGAGTAAAATCCTATTGCGGAAGTAGGTTATAAACTGCCGCACAAGAATGATTCATCAACCAGCCAGAGAAAGGGCTTTTGCAATATGAAACACGCTGAATTGCTGTCCGTCCGCGACCTGCACGTGCAGGTGGGCGAAAAGGAAATCCTCCACGGGGTCAACCTTTCCGTCGGCACGGATGAAACCCATGTCCTCCTTGGCCCGAACGGCACGGGCAAATCCACCCTCGGCTATGCCATCACCGGCAACCCTGCCTATCAGGTGACGCGGGGGAGCATCACGTTTGACGGGCGAGGATATTACTGCTATGCCCGTCAATGAGCGCGCGAAGAAGGGCGTTTTCCTGTCCTTCCAGAATCCGCTGGAAGTGCCGGGCGTGACGCTGAGCGCCTTTATCCGCACGGCGCTGGAGCAGAAGAGCGGCAGCCGCATCCGCCTGTGGGACTTCAAGAAGAAGCTGAAGGAAACGATGGCGCTTTTGTCGATGGATGAAAGCTACGCCGAGCGCGATTTGAACGTCGGCTTCTCCGGCGGCGAAAAGAAGAAGGCGGAAATCCTGCAAATGCTGATGCTCGAACCCAAACTCGCCATTCTGGACGAAACCGACTCCGGCTTGGACGTGGACGCGGTGCGCACGGTGTCCGAGGGCGTCCGCCTGTTCCGCGAAAAGACGCACGGTTCGCTGCTGATTATCACCCACAGCACGCGCATTCTGGAGGCGCTGCGTGTTGACCGCACGCATGTGATGGAAAACGGCGTCATTGTGCGCGAAGGCGACGCGGCGCTGGTGGAAGAAATCAACGAAAAGGGCTTCAAGGGCTGATGGGGGAGCGGCATGACAGAGAAGAGCCAAGTTGCGGACATTGACCGCAGCATTTATGATATTCGCGACGCGGAGCATGACGCGTACCGCATGGAAGCCGGCTTGACCCCCGCCATCGTCGAGAAGCTGTCCAAGGAGAAGAACGACCCGGCGTGGATGGAGCAGTTCCGGCTGGAATCGCTGCAAATCTACAATAATATGCGTGTGCCGGACTGGGGGCCGTCGCTGGACGGGCTGGACATTGACCACATCGCCACCTATGTCCGCCCGAACACGAAGATGCAGAACGACTGGGCGAACGTGCCGCAGGACATCAAGGACACCTTTGAGCGTCTGGGCATTCCGCAGGCGGAGCGCAAGTCGCTGGCCGGCGTGGGCGCCCAGTACGATTCCGAGCTGGTGTACCACAACGTCCGCGCCGAGGTGGCGGCTCAGGGCGTGGTCTATACCGACATGGAGAGCGCGCTCCACGGCGAGTACGCCGACATGGTGCGCAAGTACTTCATGAAGCTCGTCACCCCGCGTGACCACAAGTTTGCGGCGCTGCACGGCGCAGTTTGGTCGGGCGGCTCGTTTGTGTACGTGCCCAAGGGCGTGCAGGTGTCCATTCCGCTGCAATCGTATTTCCGCCTGAACGCCAAGGGCGCGGGGCAGTTTGAGCATACGCTGATTATTGTGGACGAGGGCGCAAGCCTGCACTTCATCGAGGGCTGTTCTGCCCCGAAGTACAACGTGGCGAACCTCCATGCCGGCTGCGTGGAGCTGTACGTCAAAAAGGGCGCGAAGCTGCGCTATTCGACGATCGAAAACTGGTCGAAGAACATGTACAACCTCAACACCAAGCGCGCGCTGGTGGAGGAGGATGGCACGATTGAGTGGATTTCCGGCTCGTTCGGGTCGCATGTGGGCTGCCTGTATCCGATGAGCATCTTGAAGGGCGACCGTGCCCGCATGGAGTTCACGGGCGTGACGTTCGCAGGCGCGGGGCAGAATCTCGACACGGGCGCGAAGGTCGTGCACGTCGGCAAAAATACCAGTTCGTACATGAACACGCGCTCCATCAGCAAGAGCGGCGGCATCAGCACGTTCCGCTCCAGCGTGGTGGTGGAGAAGAGCGCCAAGCAGGCCAAGAGCGCGGTATCCTGTCAGTCGCTGATGCTCGACAGCGAGAGCCGCTCGGACACGATTCCCGCGATGGACATCCGCACGCGCGACGCCGCCATCGGGCATGAGGCGAAAATCGGCAGCATCAGCAACGACGCGGTGTTCTACCTGATGAGCCGCGGCATGAGCGAAGAGGACGCGCGCGCGCTGATTGTCAGCGGCTTTGCGGACAACGTGTCCAAGGAATTGCCGGTGGAATACGCGGTGGAGATGAACAACCTCATCCGCCTTGAAATGAAGGGCAGCATCGGCTGAGCGGAAAGGAGCATCCATCAATGGAGAAAATGACCATCAATCAGCTGCCCAGCCGGACGTGGAATCGTCTGGGCGTGAATGAAGCAACGATTGACTGGGACGAAAGCGCGACGGTTGTGCTGCCGGAAGAATCCGCAGAAAAGGCGGATATGCTGATTGCATCGGACGCGGCGTATGCCCGCAAGCGCGTGACCGTTCAGGCGGAGAAGGGCGCGAAAAAGTCGCTTTTCCAGATCCTTCGCACGGCGGGCAAGCTGCATGTGCAGACGGAGCTGACCGCCGAGGACGGCGCGGAAATTGAGCTGATTCAGCTGGTCGCGCCGGGCGAAAACGCGCTGGTGTATGATGAAGTTATCGGGCACTGCCACGGCAGCGGGCGGATTGTGCTGCGGCAAGTGACGCTGGGTCACGGCGATGTGTACGCGCAGACGGGCATCGGGCTGGACGGCGAGAACGCGTCGTTTGCGGCGAATATCGGCTATCTGGCGCGGAAAAATCAGACGCTGGACATGAACCTTGTCGTGAACCACTGGGGGAAAAAGACAAAGTGCGAAATCAACGCGTCCGGCGCGCTGAATGACGCGGCGAAGAAGATTTTCCGCGGCACGATTGACTTCAAGCGCGGGTCGTCCGGGTCGGTCGGCAGCGAACAGGAAACGGTGCTGATGCTGGGCGAGGACGCGGTGAACAAGACCGTGCCGGTCATCCTCTGCGCGGAGGAGAACGTCGAGGGCACGCACGGCGCGACCATCGGCGAGCTGGACGAGGACACGCTGCTTCTACTTCGGCAGCCGCGGCATCGACCGCGAAACGGCGGAAAAGCTGCTTTCGCGTGCGGCGATTGCCCGCGTGGCGCAGCAGGTGAAAAGCGAAACGGCGCGCGCGGCGATACTGAACGAACTGGATGGGGAAATGGATGAAAACGACGGATTACAGGCGTGATTTTCCGCTGCTGATGCAGGAAACGGCGGCGTATCTGGACAACGCCGCGACGGCGCAGCGCCCGCAGTGTGTGCTGGACGCGGAAAAGACGTTCTATGAGACGCAGAACGCGAATCCCCTGCGCGGGCTGTATCCGCTGAGCATCGCGGCGACGGAGGCGGTGGAGGAGGCGCGTTTGGCGGTTCGTGATTTCCTGCACGCCAAGAGCAGTCAGGAGATTATCTTCACGCGCAACACGACCGAGGCGCTGAACCTCGTGGCGTACAGCTATGGGCTGTCTCACGTCCACGCGGGCGACGAGGTGGTGGTGTCCATCCTGGAGCATCACAGCAACCTGCTGCCGTGGCAGATGGTGTGCCGGCAAACGGGCGCAACGCTCAAGTTCATCGACTGCGAAATGGATGGACGGCTCGACCTGAACAAAGTGGCGGAAGTCATCACGGAGAAAACGAAAATCGTTGCCGTGACGCACGTTTCCAACGTCATCGGGCGCGTCAACCCGATTCGCGAAATCGCGGATATGGCGCACCGCGTCGGCGCGGTCATCGTGGTGGACGGCGCGCAGTCCACGCCGCATATCCCCGTGGATGTGCAGGCGCTGGACGCGGATTTCCTCGCGTTTTCGGGGCATAAGGTGTTCGGCCCGATGGGCATTGGCGCGCTGTACGGCAAACGCAGGCTGCTGGAAAAGATGCCGCCCTTCCTCTCCGGCGGGGAGATGATCGAGTCCGTCACGCGCACCGGGGCGACGTATGCCGAGCTGCCCTACAAGTTTGAGGCGGGCACGGGCAATGCTGCCGGCGCGGTCGGGCTGCACGCGGCGATTCGCTACATGCAGTCCGTTGGCTTTGACACCATGCACGAGCGCGAAACGGCGCTGGTTGCCCGCATGATGGCGGGGATGGCGGATATGCCGTTCATCCATGTGCTGGGGTCGGGCAGTCCTAAGGAACACAGCGGTATCGTCACGTTCACGGTCGATGGCGTGCATCCGCATGACGTGAGCGAAATCCTCGCGGCGGACGGCGTGTGCATCCGCGCGGGGCATCACTGCGCGCAGCCACTGCTCAAGCACCTCGGCTATTCCTCGACGGTTCGGGCAAGCTGCGCGTTCTACAACACGCCGGACGAGGTGAATCGGCTGCTGGACAGCCTGAAAACAATCAGGGAGCGAATGGGCTATGGAAAACAGGAACTTTTATAACGAAATTCTGACGGAACACAACATCCACCCGGAGTTCAAGCACGATCTGCCGGACGCGAACATCGAGCTGGAAGGCGTCAACCCCAGCTGCGGCGACGACATTACGCTGAAGCTGAAGGTGGATGGCGACGTGATTACCGACGGCGCGTTCATCGGCGACGGCTGCGCGATTTCGCAGGCCTCGGCGGACATTATGCTGGGCATGATTGTCGGGCGGAAGAAGGAAGAAGCGCTGCATCTGGGCGAAATCTTCCGCAAGATGATTCAGGGCGAAGCGACGGCGGAGGAAATCGACGAGCTGGAGGAAGCCGGGGCGCTGAAAGATATTTCGCACATGCCCGCGCGCGTCAAATGCGCCATGCTCGGCTGGCGGACGCTGAAGGAAGCCATCGGGGGAGAAGAGGAATAAGAAAACCGGACGGGGCGCAAAACCACGTCCGATTTTTTGGATTAGAATCCCATTAGAAATGCGGCAAACGGCAGGAAAAGCGGGCGCGCACGCCGAAATCCTCCATAAGAAAGGGGGATGCGCATGAAAGAAATCATGCTGGACTTCGGCGCGATTCTGTCTGACCTGTTTCATGCGCTGCGGTCGGGCGCGAAGAAAGTGCTGATTGCGCTGGCGGTGCTGACGGCGCTGCTGACCGCGCTCGTTCTGTATCTCATGACGCCGCACACGGAGATTCGGTCTTTGACGGGCTTTCGGTGCTACTTTGTGCCGCGCTGCGAGGTGAATTACCAGTCCTACCACCGGGACAACGACCTGTACAATATAGGCATTTACAAGCTGAACGGGCAGGACGCCGCGCGGTTTGTGTACTGGGCGCAGGAGAACGGCTGGTCGAAGATGCCGCTGACGGGCGAAGCGCTGACGAGCGGGATGCTCGACGAGGAAACCTGCCCGGAAGCAGCGGAAATCAAGCAGGTGACGCAGGGGTTCTGGAAGCAGCCGAACGGCATGACGCTGTTCGTCTTTGATTCGCAGACAGCGACGCTGTATATTCGGAAGATGCCGAGATAAGGCAATTGCAAACAGTACCCGACCGGGCAGGGGAAAAATCCTCCGTCCGGTCGGCTTTTTGCTGCGGGATGTTTGAAAGCAAAAGAAAAGGTCAAGGCTTTTCAACCTTGACCATCCGTGGAGCATAGGAGATTCGAACTCCTGACCTCGACAATGCGAGTGTCGCGCGCTACCAACTGTGCTAATGCCCCAAGCGCTTATTCTCTTTGTGTCAGGCGGTGAAGCGCTGAGCACAGAAAGTATTATAGCATAGTTCTCGGAAAAATGCAAGGGGTTTTTTGAAATTTTTTCGGGAAAATTGCAAACTTTTTTTTAGGCGGCATTTGGGGCAGATTTCAGAATACACGTTCGCTTATTTTGCGCGAAAAACTGCTTTTCTGCCCGGCGACTCTTGTGCATATGCGCCGATTATGGTATAATGCCCATGATGAAGCAAACGGAGGAGAGAACGGATGGATGCAGAAATGCTGCGAAATGTGCTGACGATGCTGGGCACGGTGCTGGGCGCGATTTTGGTGCTGATGCTGGTGGCGAAAATCACGAGCATGGTGCATGTGGAGGCGGACGATGTGCGCGCGCCGATTGACAGCATGGAAGCGAGCGTCGTCGGCAAGCGCACGCTGGTGACGCAGGAGGACGGCGCGCCGAAAACCATCTACTATATGACCTTCCAGAAGGTGAACGGAATGCGGATGGAGCTGGAAGTGCCGGGCGAGGACTACGGCTTGGCGGCGGAAGGCGATCAGGGCGTGCTGGTCGCGCGCGGGGAAGAATTTATCGTCTTTAAGCGAATGATTTGAAATGATTGGAGCTTCCCAAACAAGTGGCGGCGCCGAAGGGGTGGAGGGGGCGAGCGGAAAGCCCCCTCCTCGCGTCCGCAGGCGCGAAATCCTCTGCAATAATCGCATACTGTAAGGAGTAAAACAGAAATTATGGCATATCAGGCACTCTACCGCCAGTGGCGAGCCAAAGACTTTTCCAGCATGGTGGCACAGGAGGCGGTCTTCTCCACGCTGCGCAATCAGGTGATGAGCGGGCGCGTCGCCCATGCGTACCTCTTCTGCGGCAGCCGCGGCACGGGCAAGACGTCCACCGCGAAAATCCTCGCGCGCGCCATCAACTGCGAGCATCCCGTGGGCGGCGACCCGTGCGGGCAGTGTGAATCCTGCCGCCGCCTGCTGGCGGACGAGTCGATGGACGTGATGGAAATCGACGCGGCGAGCAACAATGGCGTCGAGGAAATCCGCAATCTGCGCGAGACGGTCAAATATCCGCCGCAGCAGGGGAAATACAAGGTCTACATCATCGACGAAGTACACATGCTGTCCACTTCCGCGTTTAATGCTATGCTGAAAACGCTGGAGGAGCCGCCGGCGTACGTCGTTTTCATCCTCGCGACGACCGAGCCGCAGAAGCTGCCCGCGACGATTCTCAGCCGCTGCCAGCGCTTCGACTTCGGGCGGATTCCGGCGCGCCAAATCGCGGGGCGGCTGCGTCAGGCGGCGGAGGGCGCGAAGGCGGAAGCGTCGGAGAACGCGCTGATGCTCATCGCCCGCGCCGCGGAGGGCGGAATGCGCGACGCGCTGTCGATACTGGACATGTGCCTGGGCTATTCCCAATCAGGTGACGGAAGACGTCGTGCGCAATGTGCTGGGCACGAGCGACCGCAGCTTCCTCTTCCGCTTCGCCGATGCGCTGGAAAAAGAGGATGCGTCCGCCGTCATGCGGATGATTGACGAATTGATGCGCGCCGGGCGCGAACCGATGGTGTTCGCCAAGGACGTCAGCCAGCACCTGCGCGCGCTGCTGATTGCCAAGTGCAGCCCGGACGACCTGAGCGCCCTGCTTGACCTGACGCAGGAGGACGCGCAGGAGTACGCGCAGCAGGCGGAAAAATTCACCACGACGCGGCTGATGAACATGCTGGAATTGTTCATGCGCGTGGAAACGGATTTGCGCTGGGCGTCGTCGCCGCGAATCGTACTGGAAAACGCCGCGCTGAAAAGCTGCCTGCGGACGAGCGAGGCGGATACGGCGGCGCTCAACGACCGCATCAGCGAACTGGAAAAGCAGCTGACCGCCTTGCAGGAGAAGCTGCAAAGCGGCGCGTTTGCCCCTGCGCAGCCCGCGAAAAAGGCGGCAAAGCCTGCATCCGAGCCGAAGCAGGAAGCGCCCAAACCCGCCGCGCTTGCCGTGATGACCCCGACCGGCAAGACCGACGCGGACGCGTGGAAGGAAGCCATGAACATCCTGAAGCGCTCCGACCCCGGCACGTTCGCGATGCTGACGATGGGCAAATACGCCGGGTGCGACGGCGACACCTACCGCTGGCAGGCGCCGATGGGGCAGGAACTGTACGTCGGGCTGATGAATCAGGAGAAGAAGCGCGCGGCGATTGCGGCGGCGCTGACGCAGGCATCGGGGATGCAATGCCGCTTTGAGGCGATCGGCGCGGTGAAGGAAAAGAAAGCTGACCAGAGCGACGAGTCCTTCCTCGCGGCGCTGGAAACGACCTTCGGCAAGGCGAACACGATAGTGCAGGAGGACGTGAAGGGGTGAGCAGCGCGGACATTCGCGGGATGTTTGCCGGACTGCCGGGTGCGCACGGCATCATCGAAGCGGCGCTGAACGGGCAGGGGCTTGTGATGACGGACGATGCAGCGCATCCGAAAAGCGCGGCGGTGCTGGCGGGTGATTTCCTCTTCTTCGGCGGCGAACCGTCGGAAGAATTGGTGCGGCGCGCACTGAACGCGGAGAATCGCGCATGGATTGTGCAGGGGAGCAGTGCGTTTCTCGCACTGGTGCAGGCGCAGCGGTCGGGAACGTGGTCGGAGCGCATCGCCTTTGACCCGTGCCGTCAGCCGGAGGATGCGCACCTGACTGCGCTGCTGGCGAATCTGCCGCAGGGCGTGACGCTTGTGCCGATTGGCGCGGCGGAAATGGTGTTCTGCCGCAAGACCCTGTGGGCGGCGGACTTCGTGAGTCAATTCACGGAGGATGAATATGCGCGCAGCGGGCTGGGGGTGCTGGTCTGCGCGGACGGGGCGTTTGTGTCCGGCGCATCCAGCTACGCGGCGTATCCCGGCGGCATCGAGGTGGAGGTGGACACAGCACCGGCGCACCGCGGATACGGCTACGCGACGCTGGCAGCGGCGAAGCTCATCTTGACGGCGCATCAGCAGGGGAGAATCGCGACGTGGGACGCGGCGAATGAAACATCAGCACACATTGCGCAGAAACTCGGCTACCGCGTAACCTGCGCCTATCAAGTCTTCACAACGGCGTAACCATTGGCGCACCCGTCAGGATGATTCGCATTCCGCGTTTCCTGCCGGGTGCATTTTTTGACGAAATTTCAACGGTTCGGACGATTTTCACAAAAATCCCGCCGGATTCCTCAGAAAAACCACAAAATTTTTCCGGGCAGCAGGAAATAGGGGGGACATGTAGAATTAGAAAAGTCGGGCTAAATTGTAACCTCAACTTTTCCCGCCCCGAAAGGGGCATGACATGGAGGGAGTTTTGAACATGAGTGAGCAGAACCTGAAGCAGGTGCTGGCGAAAAAGCAGAGCATCCTGCAGGGAGACGCGGAACGAATCGCAAAGCAGCGCGCGGCTGGCAAGCTGACCGCCCGTGAACGGGTGGCGAAGCTGCTGGACGCCGGCTCTTTCGTGGAGACGGACGCGCTGGTATCCCGCAATGGGGATTACGCCGGGGTCGTGACCGGCAGCGGCACGGTGCAGGATCGCCCTGTGTACGTGTTCGCGCAGGATTTCACGGTGCACGGCGGCGCGATGGGGCAGATGCAGGCGCAGAAGATTGTCAAGGTGCTGGATCTGGCGCAGAAGACGGGCGCGCCCGTGATTGCCCTGTGCGACAGCGCCGGTGTGCGCATTGACGAGGGCGCGGCGGCGATGAACGCCTACGCTTCCGTTTTCACCCGTCTGGCAAAGCTCAGCGGCGTGGTGCCGGTCATCGCGCTGGTGCTGGGTCCGGTGGTCGGCGGCGCGGCAATGATCGCCCAGCTGGCTGACATCACCATTGAAGCCGAACGTTGGTCAGCTGATGGTCTATGGCCCGCAGGTCATGAGCGCCATTTCCGGCAAGACGGTGGATGCCAAGGCGGTCGGCGGCGCGAAGACGATGGCTGCGCAGGGCGGCGTCGCGCTGACGGCCAAGGACGAGGACGAAGCCATCTCTCTGGCGGTGCAGGTGCTGGACTATCTGCCCGGCTGCAACGCGGAGGATGCCGCGATTGTGGATACCGACGACATGAACCGCATTCTGCCCGTGCTGGACGCGGCGGACGCGGAAAGCCAGCTGGCTGCCATGGCGGACGGCGCGGCGTATGTGGAGCTTTACAAGGACTACGGCAAGGAAATCCGCGTTGCGCTGACCCGCATCGGCGGCCGTCCGGTCGGTCTGGTGGTTGGCAACGGCAAGGAGAACGATGGCGTGCTGACGGCGCAGTCCGCAAGCAAGGCCGCGCGCTTCATCCGCCTGTGCGACTGCTACAGCCTGCCGGTCGTGTCCCTGATCAACAGCAAGGGCGTTGCCGTCCCGGCGGTTGACGAGCAGGCGGCGACCATCAAGGCGACCACCCAGCTGCTTTACGCCTACGCGGAAGCGACGACGGCGAAGGTGTCCATTGTCACCGGCAATGCCATCGGTCAGGCGTATGTCGCCATGGGCGGCAAGAGCAATGCTGACGTCACCTACGCGTGGCCGGGCGCGGTGATTTCCGCCCTGACC
>VOFJ01001134.1_pt1 | contig 15860 bp, 16 predicted proteins | sample 5384081 | NCBI WGS metagenome assembly VOFJ01 (sample SAMN12384729, study PRJNA508395) | human gut metagenome | isolation source: healthy gut I | host: Homo sapiens
GCTTCTGGGTCAACTGCCGGGCGATCGTCGGCATGGAGCACGAGACCTTCTGCCTGAGCGACGGCACGAGTGTGCCCATCAGCCGTTCGTATCGCAAGAATGCGCGCGAGGCGTTTTTCCGGCTGCTGGCCGGGCGCACCGCGCGGCTGGATGTACCGGAGGGCGCGGCCGATGGCGTATAACGGTTTCTGGGCGGACTTTTTGTTCAACACCGGCGTCGTGGCGGCGTGGTGCGTGTTTTTGTGGCGCGTGCTCGACGGGCCGCGCTTTTCGTGGTGGGGAACGGCGCTGCTCACGCTCGTGATCGATGCCGCCTACCTGCTGCCGGTGCTGCTGCTGACGACGGCGGGCAGCGCGCTGCGCCTGCTGCTGTATCCGACGGGGGCGCTGGCGCTGGCGTTTCTGCTCTTTTACGGCAAGCCGGGGCGAAAGCTGCTCGCGGTCGCGGCGGAGCTGACTGCGTCGGTGCTGGTGGAGATGCTGTTTTCCGCCGCCACCATGCGCGCGGCGGACTTTCAGATGGACGCGCACTATTCCGTCTGGGCAGACCCGCACGCGGCGCTGTACGGCGGGGTGTTCCTGCTGTTTCTGGCGCTGGTGCTGCTGGTGGTCAGCCTGCCGTTTCTGCGCGCGCGGAATAACCTCTCCGGCCGGCAGCTGCTGGTTTTCTCCGTCTTTCCGGTCACGCAGATCCTCTACTCCGCCGCCATTCAGGCGCTCATCTTCTATCCGCCGCGGTATGAGTACACGTCGGTGCTGCTGGTCGTGACGGCGCTGTTTCTGGTGTCCGACTCGCTGCTCTTTCGCACCATGGTGCGCACCGAGCAGCGCGTGCAGCTCGAGGTGGAAAACGAGCTGCTGGAGTCGCAGCTCGATGCGCAGCTCGCACACTACGGCGATCTCACCGCGCAGTACGAGCAGATCCGCGCCATGCGCCATGACATTTCGCACCATCTGAACACCATCCATGCGCTTTTGCAGGCGGGCAACCTGCAGGCCTCGGCGTATTCCGAGCAGCTGCTGCCGGCGCAGACGTACAGCTCCCCGCCTCGGCAGCTGCCGCAATCCGGTCGTGGACGCGTTTTTGTACACGCGCACGCAGGAGGCCGGGCTGCGCGGCGTCTCGGTGCGGGCGGACGTGTCGCTGCCGGTGGAGCTGCCGGTGTCGAACACCGACCTCATCGTCGCCTTCGGCAACCTGCTCGACAACGCCTTGGAAGCCTGCAGCGGCATTCCGGACGCGCAGATCACGCTGCGCGCGCATATGGACAAGGGCTATCTCGTCATTCAGGAGTCGAACCCCGTCCGTCCCCGGCAGCCGCAGGGCAAAAAGCCCCGGCGCATCCCGGAGCTGGAGCGCGGGGTGGGCTTTCGCGTGCTGGGCAGCCTCGCTAAGAAGTATGACGGCAGCTTCCGGCACACGTGCGAAAACGATACCTACACCGTCACGCTCTCGCTGCGCGCCGGATAAGGAGGGAACAACACTGTGACATATAACGGCTATGTCGCCGACCTGTTTTTCAACGTCTGCGCGATCGCAATGTGGGCGGCCTTTTTGTGGCGCGTGCTCGACGGGCCGCGCTTTCGCGTCTGGGTGACGGTGCTGCTCGCCGCGCTCATCGGCGCGGCGTACATGGCGGCGACGCTGCTGCTGACCACGGTGGGGCAGTTGCGCGCGCTGATGTTCCCGGTGTGCTCGCTGGCGATGGCGTTTTTGCTCTTTCGCGGCAGGCCGGGGCGAAAGCTGCTCGCGGTCGCGGCGGAGCTTGCAGGCTCGCTGCTCATGGAGATGATGTTCACGCCGCTGATGATCGACCTGCAGTCAAACGACGACATCTCCGTCTGGGCAGACCCACGCGCGCTCATCTACGGCGTGACGTTTCTGCCGGTGCTGGGGCTCGGGCTGATGCTCATCAGCTTTATCTTCACGCGCTCGAAAAACAACCTTTCCGGCCGGCAGCTGCTGGTCTTTTCCGCGTTTCCGATCACGCAGATGGTCTGCGAGGCGTCGCTCGTGACGCTCATGTTCACACCGCCGCGGTATGAGTACATCCCCATGCAGCTGACCATGTCGGTGCTGTTTCTGGTGTCCGATATCCTGCTCTACCGCACCATGGTGCGCACCGAGCAGCGCGTGCAGCTCGAGGTGGAAAATGCGCTGCTGGAGTCGCAGCTCGACGCGCAGCTTGCGCACTACCGCGACCTCACCGCGCAGTACGAGCAGATCCGCGCCATGCGCCACGACATCGCCCACCATCTGAACACCATCCACGCGCTCCTGGAGGCGGGCAACCTGCAGGCCGCCTCGGAGTATTCCGAGCAGCTGCTGCCGGCGCAGACGTACAGCTCCCGCCTCGGCGCCTGCCGCAACCCGGTCGTGGACGCGTTTTTGTATACCCGGGTGCAGGATGCGCAGACCAGGGGCGTCCCGGTGCGGGCGGACGTGTCGCTGCCGGTAGAGCTGCCGGTGTCGAACACCGACCTCATCGTCGCCTTCGGCAACCTGCTTGATAACGCGCTCGAGGCCTGTGCCGGCATTCCGGACGCGGCGATCACGCTGCGCGCGCACATGGATAAGGGGGCTATCTCGTCATTCAGGAATCCAACCCCGTCCGCGCCCGGCAGCCGCAGGGCAGAAAGCCCCGGCGCATCCCGGAGCTGGAGCGCGGGGTGGGCTTTCGCGTGCTCAGCGGTCTCGCTGAGAAGTACGACGGCAGTTTCCGGCACACGTGCGAAAACGATACCTACACCGTCACGCTCCTGCTCAGCGCGGGCGCTGTGCCTGTATCATGAAACATATGGGTCGCAAAGGACTCCGGCTTCGGCCGGAGCCTTTTGTTTTGGCGCGCAAAAACGTGTTATTTCTGCGCGGAAATATGCCGATTGTGCAGAGCGCATGTAAATTCGCGGCCAAAATGCTATATTTCTCCCATGAAGGAACGGAGCGCGCGGCGCGCTGCTCCGCGAGAGGGAGAGAGATCACAAGTGGCCGAAGTATTGAACATATGTATCGTGGACCCCAGCACGATCTGGCGGCACACGGCGAGAGAGATCCTCTGCCGGGAGCTGGACGCCAATGGGGTGCGCGCGTGTGTGGATGAATTCTATGCGCCGGAGTCGATGACGTCCGACGGCGGATGTGCGTACTACGACGTTGTGCTGGCGGATATTTCCGACCGGCAGACGCGGGAGCAGTATTTGCGCTTTTTCCGGGACCTGCGCCTCACGAGCCCGCAGACGAAGCTGATCCTCCTGTCGGCAGATCCGCTGGCAGCGCTGGATGTGTTCGAGTGTGACCCGGATTACTTTGTCTGCAAGCTCGAGATGGAGACGCGCCTGAGCGCCGCCCTGCGCTTTGTGCTGCGTCCGTGCGGCGGGAGCTTGGGCCCTGCCTGATCGTGGGCTCGCGCGCGACGCGCCATGTGCTGTCCATGCGCGAGATCCTGTACTGCGAGCACGCGCAGCGTCAGACGAAGATCGTCATGACGACGCGCACCGTGACGTGCTCGGAAAAGCTCAACGAGATCTATGGGCGGCTCGATCCCGCGGACTTTGTGCAGACGCACTGCAGCTTTCTGGTCAATCTCAGCTATGTCAAGGAGCTGCGGCGCACGTGCGTCGTGCTGCGCAACGGCGTGACCGTCCCGCTCAGCCGCGCCAACTATGCCCGCGTCCGCCAGGCGCTGGCGCAGCACCTTTCGCACGCGCTCGGGGGCGAGCGGCCGCTTTTACGCTGTCCGAGCGCTGACGCCGCCGCGGCGGATCTTGCCCGGAGATTTGTGCGGCCGCTCTTTTTTGCGAGGAGCGGCTTTGTGATAACCGACGAGACGTGGTAATGGTGGATATAGATCCGCTTGTACCAAAGGATCACCTGCTGAGGAAAACAGAAAATCTGAAAAAGTTAGCAACATGGAGCCGGAACAGCTCCGCCTTAATCTAAGGCTGTGTTCTTTGACAGACTGAAATGAGCGCAGGAATATTCCTGCGCTCATTTTATTGTAAAAGCAATCCGGGAACGGTATTGGCCTGCCGATCAAAGCCTTCCCGCAACAAACAACCGTCGATTCGCTACCAGGCGATGCGGAGATATTGCGCTGCCGAAGCAGAGGGCTTTCCGAAACGAGCGCCAGATTCCAGGAAGCTACTCGATATCATACTTGCCGATATCGACGTCCTGAAAGCTCACGAGCGTATAGGATTCCGGCTTCGGCACGGGATACGTACAGTCGAAGCCCATCTTTGCCGCAAGGTTGTCCTTGACGACAGGGTTCAGCTCATGTCCGAACGCCCCGGGAATGATGATGATATCCTTGGCCGGGTCGCAGCGCGTGACCATCGCACGCTCGATCTGCTCGGGGTCATATATATCGATATCACTGTTGACGGCGGTGACCATTTGCAGATCGGGGAACGCCGCGAATGCTGCAAGGATCGCATTTTTCGCCATACCGTTGTTGGGCGGGTCGATCTGGAGAATAACATGATAATGGCTGCCGCCGGGCGTCATGTACACTTTCTTCAGCCCCGGCACCTGCTTGCTGATCGTCTGGAACAGATTCGACTCCACACTCAGCCCCTGACCGATCCAGACCTCGCGGCCGGGATGCAGCATATGGATCACGGGGGCGGTCTGCATGGTGATCGCTTTGACATGCACGACCCAGCGATCATCGCGGGCGGCATAGTAGCCGCTGACCTCGCCGAACGGGCCTTCCGGTTCGCGCACATACGGGAGGATCTCAGCCTCCATGATCATCTGCGCGTCCGCAAGTCCCTCGACGGAAACCGTCTTGCTGCGGCACAGCCGTGCCGGCTCGCCCAGCAGATAGGACGCGACTGCAAGCTCGTCCACATCGATGGGGGCGGCAGAGCTCGGCGTGGTTGCCGCGACGAAATACGCCGGATGCAGGCCGTTGTTGATGGTGATCTCCAGCGGCTCGCCCTTCGCCTCCGCACGCTCATAATAATTTCTCAGATGCCGTCCCATGTCCATCAGCAGGCCAAGGCGGTCCTTGCCCGTGACCATCAGACGGTGGATCGACGTGTTTCGGACGCCGGTGTCCGGATCCTTGGCGACGATGATGCAGTTGGAAAAATAGGGGCCGCCGTCTTTGAGCGCATGCGTCGGCACCGGGATGCGCCCGAGATCGACCTCCGGCATCGTGACCTGCTGCGCAGGCGCATCGTCAACGACGACGGGCGCCACGGGGTTTTGGTGCAGAGAGCCGACAGCTGCGGCAAAGAGCGCCGGAAGCGCATCCACGCTGCGGTCGAAAATCGCGGCAACGTTTTCGCGGTTCCACCACATGCCGGTGGATACCGGATAATCATAGCCCTTCACGTGCTCGAACACGACCGCCTTGCCGCCGTCGAGCTTCGCAGCTACGCCGGACAGCTCATGCACCGCATCCACTTCGGTGTGCACATGCGCGAGCCTGCCGGCCGCGTCCATTTTTTTGAGGCAATCTTTCAGATCCATTCTTATTTGTCCTCCTTTGAAAGACGGCCGCCGCGCCAGCTCTGAAATCCGGGCGGCACAATGCCAAACTGCATAAGCGCCTTGCCGAGCGCGTGGTTTATCATGTCGTCTACGCTTTTGCTGCCGTTATAAAAGGTCAGCATTGGCGGAATGATGACGCATCCGGCCTCTGCCGCAAGGCTCATATTGCGCAGGTGGATCCGGCTGAGCGGCATTTCGCGCGGCATCAGGACCACCTTGCGGCACTCCTTGATGCACACGTCCGCCGCGCGGATCAGCAGCGAGTCGGAATAACCGTTTGCGATGGCAGAGAGCGTTTTCATACTGCACGGCGCGACGATCATGCCGTCGGTATAAAACGATCCGCTGGATATCGCCGCCGCCAGATCCTCCGGCGGATAGCAGACATCGGCCAGTGCTTCCGCCGCCGCGCGGCCCATGCCCAGCTCAAGTCGGAGGTTCGTGTCTGCATTGCGGCTCATAACCAGATGGGTCTCCACATCCGGGATCTCTCGCAGCAGCGTCAGAAGCCTGACGCCGATCTGCACGCCGTCTGCGGCGCTGATACCAACGATGATCTTCTTCATGTCAGAACGCAAGCCCCATTTTTTCCGGCCGGAACAGCCGCTCATCCATGCACTTGAGCTCGGGGGAAATCTCGGGCATGAAGCCCATCTGGTCAAGGATGTCCTTCTGGAGGTCAACGCCGGGGGCGATCTCGGTGAGGATCATCCTGCGGTCGACCAGACGGAACACCGCGCGTTCGGTTATGAACAGGACCTCCTGATGGGTATCCTGCGCAAACTGCGAGGAGAAGGTGATATGGTCACACTTGGGGATAAACTTGCCGGGTCTTCCATCGCGGCGGATAACCAGCTTGCCGTCCTCGACGCCAATGTCGCACTTTCCGGAGTTGAAGGCAAATGCAAAGCAGATCTTCGGGGTGTTCTGCGAGATGTTGACAAAGCCGCCGGGGCCGACGCAGCGGCCGGAGAACTTGGAAACATTGACGTTTCCGGTCGCGTCCACTTCTGCGCAGCCGAGCACGGTCATGTCAAGACCGCCGCCATCGTAGAGACTGAATGTATCCGCAGAGCGGGAAATGGAGTCCGGATTCACGGCCGCGCCGAACAGCGGACCGTCCAGCGGCACACCGCCGAAAACGCCCGTCTCAAGCGAGAGCGTGACATCCCGGCTGAGGCCTTCCTCGTTCGCGACGTTCGCAACGCTGGCGGGAATGCCGATGCCGAGATTCACAAGCGCGCCCTGTTTGAGCTCCATGGCAGCTCTTCTGGCGATGACCTTCTTATAGCCAAAGGGCAGCGGCGCAACATCGCCCGCGAGTCCGCGGATATCACCAACCATCTCGGGGTGATACGCAAGCGCAACATTGTTCTCGCCCTCAGCCTTCACGATATAGTCCACACAGGACTTGTGGATCAGCACGTGCCGCGGGTCAAGCGCGCCCGCCTCGCAGATAGAGTTGACCTCCACGATGACGATGCCGCCATTGTTGTGCACCGCCAGCGCCAGCTCCAGCAAATCGCCGTGAACCGGCTCGTTCTGGAGGGAGATGTTGCCCTCGGTGTCCGCATAGCTCGCATGAAGGATGCAGGCATCAATGTGGAATGCTTTGTAGAAAAGGTAGTCCTTCCCGGAAACGTGGATGAGTTCCACCATCTCTCTGCCGTCGGCCTTTGCAAGCGCGTTCATCTTGCAGCCGTCCTGACGGGGATCGGCATAGGTGTTGAGACCGACGTGGGTAATGATGCCGGGGCGCTTGCTGCCGATGGCGTTCAGAAGCTGGCCGTACACGCCGAGCGGCATGGAGAACGCGGCAATTTTGTTTTCACTGCACGCCCTGCCGATCGCCGGGGACATGCGCAGATGGGAGGCGATCAGCGTCCTGATGATGCCCTCGTCCCTGATTTTGGACAGTCCGCAGCCATCCTCAACAAAATCGCCGGGCGCAACGCCGGAAACGATCGTCAGGTCGCGCGGGGTGTTTTGCTCTTTGAACTTGCGGCTCATCGCCTCCATCACATAGTCCGGAGACGCAAAAGCACCGAAGCCGCTGACGCCAAGCGTCATTCCGTCCCGAATCAGGTCGGCAGCTTCAGCAGCTGTAATTATCTTTGCCATTTTCAACCTCCTGCTGTTAGCAAATCAGGCGCAGGCTGCTTTCAGCGGCAGCCTGCGCCCATGGGATACTGTTTTTATACGATGTCGATCTCGGAAAGCTTGAGCAGCGTATCATAGCGCGCCTTCGCGTCGTTGATAATGCGCTCGGTAAGCTCGTCCGTAAGGCGATCGAAGCGGTGCTGGCTGTGCAGATACTCAGGGATCGCGTCAAAATCCGTGGGCTTGCGGTTGATGGTGATCTTGCCGCCTTCACGCTCCCAGAGCAGCCACATGCCGCTCTTAATGGCCTTTTTCGCGATCTGAATGGTCTGATCGGTCGGGAACTTCCAGCCGGAGGGGCAGGGGCTCATGACGTGGATGAAGCACGGGCCGTCCTTCGTCGCGGCCTTAGCGACCTTGCGCTTGAAGTCCTTGATGTCGCCGACAGATGCGGTGGCCTGATATACCAGGGGCGTGTGCAGAAGCATGAAGTCGATATTCTTGCTGACTTCCTTCTTGCCGGTTGGCGTAGTTTTGGTGGTTGCACCGAGCGTGGTCGCACTGGAACGCTGTCCGCCGGTGTTCATATATGCCTCGTTGTTGCAGCAGATATAGATTGCCTTGTGACCGCGCTCGATCGCGCCGGACAGCGCCTGGAAGCCGATATCAAAGGTGCCGCCATCGCCGGCGTAACCCATGACGTTGACGTCGTTCTTGCCCTGGATCTTCAGCGCCTCGGACACGCCGGAGGCAAAAGCGGGCAGGCTCATCAGAACGGTCTGCACGCAGGGGATGCCCCAGCCGGTCTCATCGCCGTTGCCGGTGATGATCGCCGAGCAGCTCGGCGGCGTCATGGTGATGGTCTTGGGGCCGAGCACCTCCAGAGCGGATCTCGCGATGAGCTCCATCGCGCAGCCCTGGCAGGTAGTCATTCCTTTGCTTACGAGATCAAGTTCAGGCATTGTACACTACCTCCTCTTCCTTGAGATCGATCCAGATCGGCGCCTCGCAGGGCTCCTGCTTCGCGCCCAGCGCCTCCGCCTTGTCGATGACGTTTTCGACGGTCTGCTCCCAGATGTCGCGTCCGCCGAGGCCGGCGACGAAGCTGTATGCGTTTGCCTTGATGCCGCCGTAATTCATGGCAGCGAGCACTTCCTCATAGAGCGGGCCAAAGCTGCCCATTGCGGAAACGCGGTCAATGACGGCGATGTTCTTTGCACCCTTGAGTGCTTCGGCAACTTCTTTCGTCGGGAAGGGGCGGAATGCGACCACGCGGCAGATGCCGACCTTGCGGCCTGCTGCGCGCATTTCCTTGACGACGTGCTTCACGGTGCCGGACATGGAGCCCATGCACAGGACGACGGTGTCTGCGCCCTCAACGTGGTCGCACATGATGCGGCCGTACTTTCTGCCGAACAGCTCGCCGAATTCCTCGAAGCGCTCATCCATCACGCCTGCGGCGGCGCGCATGCCGAGATCCTGAGAGCGCTTGATCTCCGTGAAGATCGCGGGGGAAGTCAGGTTGTTCATGGCATAGGGCAGATCGGTATCCAGGTGTGCGTTCACGGGCTTGAATTCTTTTACGAAGCGCTCTGCCTCCTCCTCGGTCGGGACATTGACAGGCTCGGTCAGGTGCGAGCAGAAAAAGCCGTCGATGTCGACCATGGTCGGGATGAGCACGCGCTCGTCCTCACTGACGCGGTAGGCGATCATTGTGAAATCAAGCGCCTCCTGGGGGTCTTTTGCGAAGATCTGGATCCAGCCCTGATCGCGCTGCGTCATGATATCGGAGTGGTCGCACCAAAGTGCCATGGGACCGGGGATGGCGCGGCTGACGACCGCCATGACCGCGGGCAGTCTGGATGCGGAGCAGGTGCCGGTCAGCTCGTGCATGAGCGCCAGACCGTGGGATGCGCTGGCGGTGAAGGTGCGCACGCCGGTGGAGGCGGCACCGACCACAGCGCTGATCGCGGAGTGCTCAGACTCGGCGGTGATATAGGTTGCCGCATACTCCTTCTTGTCGATCAGAGACGCAATGGTCTCGACGATCGGCGTCTGCGGCGTGATCGGATACGCGGCGACGAGCTGAACCTTGGAGCGCATAACGCCGTGGGCAATAGCGGCGTTGCCGTCAAGAGCCTTGATAACACCCATAATTATTCGCCCTCCTTTACACAGTCAGCTTCCAGCACAAAATCGATGGCTTTTTTCGGGCACTCGGCGGTGCAGATGCCGCAGCCCTTGCAGTATGTATAATCGATGACCATCTTGTTGTCGATTTTTTCAATAACGCCGCACGGGCAGTATTCCGCGCAGATGCCGCACTTAACGCAGTCATCGTGGCGGATGACCGGACGATGATAGCGCCATGTGCCGGTGGGCACATCGGAGATTTTTACGGACATGGGGCCGATCAGCCGAGGCATGCCCTCAAGCATTTTCATACGCTGCTGCACAAGCTTTTGCATTATTTTCACCCGCCTTTCCCGGAATTTTGATCTTGATCGCCTGCAGAAGGCTTTCAATAGAGACGCAGCCCGTCGCCTTTACCAGCGCACCGAGCATTGCCACATTGGGCGGAACCTCGCCGAGGATCTCATGTGTCAGCTTGTCCGCGTCAATGCTGCACACCTTGGCAAAAACGTCCTCGTACACTGGCACGGGAGAGTTGACGACGAGGGTGCATCCGGGGCGGATGCCCTCCGTGATATCAATGCCGACATCTTCGAGACTGGTGTCAAAGCAGATGACGCAGTTCGGGCGATAGACATAGCTCTTCACCTCAATGGGCTCATCAGAGATGCGGCCGTAGGTGTGGATCGGAGCGCCCTTGCGTTCCTGCCCATACGAGGGGATCGCCTGAGCAAACTTGCCTTCAATAATGGCGGCATTGGTCAGGATCTTGGCTGCAGTGACTGCGCCCTGACCGCCTCGGGAATAGAATCTGAATTCCCACATAACCGTAGTTCCTCCTTTAATCGTGGATGCCTTTTGTCTTATTCTGAATATCTTGCAAGATAGGCGGTCGTCTTGTATTGGTGTACGAGAAGCTCAAAATGCACACCTCTGACGCCATCTATCGTATATATATTTTCTTCCAGATATTTTGACACCTTGTCAACGCTGTCGATGTATGCATGCACATGCAGCCCGGTAGAGCCGGTGTGCTGGGAGACAATTGCGATCTCGTTGAGCTTCATGAGCTCCTTGGCAACATCGTTGATCTTCATCGGTTCCGCTTCGATGTCCATATAGACACTCGCAAACTTCTCGTAAGCCTTTGCGTCGATGATTGCCGTGAAGCCGCGGATAATGCCGCTGTCCTGCATGTTTTTGATGCGCTCGCGCACGGCTGAACGCGACAGATTCACCTGATCTGCCAGATCTGAGAACGTGATCCTTCCGTCCTTCTGGAGGATGTCCAGGATCCTGTAATCCGCTTCGTCAAGTATCGCCATATCTGTTTGTCCCTTCACTTTTTATTTCTTCCGCCGGGCGGTTGGACGCCCGGCGGAAGGATCGGTTAGAGAATGCTGTCAGCCGAGCGCGCCGGTAGCGGCGATCACTGCAGTCCAGAGCGAGGAAACAAGAATGTAGCCAATGGTGATGAGAATGCCGGAACTCATCATGTCCTTGATCTTCCAGTAACCGCCGGAGTAGGTGGTAAAGCAGGTCGGATCGATCGGGACGAGCAGCAGCATGCTGGTGGACATGCAGACGGGCAGGCAGACAACGATCGGATTGAGGCCGAGGTTGACAGCCAGTGCGCCGACAACGGGCAGGCAAAGACCGGCCAGAGAGACGCCCTGAGGCATCGGATAATGGCCAACGGCCATCATGACATTGATCACAAGGAGCAGCACGACAAGGCCCATACCAGCGACCTTGGACAGGAAGAGGTTCGAGAGGATGCCGCTGAGCCAGGCGCCGGTGCCGAGGTTTGCAACAACGGTTGCGAGCGCAGTGGCAGCGCCGCAGATCAGGAACGCAGACCAGTCGATCTTGGTGCTGGCCTCTTTCCAGTTGACCAGATTCATGCCGAGCAGGGACATGATAAAGATGCCGCCCCATGCAGTCATGTACATATCAATACCGGTCTGCTTGGGGATGAACCACAGTACGACCATGATTGCAAAAACGATCGTAAACTTCAGCTCGTCGCCCTTGAGCGGCCCCACATTCTTGCGGTCCTCTTTCAGAGAGTCAAGCCCTTTCACGATATCGATCTCTGGCTTGCACAGCCAGCAGAGAATGAGCCATGCAAGCACGATGCTGACCAAGGCCACCGGCACGCCGACGAGAGACCACTGGCCAAAGCTGATCTCAACGCCGCAGATGTTCTTGAGCAGGGACATGGTCACGGCGTTCATGCCGCTGCCTGCGGGTGTGCCGATGCCGCCGATGGCAGCGCCGACCGGAATACCAAGCATGATGGCTTTTCCGAATTTGGACTTGCCCGGCTCACAGCCGTTTTGCTCAAGAATCGGTGCGCACAGGCCGAAGAACACCAGCGCGGTGGGAATGTCCGCAAGGAACATGGAGACGACGCAGGTGCCCATCATGACTGCCAGCAGCACCGCCTTGGCTTTATTCCCGAACATCGGCAAAACGTAAAGTGAAATTCTGCGGCCAAGGCCAACCTTGGTAAAGATCTGGCCGATGACCATCGCCGCCAGCAGAAAGAACGGGCCGGTAGAAGCGAAGTTTGCGAGGATGTTGGCCTCTTTTTCAAAGCCGACCCATGCGCCGAAAAACAGCACAAACACCGCTGTAACAGCCATGGGGACTGCCTCTGTCAGCCACAGCAGAACTGCAACGAACAGAACCAGGAAGCCGTCCCAGCCGGCCCGATCCAGTCCGCTGGGAATGAAGTTGCGCAGAATGAAGAAGCCGCCGAAGATCAGGATGAGGCATAGCCATTTTTTGACCTTATCGTTTTTCATTCCATAAATCTCTCCTTTTTCTTTTTTTGGTTTTCGCCCGGGGATCATCTCCTTGTGTCAAAAGCATATCATAGTGCCTGTTGGCATTGTGGGGCATTTCCACCGTTTTCGCTGCCAAAACGGCGGTTGTGCAGCTTTCTGCTTTTTACACAATATAAGAAAAATTTTTTGTGCCATTTGCACATTAAAAAACGTGCGATCCGACCAAATGTGAAAAAGAAAAGGAGCGAAACAGGCTTTCTGTCTTTCGACGCATCCCGTTTCGCTCTATTATCGTTGCTTTTCCGCCGTTTTGTCAATCAAAAGATGCCAATATGCGCACAAGCATTTCGTCACTTGCCCGCACGATCTCTGCGATGTCCTGTTTGGACACGCCGTCAAAATGAATCCCGCTCACCACACATACGGTCGTGTTCAGCCTTTGCGCCAGTGCCTGCGCAAATTTGTCGCTAATGACATCGTCGCGATGTGCCGGCAGAAGAATTTTCTCGATCCGGGGCTCGCCGCCGCACATCCGGCACACCGAAACACTGCCGATATGTGCGGCGTCCCCGCCGGTCACGGTGACAAGCAGGTCTTTTCCTTGCCATGTAAGCCGGGCCTCGATCGTCCTCCCGAGCACATCCCTCTTTATTATATTGTTCATAAGATCTCCTCTCACATCGCATACGCATAGAACCCTATGCAGGACCAACGGCCGGCTTTTTCAAATCCATGCATTCATTTTTAATGTGACCTGTCCGTGCGCAGCCGGCTGTTCATAAATTCAGGTTTTGACAGATTGTATCATGTGTGTATCGGGTATTCAAGTGATCAACAGATAAAATAATGCTCCGCATCGCGCATCCGACCGGAAAACCATATTTTGAGGATTTGTCATCTCCTGCACTTGCACCCTTTGCTGTTGACATTGCTGCGGCTGTTTGCTAAACTGCTAAAGCGACTCGCTCGCAAAAACAGCAAAAGGAGAGAGAAGAAGAAAGAAATGAAACTCGTCAAAGCCTACAACAGCGTCAGCCTCGTGCTGCGCATCGTCATCGGCATGGCCATCGGCACGGCACTCGCCCTGCTGATCCCCAACGCCGCCGTGACCGCTCCCGGCATCGGCATCCTCGGCAAACTGTTCGTCGGCGCGCTCAAGGCGATCGCCCCGCTGCTCGTGTTTGTGCTCATCATCAGCGCGCTCGCCCAGTCCAAGGAGAAAATGGGCAAGCAGTTCGGCACCGTCATCGTGCTCTACCTCGTGTCCACGTTTCTCGCGGCCGTCATCGCCGTCGTCGCAAGCTACCTTTTCCCCGTGACCATCACGCTGACCGAGGCCGTCTCCGACAGCGCGCCCGAGAGCTTCGCGGAGATCTTTACGAACCTGCTGACCAACATCGTCTCCAACCCCATCGGCTCGATCGTCAGCGGTAACTTCCTCGGCATCCTGTTCTGGGCCATCGTGCTCGGCTTCGCGTTCAAGGGCGCTGCGGATTCGACCAAGCGCTTCCTCGCCGACGCCTCCGAGGCCGTCACGAAGGCAGTGCGCTTCGTGATCAATCTCGCCCCCTTCGGCATTCTCGGCCTCGTGTTCACGGCCGTGTCCACGAGCGGTCTGGCCATCTTCACCGAGTACGGCAAGCTGCTGCTCCTGCTCGTGGGCTGCATGCTGTTCTCGGCGCTCGTCGTCAACCCTGTCATGGCCTTTGTCGCCATGCGCAAGAACCCCTATCCGCTGGTGTTCAAATGCCTCAAGGAGAGCGGCGTGACCGCCTTCTTCACGCGCTCGTCCGCCGCGAACATCCCCGTGAACATGTCCCTGTGCGAGAGCCTCGGTCTGGATAAGGAGTTTTACTCCGTGTCCATCCCGCTCGGCGCGACCATCAACATGGCCGGCGCTGCCGTCACGATCACGATCATGGCGCTCGCCGCGGTGCACACGCTCGGCATCACCGTGCAGCTGCCCGTCGCGATCATCCTGTCGGTCATGGCGGCGCTCGGCGCGTGCGGCGCGTCCGGTGTTGCGGGCGGCTCGCTGCTGCTCATCCCCATGGCCTGCTCCCTGTTCGGCATCTCCAACGATGTTGCCATGCAGGTCGTCGGCGTCGGTTTCATCATCGGCGTCATTCAGGACTCGCTCGAAACTGCCATCAACTCCTCGTCCGATGCGCTGTTCACCGCCGTCGCGGAGTTCAAGCAGTGGCGCAAGGCCGGCAAGGAGATCCAGTTCTGAGCCGTCAGACCCATATGTCCCAAAGCCCGACCGGGAAACCGGCCGGGCTTTTTTGAGACTGTCAAAAAGTAATGCTTTTTGACAAAGCGGCTGCAGTCTGCTGCGCGTACAAGGCGGCGGAAAATGGCGCGTATGCACCCTTGCGCGGCACGGCCTGCATAGATTACCGGAATTTGCAGAAAATAGGGTTGCCGAAACGCAAAACAGAGCAAAGGAGTTTTCAGAATATGAAGGCAACCGGAATCGTGCGCCGGATCGACGACCTCGGCCGCGTGGTCATCCCCAAGGAGATCCGCCGCACCATGCGCATCCGCGAGGGCGACCCGCTGGAGATCTACACCGATACCGACGGGCAGGTCATTTTTAAAAAGTATTCCCCGATGGGCGAGCTGTCCGAGTTCGCCGTGCAGATCTGCGACGCGCTGCACAAGACCACCGGCGAGATTGCCGCCGTGTGCGACCGCGACACCGTCATTGCCGTGGCCGGCGGCGGCAAGCGGGAGCTGCTCGAGCGGCGCGTCAGCCGCGAGCTCGAGGAGCTCATGACCGCGCGCGGCCAATATGCGGCCGATACCTGCACGCTGCCGGTCACCGAGACCGATGAGCGCTACGCCGTGGCCGTGGCCGCGCCCATCCTCTCCGAGGGGATGTGCTCGGCTGCGTGCTGTTTGCCGCCGCGCGCGGCGGCGCCCCCGCCGGAGAAACCGAGCGTAAGCTCGCGCAGGCGGTCGCCGGCTTTCTCGGCAAGCAGATGGAGAGCTGAAAGCCACCGAAAGCAGAAAAAGACCTCCGGGTACGCCCGGAGGTCTTTCGCTATGCGTGCAGCCATTGCGCGCCCTGTACGCCGCGGGTGCGCCCTGATCCTGAGACGGGATGAACGTGCCGATTGCGGAGAACAATGGTAGATAACGCGGTAAATAGAGATCAGATAAAAGAGAAAAGAATTGATAAAAAAGAGATGGGTCAGATCGCAAATGGACAAAAACAGTGCGTACGCAGCCATCCCAACTGCACTATGGTAGTTGCAGTTTAGCCCAGCGGGGATGAAAAGTCAAGAAAAAATCGCCTGAAATCTGTAAAATCAGGGATTGATAGGAAATTC
>VOFJ01002675.1_pt1 | contig 15858 bp, 24 predicted proteins | sample 5384081 | NCBI WGS metagenome assembly VOFJ01 (sample SAMN12384729, study PRJNA508395) | human gut metagenome | isolation source: healthy gut I | host: Homo sapiens
GGGAGCTGACAAGGAAGGTCAACGAGCAGGGTAGAGATCAAGCTGCCCGCTCACCGGGAAATCTTGGCTTTCGCCACACTGCTGCTGCCCACATGTCCATAGCAGCATCTTTGAGGCACGGTACTGCCTAGATGAGCTGCACGGCAGACGGTGGGGCTGATGACCCACCAGCAGGCATGCTTTGGGTGACCAGGCTGGATGAACTGGATGGCCGAGCTGGATGGGCGTGGTGCGCTGGCCGTGATGCACCTGACACAACCTGCCGTCATGGTTCCCGATGTCAACGTGAGGAAATTCCCTGTCCCGGCCTTTGAATACTTTGTGGAGACAACGCGAGCCTTCCTCAACATGGTGCAGAACGACACCTTTTACCTGCTATCCCAATATCAAGTGGGTGATTCCCCATGCGGGCGCATTTCTCTGTGTTCTGGCAGATCGCTTTGAGAGCTTTGCCTGATGCTGCCTTTGCCGACCCGGACCGTCGGCGGACATTATGGAGGGATATGGTGCATGTCTATTTACGATGTGGCGGGTTTTTCTGAGCAGAAACAGGTGGAAATGCTCCTGCGGGAATGTGGATGCCAGCCACTTCGTTTTTACGGATCCGAGATGCCCCTATACCGATATTGCCGTGCGTCGGGCAAGCAGAAGCACTGAAAATACGGAAAAACTCACTGCGGCACAGAAAACAGATGCTCTTTAGCGACAATGCAAAAGCGCTGCTTCCGAAACTCAGATGAGAAAAGAGGAAATAAACCATGATGATTACAGGTAATACATATCTGATTGAAGCGCAGATCAAGTCCCCTATGGGCTGGGTCAAGGTGCAGGTTTCGTTGATACTGCTGTCGGACACTGCTTTTTTCCGGTCGCGCAAAGCTTATGGGCTTCACAGTAGACCTGACGGAATGCGAAAAAAAGCGGCTCGCATTTTCATTTTACGGCTTCTCCTAAAGCTCCCCTTCGGTGTGCTGCGGGTGGAGATCAACGCAGATGTCGCTGAGGACGGCACCGTGACTGGTATTGCCAATGCCCCCCGGCACAGACCCATGGAGATCAAGGGGCAGCTTGGAGCTGTTGCTGCGCAGTGATTCCATGATTTTAAAAGGAGGACACCTGACATGGAGCAGGTAAAAAGAGCATGGCTTCATGCTGAAGCTGGCCACCTTCATTGTGGATAAGCGCAACCTGTTTTTCCTGATTACGATTATCGCTCTGATTTTCTCTGCATTTTCCCGGAATTGGGTCGAAGTTGAAAATAGTCTGAGCTTTTATCTGCCGGAAGAATCTGAAACAAAGCAGGCGCTGGATGTGATGGCTGACCAGTTCACCACTTACGGCACGGCACAGGTCATGGTTGCCAACATCACCTACAACGAAGCTTCCGACCTGAATGAGCGCATTGCGCAGGTCAAGGGGTGCAGAGCATTGCTTTTGACCAGACTACAGAGCATTATGCCCATTCTTCGGGCGCTGTTTACGGTGACCTTCGACTACGATGAAACGGACGATCAGTGTCTTGCATCGCTGGATGCGGTGAAAGAACTTCTGTCAGATTATGACATCTATGTTTCTACAGAACTGGGCGACACGTTGGCAGAGACCATCGACGCCGAAGTCAATGTTATCATGGTCTATGGCGGTTATTGTGGTGGCCGTACTCATTCTGACTTCCCGTACCTATGGTGAAGTGCCGGTGTTGCTGCTGACCTTTATCACAGCGATGATCCTGAATCAGGGCACCAACTTTCCTGCTGGGAAAGATCTCCTTCGTGTCCAATTCCGACACCAGCATTTTGCAGCTTGCGCTGAGCGTTGACTATGCGGTGATCCTGTGCAACCGCTTCAAGGAGGAACACCGGACTCTGCCTATTCGGGAGGCCGCCATTGCCGCCCTCAGCAAGGCTATCCCGGAGATCAGTGCCAGCTCGCTGACCACCGTTATGGTCTGTGCGCCATGCTATTTATGCAGTTCAAGATCGGACCGGACATGGGCATCTGCCTGATGAAGTCAATTCTCTTTGCACTGCTGTCTGTCTTTGTGGTCATGCCGGGATTGCTGGTATTGTTCGGGCCTTTGATCGAAAAGACAGAGCATCGGGACTTTATCCCGAAAATCTCTTTCGCAGGAAAATTTGCGTGGGCAAGCCGTAAAAGTGGTTCCTTTCATTTTTCTGGCGGCCATTGTGGCGGGCTTCTTCGTTTCCGGCAGATGCCCCCTACGCCTATGGCTACAGTACGCTGACCACGCCAAAACTCAATGAAACGCAGATCGCGGAAAACCTCATTGGCGACACTTTCACCTCCACCAATATGATCGCGCTGACCGTTCCGGCCGGAGACTACGAAAAGGAAGCCGCCCTACTGACAGAACTGGAAAGCATGGAGGAGATCGACTACTCCATGGGGCTTGCCAACGTGGAGGCCATGAACGGCTATATGCTGGCCGACAAGCTGATGCCCCGGCAGTTCTCGGAACTGGCCGATCTCGACTATGAAATGGCGCAGGTGCTCTATGCCGCCTACGCCACAGAGCAGGGAGATTACGGCAAGCTTATGGGAAATATCAGCTCCTACAAGGTGCCGCTCATTGATATGTTCCTGTTTGTCTGTGAGCAGGCAGACGCCGGGGTTGTACAGCTTAGCAGCGACCAAACCGCCATGCTGCAGGATGCAAAAACCCAGATGGAGAGCGCCAAGGCGCAGCTTCAGGGCAAGGATTACAGCCGGATGCTGCTGTATCTGACGCTGCCGGAAAGCGGCGACGAGACCTACGCCTTCCTTGATACCGTTCGGGAAACGGCGCAGCGCTATTACCCGGATGGAAATGTTTATGTGGCGGGCAATTCCTCCACGGAATACGATTTTGAAAATCCTTTGCCCGTGACAATACTGTGGTCAGCATCGTGTCGCTGCTCATCGTGCTGGTGGTACTGCTCTTTACGTTCAAATCCGCCGGTATGCCTCTTTTGCTGATCGTGGTCATTCAGGGCAGCATCTGGATCAACTTCTCCATTCCGACCCTTACGGGAACCGGCGTTTTTTCATGAGTTACCTTGTGGTCAGCTCTATCCAGATGGGCGCGAATATCGATTACGCTATCGTGATTGCCAGCCGCTATCAGGAGATCAAGGGCGCCATGTCCCACCGGGAGGCTATGACCGAGTCGCTGAACTTTGCATTCCCGACAGTGATGACCTCCGGTACGATCATGACGGTGGCCGGTATCCTTATCGGCGGCATGACCTCTGAAGCCGCCATCGTCGGCATCGGCCAGAGCATCGGGCGCGGCACCATCATTTCCATGATCCTTGTTCTATTCGTCCTGCCTCAGATCCTGCTTCTGGGCGGCGGTATCGCGGATAAGACCAGCTTTTCCATGCCCTCTGCCATCAAGCAGAAGGAGGCCAGCGGCCGCGTGTTTGTAGACGGTTTTGTGACCGGACAGATCAGCGGAGCCGTCAGCGGTATGATCCGCGCCAATGTAGATGGGGATGTCAAATTTGAATGTGATCTCCGGCAACGTGGCAGAATGCCCGCCGGAGTGCCAGCAGGAGGAGGGCGGCAATGAAACAAAGTAAAAAAAGAAACATGCTTTCCGCAAGGCTTCTCTCCGGGCTGCTTTCGCTGCTTCTCCTACTATCCCTTTGCCCTGCCGTTTTTGCAGCAGAGGGCACCATCCCCATCGGTACACTGGAGGAACTGACCGCTTTTTGCAAAGCGCTGCGCTTCTGATGACTATTCCAATGGACTGACTGTTGTGCTGACCGCTGACATCGATGTTGATGGCGATGCCGTTTCCATTCCATTTTTCTCGGCAGCTTTGACGGACAGGGACATAAAATCACCGGTCTGCAGCTGACGGAAAGTAACTCAAGCTACGGCCTGTTCAGCAGAGTGGAAGCTGGAGCGACCGTCAAAAATCTCACCGTAGAGGGTGAGATCGCACCCTCCGGCACCCAGAGCGCCATCGGTGGGATCGTGGGCGAAAAAACTACGGCAGCGTGGAGAATTGCCGCTTTTCCGGTGTGGTTATCGGCAGCAGCAGTGTAGGCGGCATCGCCGGACGCAATTCCGGCACGCTAACCGGCTGTACCGCCTCCGGCGCCGTGCGCGGAACGCAGTATACCGGCGGAATTGCGGGGCAAAACAACGGTACTCTGTTGCGCTGTGAAAAAATGCTACGGCAGTCAATACTACCGTCAGTGAAGCGGATATTGCCGAAGCCGATCTGGAAAATCTGGAGAACACTTTTTACCGCATTCTGAAAAGAGAGGAGATCACGGAGAATGCCGTGACCTCCGATACCGGTGGCGTTGCCGGATATTCCACCGGCGCGATCCAGAGCTGCACCAATACCGGATCCGTGGGATATCCCCATGTGGGCTATAATGTAGGCGGCATTGCGGGACGGCAGAACGGGTATCTTGCCAGCTGTATCAACCGTGGCGAGGTACAGGGGCGTAAGGATGTGGGCGGTATTGTTGGTCAGATGGTACCGGACATCACATTGCATTTTTTTCGGAAAGCGGCCTTGACGAGCTGCAAGGCGAACTGAATACGCTGCAAAGCCTCATTAACCGCATGCTGGATGACGCGCAGGCGGCGTCTGACAGTATTTCAGGGCGCATATCCCGTATTTCCGGCTACGCCGACAGTGCGAGGACAGTGCCAATTCTCTGACCGGGCAGCTGGGTGATTTTGCAGATAACAATATCGACACGGCCAACAGCCTTCTCCTGCTGGTTGAGCGATACATTGACAAGATTGTCCCTGCTATGGATGATTTGAACTCCGCCTCCGGCAGCATGACGGAAGCCATTGCAGAAGTCCGCAACCTGTTGAATTCTCTGGACGGCACACTGGGTTACAACGACACGGCGCTTTCTCAGCTTCAGAGCTTCTGCTCTGAGATGGCATCTGCCTGCGATGCACTGTTGACCGGGCTGGACGCCTTGGAAAACACGTTTTCTAATGCAGGGCGGCACCGCTGTGCGGACACCACGCAGCTGCGGGAAAGCATCGCCGCTCTTCGGGATGCGTCAGTTTCTTTGCAGGCGACCATCGGCCGGGCACTGGAGGAGATTGGAATCAGCGGCGGTGTGACGCCGGAAACGGCGGCACAGCTGAAAACAGATCTTCTCTCTGTCCTGAACTGCTATGGCGAAGTATGCCGAAACTTTGCGGATGTATTGATCAACACTGATTTTGGGGCTCTGCGACAGCAGAACGAGGAAACTCTGCGTGAGATTCTCGCCTCGCTGCAAACGGCAATGGATTCCTTCTATGCGGCAACATCCCACCTCAGCGCCGCCATGGGGCACCTTTTACGATGCTCTGGGTACACTGCGTTCCATCAATGAACAGATGGAAGACATCTTTAGCCAGCTCGACGCTGTGTTGAGCAGCGCACAGCAGTCAGCGGAGGCAATGTCAAGCGCCCTGTCAAAGGCGGCACAATGGGTACGAGATCTGTCGGGAGAGGACATCGGCAGCTTCTTTTCACCGTTGGGACCGGAGTTTTCCGAAAGCAACAACGCCCTCAACACTTCCCTCAGCGGTATCAGCAATGAGCTTTCAGCGCTGAACAGCGAACTGACCGGCTCCAATGCCACGCTGTTATCTGATGTACGAGCGGTCAACAACCAGTTCATGAAGGTCATGAATCTGTTTTTGAATCTGCTGAACAATACGCAGGATGTGGATTACACGGATGTTTTTGAGGATGTTTCTGAGGAAACCCTGCAAAGCGCGACCCGCGGCAAGGTGTTAGAGTGTGCCAATTATGGCGCTGTGACCGCTGACCGCAATGCGGGAGGCATTTCCGGAGCTATGGCCATCGAGTATGATGCTGACCCGGAGGACGATCTGCTCTCCTCCGGCAAACGATCTACTCGCTTCACCTATCAGACCAAGGCCATTTTGCTGGATTGCAATAACTACGGCACGGTGCAGGCGAAAAAAAGCTGCGCAGGCGGCATTACCGGGCGCATGGATCTTGGCACGATCTCCGGCTGCGGCGGCTGGGGCAGTGTGGAAAGCGAGAGCGGCGATTATGTTGGCGGCGTGGCTGGCTTATCGCTGTCCTCTATCCGCGCAAGCTACGCAAAATGCACACTTTCCGGCGGGAAATATGTGGGCGGTATCGTCGGTTCCGGCGGCAAACTATCCGATTGCATCTCCATGGTGGAGATCTCCGCCTGCACCCAGTTGGGCGGAGCCATCGCGGGAGAGATCAGCGGCGAATACACGGGAAACCGCTTTGTGTCGGATACACTTGCCGGGGTAGATCGTGTGAGCTTGTCCGGCAAGGCAGAGCAAATCAGCTACGCAGCACTCAAAGAGCTGGAAAACATTCCAGAAAATTTCCTGCATCTGACGCTTCGTTTCGTGGCGGACAACACCGTCCTGACGGAGCAGGAATTTAACTATGGAGACTCTTTTTCGGAGGAGATATATCCCCAGGCACCGGACAAGGATGGATTCTATATTCACTGGGACAGGACGAATCTGTCGGATCTACGTTTTGACACTGTAGTCACAGCGGAATATGAGCCGTATATCACCACGCTTTCTTCAGAAGATAAGCGGGAGGGGCATCCCTCTGTGCTGGCGGAAGGAAATTTCCAGGAGGGAGTTTCCTTGCGGGCGGAAGCCGCAGACAATCCCGCCTCTTTTGTTGAACGGCGCAGCAGAGGTCTGGACGCTTACAATTCCTGATGTTGGGCAGGAGAGCCACACGGTGCGCTGGAGGTTCCCTGCGGGTGACGCGTCCTATACAATCTACGAAAAGAAGAATGACCGCTGGAAAAAGTGAGCAGCGAGGCAGTTGGGCAGTATCTCTGCTTTGAGCTGTCCGGAAATCAATTTGCTGCTGTCCCTTCCACGCAAACTGCGTGGTGGGTATGGGCAGCAGCCGGAGGCGGTGTGATGATCCTGAGCATTGTTCTGCTGCTCCTCGGCAAGCGTGCAAAGTCAAATCAACGCAAAAAAAGAAACATATCCACTAATGCTAAACAGTTAGGAAAATTGGACGGCTCCGGCCCGGCGGAAAATTTTGTGTAAGCGATTTTCGGCAAAATCAAGAATATCACATTATCAATGGACATAATTGGGGTTTATTCCCTTCTCTACTGCTTTTCCGGGAGGCTGGGACGGTATGCGCGCCGGTACGGCGTGAATGCCGTCCCAGCTTCTCCCGGAATGCTGATGCAAGGGGATCAGCCTAACTCTTGACACTACCAATGCGAGCCCAGCGCAGCGGGTCGCATTTGGGGAGGAGGAGCGACGGAATGAATGAGTGAGAGATGACTTTTTGAAAAAAGTCGTCGCAAACGATACGCAGTCCGCGACGACGTGTAATACCGGCACACTATAGATGCCAGATGCCGCTGCTTTCAGGTTCGCACCCAAAACCAAACCAAAGCCCAGCGAAGTGGGTTTGGTTTGGAGAGGAGGAGCGACGGAGTGAGCGAGAGATGACTTTTGCAAAAAAGTCGCTGCGAACGATATGCAGTCCGCGACGACGTGGTACGAGGCCTCATAAGGGACTTGGAAAACGAAGGAATTTAACGGTGTTTTGCCGGAAATTGAGCTGTAAAAATTTGAAATTTATTGGAAAGCAGCAGAATAGAGGCCACACACGGGCGAAGCGTCATGTGTGGTTCACCGTTCGCGTTGCATATGGCACATTTGCCAAAAAGACATCTTTCGGTTTATAATGACCGTAAGCCGTTAGATAATTTTAAGTTGCCATACATATATGAAAAGGGAGGCAGTCTGTTATGGCACGAAAACTGAACCTCCGTGTAAGTGACGCGGAATGCAAATTGCTGTTACATAGCCTTGTGGAGTTGAGGAACGCCCTGATCCGGGAAGGCCGGTATACAGATTTCGTGGACGAAGTGATCCTGAAGGTTGCTGACGCCTCCCTGAAAAAGGGGAAAAACCGTATAATATTCCACTGAGCAAAATTCGCCTATTCGTTTGAGTAGGCGGATTTTTTTGCTATGCAAAAAAGCATAGCAAAATTGGCCATAATCCAAGCGCGTGGGCCGGGGACGGCCCACATGCGCGAAAAACTTCATGCGCACTGCTTTCGCCCTCTTTTCGTGGCGCGCCTGCGCGCATGAAGTTTTATACCGATACATAGCCGTCTGTTTGCCGCAGGCGGCTGAATCTATGAAAAGGAGGAACCCACTTATGGCGAAAACAAAGGTGATTGCCGTTGCCAATCAAAAGGGCGGCGTCGGAAAAAGTACCAGCGTGTACTGTATCGGCGCAGGACTGGCTATGGACGGCAAAAAGGTCCTGCTGGTGGATGTTGACCCGCAGGGCGATCTGACCAAGATGCTGGGGCTGCGTGATCCGGACAGCCTGCCCGTATCTCTGGGTACGGCAATGTATGATGTCATTGGCGGCACACAGCCCACCGAACACCCGGAAATCCGGCATCATCACGAAGGCTTTGATTTCGTGCCGGGAAATGAAAACCTGTCCCCGCTGTTGAAACCGGGTTGGTAAATGTGATGAGCCGGGAAACGGTTCTGCGGCAGTATGTAGACAGCGTGAAATGCGATTACGACTATGTGCTGCTGGATTGCCGCCCTTCCCTCGGTATGCTGGTTATCAACGCCCTGTCCGCATCGGATTATGTGCTTGTCCCTGTGCAGGCAGAATATTTTTCTGCCGCAAATGTAAAAGGCGCTGACAGCCACTGTGCAGAGTATTCAGCGGCAGATCAATCCCAAGCTCAAAATCGGCGGACTATTCCTGACGATGGCGAATGAAACCAACTTTCGCAGAGATATTGTCAAAACGGTCAAGGAGAGCTATGGAAAGCATTTGCCTGTCCTGCACTCCGTTATTCCTGCGACTGTGCGGTTGGCAGAAATCAGCACGGCGGACAAAAGCATTTTCCGGCATGAGCCATCGGGAAAAAGCAGCGGAAGCCTATCGCGGACTGGTAAAGGAGGTGCTGGAGATTGGCGAAAAAACAGCGTGGCAGATCTGCTCAATGTAGATAGTCTCTTTACCACTCAGGCCGAGCGCGATGAGGCTAAGCGCGAAACCGTCATGGATATTCCCCTGAAAGAAATCAGTGACTTTCCAAACCACCCTTTTTAAGGTGCGTATGGATGAAAGCATGATGGAAATGACGGACAGCGTAAAGCAGTACGGCGTACTCGTCCCCGCCTTGGTTCGTCCAAAACCAAATGGCGGCTATGAAATGGTAGCCGGTCACAGGCGCCAAATTGCCAGTGAGCTGGCAGGCAAACTCACGATTTCCTGTATTGTGCGAGATTTGACCGATGATGAAGCCGTCATCATTATGGTTGATACGAACCTAAAACAGCGGGATCAAATATTGCCGTCAGAGAAAGCGTTTGCCTATAAGGTGAAGCTGGATGCCATGCGAAGGCAGGCGGGTAGACCGAGCAAAGAAAATCCGGCCCCAGTGGGGCCGAATTTAGTTGGTGGTCGTTCTAATTTAGAATTAGCATCTCAAAGTCCGGATAGTAATACACAAATCCAGCGCTATATCCGCCTAACCTACCTTATTCCCGGCATTTTGGAACTGGTGGACAACTCCGTTCTCAAGGAAAAGGATATGCTGCAAATGGCGCTGCGGCCTGCAGTGGAGTTGTCCTACCTGGCTGAACAGGAGCAGCAGGAACTGCTGTGTGTTCTGGGACAGGAATCATGTACGCCCTCCTATGGGCAGGCCATTAAAATACGCCGGTTTTTCCGAGGAAGGCAAGCTGGATGCCAATGTGCTGTTGTCTATTATGCAGGAGGAAAAACCAAACCAAATTGAGCAATTCAGGATGCCCAAAGACCGGATCGCCAGATATTTTCCACCGGGGACGCCCGTACAGGAAATAGAGAAAACCATTATCAAGGCTTTGGAGCTGTACCGCAAACGAGAGCGGGATCGAAGCAGATAAAGCTGCCGCCAAGGGAAGCTATCGCAATCTTTCAAGATGGCTGTCATACCGCTCCCCCCCTCTCCACACCTCACCCCGTATTACCGGCTGTACCTACTGAAAAGAGAGGTACACGCCCTAATGAAGGGGCACATCATCGGACTAGCTGTAACTATTGTAGGCGCACTGGCCCTTTCGAAAATTCCGGCACAGAAAAAGTAACAGGCAGGGCGGCTGGAAACCGCCTTTTTGCGCGGCCAAAGGAGGTCCTCATGAAAAAGCAATTTGAACAGCGGTTATTCCGCATTTTTACCCAGGCCGGGTATTTGCCCATCCGCATCCTGACGGTGACGCCGGAGGAAATGGTGGAGATCCCCGGTGTGACAGTTCTGGAAATCCGGGCGGTGCTGTGTGTCCAGAACCGGGTGCTGGCAGACCCGAACACGGTTCGCGGCGGCAAACGCATTGAGGAACTGATGAAAGCGACACGGGAAAGGGAGGCAGACAATGAGTGAAGAAAAACGCAGAGCCGGTGATTATGAAATCATTCAGGCAGTGCAGATTGGCGGATTGTGAAATCGTAGTGGGCGAAAAATATGGCGGATGAAAACAATTTGCCTTTACATGGTTGCTTACTACGAGTATAACGCAATTATGGGCCGCTATTTTGAGGCGGTGGGCAGTGATGATTTCCCCGGAAATTATGGAGATTTACGGACAACGCATTATGGAGCAGGCACAGAAAACCCGTGCGGATCTGTCCAAGCCGAAAATACAGGGTATTGACAACAGCCTTATTACAGCCGAGGGGTGTACACCCATCAGCTATGACGATGATCTGCATGGAAAGGTCATTGTTATCAAGCCGGAAGTCCTACGCCCGGAGTACCGGAGAGCAACCAGTCAGCTCAAGCTATGTACGGGCGGCTTTGGAGCCTATCCCCACAGCCGTGGGTCGGCAGTCTTTTTGTACAGAAATTTATACTGGCCGGCAAAGCCGCTTTGAGCGCAGGGATGTCCTCGGTGTGCTGGAGCCGGAGAATCATCCCAAGTGGGTGCAGCATTATCTTTTTGGTACTCCAGCAGAACGAAAAGCAAAAACAGGCGTCGGATAAGGAGGCACGATGATGGAGCAAAGAGCAAATGAAGGCTATATTATCACAGATTCCATCCATGTCGGCGATGTGGAATTTGTGATTGGAGAAAATGAAACCCAATATGGCACCATGTTTGTGACTTGGAGATGTTCCAATGGGACGGACTACTATTGGGGTCATTATTTCAATGACCTATTTGCCGCACAGAAAGATTTGGTGGCGCGGGCGCAGGAGGAAGTGAAGTATCTGGAACTGAAAACTCTGCCCCCTGAACAACGGAAACTACCCAAAAAAAAAAGAAGGAGCGTGAACGATGATGGAACCGATGTATTCCCCTTTGGGGAAAAATTCAGCACTGTAAGATGCTGTGTCCCCATGTGTTTTCGGTCGATACGGCCAGCCATGGCGGCATTATGGTCAGCACGATGGCGGCAAAATCAATCTTCTCTGAGGCGGCGTTACAATGCGCCTTTTTGTGAGGCGGGCTATTACTGCTTCGAGGAGGACTGCGCCGCCACGGTGGCTCTCCGGGAGCTGATGGACAAAGGGCTTTTTACCGCGCCGGTTAATTACTATTGGAAACCGGGCGAATATGAAAAATGTATCAATGAGTGCGTACAGCGGTATTACCCGGAATACTGGCAGGCGCGGAAAGCATCCCTAGCAGACATGGGCGCGCCTGCTGATCCACCGGCAAAAAAGAGGAAGGGAGCGTGAACGGTGATGGATATGACAATGCGGCCATTACGGGCCGAAGAACGAAAATACACCTATGCCCAAAGCCAGCAGCTTATGATGCAGACCGGGGCCATCGGCTATCTGCGCGGCGACTTTTGACAGCAGCGGCGCCGGCTTTCATACCACATGGTTTGACGAGGTTGGCAGCCGGAATACAGAGGAATTTAAGGCGGAGATCCATCCGGTGATTGACGCCCTGCGGTTTGATGAGAAATATGGCGGAGTGCTGGCCGGACGCAGCGCCATGCAGAAGTATGGCCGGAGCCAGCCGGACAGCGCTTTTGAAGGGAACTGTACTACGGAGTATGGGTTCCGTATGGGCACCGGGAAATTTGCCTACCTGCTGCGGTGCATTCCGGTCAAGGGAGATTACAACTTCTACTGCTGGTGCTTTGAGGCAAAATGGCTTGACCGCCATCTAAAAACAGGCTGAAAAAAGGTATCCGCTTCATCGACCCGCGCTATAAAGAGTTGTTCCGCATCCCGGACGGCGATCCAATCCGTATTCAATACCAGGACGGCACCCATTCTGACCGCACTTGCCGGTATATTGATGAGTACCATGTGGAGGTTGGTAGCGGCTGGAACAGTCTGCTTCACATCTGCCAGTTTGCCGAGATGATGGAGCGAAACGGCAGTACGGTTATTCCCCTGCGGTCCTCCCTGCCGGAGCAGTGCTATGGGGTTCTGCCCGACACAGGAGAGCTTATTATTATCAAGAAAGGCAAATCCGGATATTACCGGACAGATGTTGCTACAACCGGTAAAGAGGAAACCCGCGCCCTTGCGGATGAGTACAATGGGAAAGCGGGGGTAAGCAAGGCTCAGGCAGCCGCTATGCTGGCAGGTTCCATGTTCGGTTGGCAGGTTCCCGCCGCCGACCCAAGGAATTACGGTAAAAATGGACAACCCATTCGTCCAAGGCAGAAAGACAGAGGTGATGCACGATGACCGTGGACAGACATATCATCTGGAGCAACTACGATCTGGACTATGAGGACTGGCGTGGCGATCTGGAAACAGAATACCCGGAGCTGTCCGAGGATGAACGTATGTCTCTGATGTATGAAATCAATGGACATTATCTGGACGATGAGCGCATGAACCTCAATGTGCAGCTTTCCCAGCCGATTCTTGTGATTGCTGACCTGGGACTTTGGAATGGGCGGCGTATGGGCTATAAGGAAATCGCAAGCGGAAGAATCAGCGATTGTCTGTACTCTGATACGGATTATTCCACCTGGTATGTGGACCGGCTGGGTGATCTGCGGTGCGACGCCATCCACCACGATGGCACGAACTTTTATCTTTACCGCACCTACAAGCCCGGTGTGCGGCAATCTCAGATAGAAAAATTGAAGGAAAAATTATATTTTGGAACGGCGACCCGTGCAGACATTACAAGAATTACCCGCAGGCTGGGCGACGACATCGCCAAAGTCTACGGGTTTTCCATTCTCCGTCAGCGACAGGAACAAGCCGCAGAAAGGTAGGACTCTATGGCACAGTCACCCCCCGGTTCACATAAAACTGAACCCCGATAATTTTGATCTGCTTATGACCATTTTAGCAGGCCATACAGAGGAATGGGAAGTTCCCGGCCTTGCTAATGACGCCCATGACCTGATGGATAAACGGATGCGGTTCTCCCGACTTTGTACTGACCTGGATGGCCGACAGTATGTAGATATTTTTATGTATGAGGATGAAGCTGTGGAAATGATCTGGCAAGCTTTTATTTGCCGTAGTCGATGTGGACATGGATGTGGGCGATTACCACAGCGGGCTGCAAGCAGGCGGCATCCGATGAACTGCCAATCAAACACAATCTTGCCATGACAGGAGGTGTACCGGATGGCTAGAAAATACGAACTGATTACGGAGCTGTATCAGCGCACAGTGGCCGGTCTGGCGGCCCCGCAGGAGTGGCAGCGGTTTTTAACGACCGCCTGCCGCAACTTCCGCCTGCCCTTTGACGAGCAGGTGCTTATTTTTGCCCAGCGCCCGGACGCTACTGCCGTCCTGCCGATTGAGGGCAGAAACGGCTGGAACCAGCGGTTCGGGCGTTGGGTCAACCGTGGGGGCAACCGGGATTGCCGTCTTTGACGATACCCAGCCGGGACGATCCCGGCTCAAATACTACTTTGATATATCGGATACCCACGAAAGCCGCTTTGCGCGGCCTGTGCCGGTCTGGGCCATGCGCCCGGAGTTTGAACCCGCTGTGATCGAAACGCTGGAAAACAGCTTCGGAAAACTGGCGGATCAAACCGGCCTTGCGGCGGCGCTGCTTTCTGCGGCGCAAAACGCCGTGGAGGACAATATGCCGGATTACCTTACGGAACTGAAATCCTGCCGGGAAAACAGCTTTTTTAGAGGAACTGGACGACCTGAATATCGAGGTGGAATACCGGAAGGTATTGCAGGACAGCATCGGTTATATGCTTTTTGGTGCGCTGCGGCATTGATCCATCCGAATATTTTGACGATGATGATTTCCGCGCTGTGACGGATTTTAACACTCCTGAAACCCTCAATGCTCTCGGTGTAGCTGTCGGGGACATTGGTCAGATGTGCCTTTCTTCCATATCCCGAACCGTGCTTGCGCTGCAAAGACAAGCTGAAAAAGAAAATCGCACATTTGCAAATCCGCTTCAGAATCAGTATTCTGTAACTAGAAACGAAACCGCACAGCCGGAAAGGAGTTTTGAATATGACCGAGATCACTTACACCAGGCAGGGCGACTACAATCTGCCGAACCTTCTGCCGCCCCAGGAGGAGCCGGTTCCCCATGGGAAATACGCATTGCTGCGCCGGAAGTTCCTGAAACAGAACCGGCGCGTGATGTACACGAATCTGCTGACATCGGGCAAGCTGAATCAGCACTTGATGGAGATCGAGCAGACGGCCCGGACCCGGATGTCGCAGATCACGGCGCAGATGGCGCAGGAGCAGGGCGTGACGGAGGAACTGAAAGCCAGGGATCAGATGAAATGGCTGGGCCTGACGAACGGCATCCGGCAGGCAGCGGAGGAGATCATTCTGAACGAGCTGATTTACAGCTAACCGAACAGGCCCCGGAGGCGGACGGCGCAGAGCTGCCCGCCTTTTTTGGACGATAAGCTGATTATGGCCATTATCGCCAACAAGGACGATGACCTAAAAATACAAGAAACAGCAGATTGAACTGTATTTTTCCATCCATCCCGATGAAGCGGAACGGGCGGAATATCTGAAATCGGCCTATCAGAACCGGCACACGGAGATTTTGGTGGACGGCGTGCGCGTTGGCTATAAGCCCCAGGAGGACGGGCTTCTGATGTGGGAGGGCGCTTATCTCTCCCGCACCCGCGAGTCCGTTTTTTCATGGGCCACTGTTGCCGGATGGACGGCACAGCTTATTGAGCGAAAGGAATACTTCATCCAGACCCGGATCACACCGCCAAAAGATCAGGACAGCCAGCAGCTATCCCTCTTTGACTTTGCGGATTTTAATGCCCCGGTCCAGGAGGATGGCGGTCAGCTTTCCTTCCTGCCCCGTCCGCAGCTTCCTCAGCAGATTATTGATGAAGCGCTTTGCATTGGAGCGAATGATCGAAACAGCCGCTTGATTATCTGTGCCTATTTTTATGAAAGACCATACCGTGGAGGACAACGCCGCGTTTCTGGCGAAGCACTACGGCGAAAACGGCGCAGGCTTCTATGTGAACGACCGACAGTATGCCATTTGGTACAACGCCGAGGGCATCCGTATTGCCAGCGGCGACACCGCGCAGTACCGCAATACCACCCTTGTCACATGGGAGCAGGCGGCAAAACGCATCCGGGAACTGCTGGATTTAGGGCGGTATATGCCACAGAGCGAGCTTGACCGGGTTGTGGACTATGAGCGCAGCACGCTGGCAGATAATCTTGCGCTGACCGCCAGGGATATGTCTGCGGAGGCCAGAGAAGTGGGTTATGCTCCCCCTTCTTCGTCTGGCCCTCTCCGAAAAGGGCGGCTTTCCTGACATCAAGGAGCGCATCGCCGCTCTGCTTACTGACCCGGAGATGCTGCAAAAATCACGGAGGAATGGGGCGTATTTGCCGCCGCCTG
>VOFJ01002866.1_pt1 | contig 15858 bp, 23 predicted proteins | sample 5384081 | NCBI WGS metagenome assembly VOFJ01 (sample SAMN12384729, study PRJNA508395) | human gut metagenome | isolation source: healthy gut I | host: Homo sapiens
GCACGATGTGTATGGAAGGAACCGATGCTATAAGAAGCGTCCATGGCTTTTCTTTTCTGCCCCCGTGATAATGTTGGACAGCTCCGCCTAATGCATCCGTCCCCAATGAGGCTGGTACTACGCCTTTATAGATTTCCACTCGGTCAATCAGGTTGACGGGCAGATTGGTGAGCGTCACATAGCTCCCTTTGCTATCCAAGGGAACACCGTCTATGAAATAGCGGACGGAATTACCTGACAGCCCGTTGATCGAGAGGTCGAAATCGGAACCTACGCCTCCCCTCTTCGCGTATTTTGACACCGCTTGTACGATTCACTAATTCATTCAGGCTATTAAAGTGAATTAATGACAGGCTTAACGTCAAGAGCATTAACCGAAAGTGCGCTTTCTCTTAACTGTTGTGATTGTGTTTTCCCATACACCTCCACTGGACTTATGTTTACGGAACTTTCTTCCAGTTTGAAGTCGAGGGTTTTGTCGTGATGAAGGTCGAGTGAGGTTTGATCGTTTGGTATCCTAAGGAGGAGACGACGAATGTGTGTTTGCCAGGGGATACTTGTAGGTAATAAAGCCCACTGTCATCTGTATAAGTGCCGGAGACCGTGTTTTCGACGGCGATCGTTACCAACGACAGGGGCGTACCTTGTTGATCGGTGACTTTTCCGGAGAGCGTAATTTTTGTTTTGTGCCGTCAGACTTAGTTGCGACAGGCAGACAAGCAAAAAAGGAATACATGTACAAAAGACTTTCATTTTAATCCTTGATATAGTGTTCATGACTTGCTTAAGGGAATACACACAAGGAGAAATGATATCTTTATGTAAGGGGATAAAGAATGACTTGACTCGATGTTTTGTAGCTTTATTTCCCGAAAGCTTTAAAACTATGTTTGTTTTGGCAGGTCTTCTGACTTGTTCCGTCTTTGAATGCCTTCCCATCCGGTGACGGACAGTGGCTTGTAGCGTATTCAAAGATTTGGAGAGGAACTTGGCAGCAGCGGGTCTGTTCAGGATTCGCACCTGATTTTTTCATCACGCCTCCCGTAGCGGTTGGGAGCCGTGAAACCAAAACTGTGGCAAAGGTATGAAAAAAGTCTGTCTGTACAAAAAACGGATTAAAAAACAAATTCATTATTTTTTTGGCGCCGGATTCGTTAGACTCCGTGAAAGAATAACAGAATGTGGAACGATTAAAAATGAAGTGACTATGTTGGAAAAAGGATTGAAACATATCAGCCGGACTGTCGTGCAGCCGGATAATTTCGCATTGACGATGGGATCGGGAGATTTGCCTGTATTGGCAACGCCGGCTTTGGTAGCATTGATGGAAAATGCGGCAATGTTGGCCGTAGGCGGCTGAACTCCCCGAAGGGGCGACTACTGTCGGTGCTAAAATGGACAAGACACATGTTCGTCCTTCCGGTGAAGGTGAGGAAGTGCATGCGGAAGCGACGCTGGTTAAGGTGGAAGGGCGAAAGTTGACCTTCTCGTTGGTTGCCAGGGATTCGGCAGATGGATCGGCGAAGGCACGCATATCCGCTATATTGTCGACAGAGCGAAATTTTTGTTGAAACTGAAAGGCTAACCATCACTTCGATTGCTGCGAGAAAAAGGAATATGAAGTTACCTATTTGTAGGTATTTACAGTCTGCTGAATAGTTATTTATGGTGATTTTATATTTTTTTCCACCTTCTATCTTTTTGCCAATCATAATTGCTAATTTGCATAGACAACGAAACTAAAAATCGAAGAAGGCTTCTCGTGAGAGAGGCCTTTTTTATTTGAATGTATTCTACCGATAACTCGATCCTAAAAATGACTATATGTAGGTAGTATGGAGGTCTGTTTTACCTGTAAATAGGGATTGGATATTATCGTTAAATTTGCGAACTTTGTCACCTAAATGGCTGTTATGTCTATAGTTCTCGATAAATGGAAGGATTAAGGAAATATTTAAGGATTGCGCTCCCATTACTTTTCATATCGTATTTGGGATGCCTGATAGCTTTTACCCACGTTCATATAGTGAACGGGGTGACGATCGTCCATTCCCATCCCTATCAGAAAAATGACGACGGGACTCCCAAGAAAGAACATAACTACGCCGAGTTTCAGTTGCTGCACCAACTTTCGACTATTCAAATCAGCGGTGCTACTTTTGCACAAGTGCTGATTGCTGCGTTTCTTGCAACATTTTGTGTTTTATCCACCTGTCCGGTTTATCCGGATCACCTTCGTCCCGTCCTGGGGGAAGGTTTCTCGCTTCGTGCGCCACCATTTGTCTTTTTCTAATAATTCATGACGGTACAAAAATCTACTTGTCCCTGCATCTTGCGGCGAGACCGTAAAAAGAACATGCCTTATCAACTCAGATGTTTTTATGGCCGGCTTTTTATGTGATCTCGCGTCTAACGGGAACAAGGCAGTTCTGTATACCTACCACTTCCTATATTATTAATTTTTAAAAGACATCTCAATGAACAAAATTTATATACTTTTCCTATGCCTTTGCTATGCCGTTTCGGCAATAATGGCAAACACCTATAAAAATGATAAAGAAGTGACGAGCCCTACGGATGCCAATATTTTGGGCATGTCGTGGATAAGGCGACCGGTGAACATTTGCCGGGAATAACGATCATCCTGAAAGGAACGACGATCGGTTCCGTGACCGATGACTCGGGCATTATATGTTAAAAAATCTCCCCGAAGGAGAGTTTACGATCGAAGTCTCTTTTTGTCGGCTTCAAGACAGTTACGAAAAAAGTAACGACCGGAAAAGGGAAGACGCAGGAACTGAATTTCGAGCTTGAAGAAGATTTGATATCGCTCGGAAAGGAGTGGTCGTCTCTGCCAACCGCAACGAGACGAAACGCCGTCTGGCGCCTACCCTGGTGAAGGTACTCAGCCCGACCGTGTTCGAAAAGACCAACTCCACGACTTTAGCACAAAGGGCTGGTTTTCCAACCGGGCGTCAGGGTCGAAAACGATTGCCGAACTGTGGTTACCGCAAGTCCGCATCAACGGTATGGAAGGAAATATACACAGATATTGATTGATTCCCGTCCTATCTTCTCCGCATTGGCTGGCGTGTACGGATTGGAACAAATTCCGGCCAATATGATCGAACGGGTCGAAGTGATACGGGGCGGAGGATCTGCTTTGTTCGGTTCGTCGGCTATCGCCGGAACAATCAATATCATAACGAAAGAGCCCATTCGCAATTCCGGTTCCTTTGGACATACGATTTTAATCTGGACGGATCTGGAGCGTATGATAACAATACGACCCTCAACCTCTCGTGGGTATCTTCTGACAATAAGATGGAGCTTATATCTATGGGCAAAACCGCTATCGTTCGGCCTGGGATTCGAATGGAGACGGCTTTTCCGAGCTTCCAAAGCTGAAAAATCAGACGATTGGTTTCAACGGCTTCTATAAGACCAGTGCCTACTCCAAATTGAATATTGAATACTACCATCATATGGAAGAATATCGTAGAGGCGGTAGTGGAATGAAACTTCCGCCGCATATCGCCGAAGACCCCGAGCTCAACGGAACAGGTGAGGCCGGGCTTGTCGAACAGTTACAACATTCGATTAATACGGGAAGCCTAAAGTTTAATCTTTTTACTCGAAACGCAACATAACCTCAGCTTCTATGCGTCCGGACGCATATCCACCGTGACAGTTATTACAGCGCATATGGCCGGACGACGGATTTCACAGGAGTGATGGGAGCGCAGTATATCTACAGTTTTGACAAATGCCTCTTCATGCCTGCCGATTCTGACGGGAGGTATCGAGTTCAGTCACGACGATCTGGACGATCGTGCCACCGACAAGCAGAAGTACCGGGAAGCGGCCCTGGCGGAAGATCCGACGGCTACCGGACAGCATTTGCAGGAACTGATCCGAAAAATATACGCCGGCATCCTTGCATCAGATCATAAACGTATGGAGCGCCTATGCACAGAACGAGTGGAAAATGTGATAAATGGAGCTTCCTTTATCGGTAGGCGTGTCGATAAAAACAGCATTATGGATAAGGCTGTTTTCAGTCCACATGCCAATGTGCGCTATAATCCGACAGCCGACGTCAATCTCCGGTTGAGCTATGCCGAAGGTTTCCGTGCCCCGGGCCTTTGACGAAGATTTGCATATCAGTAATGTCGGAGGTGCGCGCGTCTCGATCGTGCGGATCCGAATCTGAAGGAAGAGCGTTCGCGGAGCGTGAACGGGGTCTGTCGACTGGTATCATTATTTTGGAGATTTCCAGGTGAATATGTTACTGGAAGGATTCTATACGAAATTGAGTGACCCGTTTGTCTTGTCAGCCCCTGTAGAATCGGAAAATGGTTCGCTGGTGCAGACTCGCAGCAACGGTTCGGGGCAAAGGTGTACGGTTCTACGCTGGAGGGAAAGATTGTCTGGAGGAATAAAGTACAGATACAGGCAGGTATAACGGTACAACGGAGTTTATATGACGAACGAGGAATGGAGCGCAGATAAGGAACATTTGACGGATGCGGAGCGGTATAGCGATAAAATTTTGCGTACTCCGAATCTGTACGGTTATTTCACTGCATCCTATACACCGGTAAAACCGTTTACAATAGCGTTTAACGGTAATTATACCGGGCGAATGTATGTACCTCATCTGATGTCTGAAGTGAATGGGACGGCGGATGTTTTGGTGAAGAGTCCGGATTTCTTTGAATTGGGAGTCAAGTTGAGCTATGATTTCAGGTTGACGGCAGCCATGACCTTGCAACTTAACCTGGGTATCCAGAACCTGTTCGATTCCTATCAGAATGACTTCGACAAAGGGGCAAACCCGTGACCCGGCCACATTTACGGTCGGGGAACTCCCCGCACCTACTATGTGGGGGCAAAGTTCAGTTTTTTGATTTTCCTTTATGGACGCCTGTTCGTTATTTCATTTCCTTCTTATTTAAACTTTCGATTCAGGCGTCCATACGCGGGTTCTTTTATGTTGTTGTAGATTGTAAAAGAATAGACGAAATTTTGGGAGAACTATGTCAAGATAAAAGAAAAATTGATCGTTAACAGTGTTTAACGAATAAGATGGGGTCATTTGGGGCGTTCTTTTGTCTTTTGGTAAAAACAAACTCAAAGTGGAAGAACTGCGACATAGAAAAAAATATAGACCAATTGTTACATGACAAATCTTTTATTCTTTGGTGTCTGTTTCCTACAGAGGAATCGGATAAACAATGGAAGGAGAATTATTTGTCACTTTATCCTGAAGAAGCGGAGACTTTGATGTTGGCTAGAGAAGGTTTGCCGACTTAAATTCAACCACGTACAACTTGCCTTTGCGGAAAAGACTGCATTGAAAAAAAGAATTTTGGATAATTACGAGAAACACCGTAAGCCTAAAATATATTAGGTTAAGTTGGCTGTCTGCGGCTGCTTGCTTTGTTGATATTCTGTTTTTGGGATCTTTATACTTGCAGTATCAAGAAGTGTCGAATGTGGAATTGAGCACTTCGGTCTTAGCTGATGTCAAAGTGGATCCGGAACAAAAAGAAGTTGAACTTCATTTGTCAAAGGAAAAAATCCAGGTTACGGATAATTCTACAATTTCAGTCGATAAAAAGGGTAATGTACAAGTTGCTGAAATAGAAATAAAATCAATTGATCGAAAGCAACATTCTGAGCAGGAAAAAAGAAGACGAACATCTGAACATGTTGAGTGTCCCAAATGGGCGACGATCTTCATTGATCTTGTCTGATGGGACAAAAGTATGGATTAATTCAGGAACGGTATTGCAGTTTCCTGAAACATTCGAGAAAGAGAAAAGAGTGCTCTATGTGAACGGGGAAATCTATATTGAAGTAGCCAAACATCCCCAATGGCCTTTTTATGTTAAAACGAATCAAATGGAAGTACAGGTTTTAGGTACTTCTTTCGGGATTACTGCGTATGATGACGAAATTTTCCAGACTGTCGTATTAAAAGAAGGAAGCGTCTTTGTTAAGAATAACCAGGGAAATGGACAGACAATTCAACCTAACCAATGTCTGATGGTTGAAAAAGAAGAAATGACCGTCAAGGACGTTGATGTTTATGATTATATCTCATGGATAGATGGTGTACTTCAATTTCATGAGAAAAGTTTGCAAAAGGTGTTGAACAGCTTATCACGCTATTATCGTGTCCGTTTTGACTGCCCTATGGAGATTGGGCAGATAAAGTGCTCGGGGTAATTTGGTCTTGTTTGATGACATTGACCAAGTCTTGCAGACACTTCAACGGACTCTCTATTTCTTTTTAGCCATCGGGATGAAGTAATAAAAATAGAATATGTTCATAAATAATAAAAAGCCTATGAGAAAACATACAAAGTGAAGTTTAATTGAAACCAAGTATTTGGTAATATGAATCATGTGATTTTTTTTAATAATTTATGCTATCATGAAATATCAAAAATTAAAAAAGAAATTTGTACACAGCATGCGTAGTCGCAAATTTATTTTTTGATTCCTAGTCCTGTACTTTGGGCTGAACAATCATATGCGCAGTCTACGCGTTTGTCATTGGAATTATCCAACGCAACGATCAGTGATGTTTTTGCATCTGTTGAGAAAAAATAGTGAATATCGTTTCTTTTTTATTCTGACGCAGTTCGTGCGGAATTATACCGGAATGTCGATGTGAATATTAAGAATAAAACCATTGACCGAATCTTATCGGAAGTTTTGGATGGTACGAATCTGACGTATTTCCTTAACGACAGACAGGTGATGATTATCAGGAAAGAGGAAAAAAACGCAGCAAGAGAAAAAAATATCAATCAACGGAACTGTCAGAGATGCCCAACAGGAACCTTTGCCCGGAGTCAACGTATTGGTCAAAGGTACGACTATCGGTACGACGACGGATATCGATGGAAATTATTTTATCAGCGTTCCCGATAAGAATGCAGTGCTAGTCTTCAGTTATATCGGCTTTGAATCGCAAGAAGTGAAGGTTGGTGGACAAATCAATATCAATGTCAATATGTCAGAAGAGTCTAATAGCCTTGATGAAGTGGTGGTTGTCGGCTATGGCTCTCAGAAAAGAGCTTCTGTAGTCGGTTCTATCACGGCGATAGAGCCTGCTCAGTTACAACAAGGGACTACCGTGCCGTGTCTAACAACCGGCAGGACAATTGGCTGGTGTGATTGCCGTACAACGTAATGGTGAACCGGGATCTGATGGTTCGGATTTTTGGATTCGCGGTATCTCTTCTTTTTAAGGGACTGGTGTTTCGCCATTGGTGTTGGTCGATGGGATTGAGCGTACGCTGGATGACTTGTCGGCTGCCGAAATCGAATCGTTTTCCGTACTAAAGGATGCAGCGGCTAGTGCTGTATATGGCGTACGAGGTGCAAACGGTGTCATCCTTGTGAAAACGAAGAGGTCAATTGGGGAAACCGAAAGTCAATTTCCATTTGGAACAAAGGTTTTTACCAAGCCGACACAGTTGCCTGATTATATCGGTTCGGTAGATTATCTTTCCTTGATGGATGAATTGTATATGGATGCCGGTAATCCCGAATCCGCTTTATGGAGAGGAAATGATCAACAACTACCGTAATAATGTGAATCCGGAGTTATATCCGAATGTCAATTGGTTGGATGCCGTATCGAAAGACATGGCTTAATACGCGTGGGGTGACTATTACCGGTGGTAGCGATATCCCTTCGTTATGCGTTGGTCGCATCGTATTATGGTGAACGAGGCATCTTTGTTCGGGATGAAAGTAAGGATTGGGATTCGTCTGCACGCTTGAACAAATATAATATTCGTTCGAATTAATGGATATCAATGTGACGAAGATGACTGTTGTGGGCATTAGTATCGGTGGTTACCTGCAAGAACAGAACGGTATGGCTGTCAGTGGACAGGATGTGCGGAATCATGCATTTGAAACGCCTCCATTCGTTCATCCGGATCCAATATTCAGAGGACGTGATGTACGTGTCCGGGAACGAACAATCCATGGGCAGAAGCAACACAACATGGTTATCAGACAACATCCAGCTCCAAAGTTGAATCATTGTTCTCGGTTGAACAAGATCTGAAATTTATTACTCCCGGTTTGAAATTCAAAGGTCTGTTTTCTTTTGACCGCTATTCGAAGTCGTGGGTGAAACGGCATCGCACACCAACCTACTACAATCCGGCTACGGGCCGTGATGAGGAAGGTAACTACTGCTGAGTGTCGGAACGGACGGACAGGAGTTCCTCGATACGGAAAACAAAGGCGAATGGGGTAATAAGGCTACTTTACTTGAAGGAAAAATATCACGTACGATCGTACGTTTGATGGGGAAACATGCCGTCAACGCCATGTTTCGCCGCCATGTTTCTTTATAACCAACGCGACTATCAGGACGGCAATGTCGTCCCTTTCCGCCGCATGGGTATCGCCGGACGTGCTTCCTATACGTATGACAATCGCTACATTGCCGAATTTAACTTTGGATATAACGGCCTCCGAAAACTTCACGAAAGGGAACCGCTTTGGTTTCTTCCCCTCTGTGGCTGTCGGCTATATGCTCTCAGAGGAAAAATTCATGGAGAAATACAAAGATACTTTTTCTAAGATCAAATTCCGTGCTTCTTGGGGGTTGACCGGTAATGACCAGTTGGATGGCCGTCGTTTTGCCTTTTTGCCGACCATTGATACGGATGGCAGTTATAAATGGGGAGTCAACAACGATTATAACCGTGCTTCCCGTTTTGAAGGAGAATTTGGGGTGATGAATCTGACTTGGGAAACGGTTGAGAAACTGAATGTCGGAACCGAAATAGGTTTATGGAATGCCTTGGATTTGCAAGTGGATTGGTTTAAAAGAGCAGCGTCAGGACATCTTTATGCAGCGTAACAACATTCCGTCGGCAGCCGGATTCCGCAAAAACGCCGTGGGCAAACTATGGTAAGGTGGATAATATCGGTGTGGATTTGTCGCTGACTTACAACCAACAGATTACAAAAGATTTTACATATCGGTTTAGAGGTACGTTTACATATGCTCACAATACGATTGTCGAAATGGATGAAGCGCTCGGTGTTATGGGAACGAACCGCCAACGGACGGGACATTCTGTGGACGAACTGTTCGGGTTAGTGGCAGACGGGGCTCTTTACGGAAGATGATTTTGTTACTAATGATAAAGGGGATCTGGTGTTGAAAGAAGGTATTCCGTCGCATACGTTTAACAGTGTGCGTCCCGGTGATATTAAATATGTGGATATTGACGGTGACGGATCGATCACAAATAAGGATGAGGTTGCCATGGGAGGAACGGTCAATCCGGAAATTGTTTATGGTTTCGGGGCGACAGCTCGTTACAAGCAGGTCGATTTCAATGTCTTTTTCCAAGGAAACGGTAAGACTCATCGTTTCATCGGTGGTGTGGCTTCGAACTTCTTGCCCGGATCTTCACAAGGTGCAATGGGCAATGTCTTGACTAACTACAATGACCGCTGGACTCCGGAAAATCCGAGCGAAGATGTTTTCTATCCGCGCCTAAGCTATGGGGCGAATACGAACAACAGCCAGAATTCGACTTGGTGGCTGCGTAATATGAGCATGCTGCGTATGAAGGATATAGAAGTCGGATATACGTTGCCCAAACGTTGGATGAGTCGGATCGGATTGGAAAATATCCGCCTGTATGCTAAAGGGTCAAATTTATTGACATTCTCGGCTTTTGATCTCTGGGACCCGGAACTTGATACGCAGAACGGTGCGAAATACCCGATTATGAAATCTGTCTCATTCGGTATTGATGTTAATTTCTAATTTGAGTTTAAGTTTATAAAAATAGAATCATGAAACTGTTTAAATACATAACGATAGCTTTTTTTCAAGTCTTTTTATGTGTGGTTGTTCGGACTATTTGGATAATGCTCCGGATGATACGTTGACAATGGAAATGGTCTTCAATGATAGAACTCGTACAGAGGATTGGTTATCAGGTGTATATAATCGTATTCCGAGATAATTATTGGGATTTGTTGAAAGTTTGGGGGTATGACTCGATGGGGGGATGATTTGGATCCGTCGCAGCGTTGGTATCAATGGTGGGGAATTCACTGAACTTCATCATCGGACAGTGGTTTACTAGTTCGACCTGGGATGCTGCCATTTGGAGTGCGAACCCGATTCGTATTCGTTCGGCTTATCTTTTCATTGAAAATGCTCACGCGTTGCCGGATCAGGGGGTGAGTGAGGCTAACATCGAACGGATGAAGGATGAATGTCGTTTTTTGATTGCCTATTATTATTGGCAAATGATTGAAGCTTATGGAAGTGTTCCTTTTTCGATGGACTGGCAGATGTGAATGATCCGAATTTGATGCGTGGACAAATGCCTTTCGATGAAATGGTAGATTGGATTGATGCACAGTTGGTTGACCTTTCCAAGAAACTTCCGGCTTCTTACTTGAATGAATCTACACAATTTTATGGTCGTGCCACTTCCATCATGTGTTTGGCGGTTCGTGCCCGTATGTTGTTGTTTGCTGCAAGTCCGTTGGTAAATGGGAACGAATGGTATGCAGGTTTCAAAAATTATGATGGTAAATTCCGGTTCAGCCAAACTTACGATCCTGCAAAATGGAAACGTGCCGCAGATGCTAACCGGGAGTTGATCGAAGCAGCACATGCTGCCGGTCATGATTTGGTACGTGAATATAATGCCGATGGCAGTATTGATCCTTTCATGTCTTGTTATAATGTGTTTTCCTGCGCGGCGATCAGAATCCGGAAGCTCTGTTCATCCGTTCCGACTGTAATTTCAGTGAGTTTGAAAAACATGCTACCCGCGTGGAGCATCCGGTAACGGCGGTTTGGGTGTCTATCAGACATTGGTCGATGCCTTCGCCATGAAGGATGGTTCCCTTCCGATTACCGGTTATGATGGCAATTATGGAAAACCGATTATCAACAACAAGGAATCCGGCTATACGGAACGCGGTTTTTTCTGCGCAAAAGGATATCCGTAAAACTAAGTACAATCTTTACCGTAATTGTCCGGGAGCTACAGTCGACTCGGTTGGCGCAGATGGTTGTACCTATAATCAAGTGGCTGCCTCCGGCACTTACAATATGTATGTCGGTCGTGAACCTCGTTTCTATTTGACGGTGATGTGGAATCGTCAGTGGTATCATCAGGCAGAACGTGAAGTACAAATGATGTCGAACGAACAAGACGGCGGTCCTACGCATGACGCTCCGCAAAACGGTTATCTGAACCGTAAGAAAGTCTCATTGGATCAAAACCAGCGTAACGGTATACATCCGTATCGTCCGGGTATCCTTTACCGTTTGGGCGAGGCTTATCTGAATTATGCCGAGGCCTTGAATGAGTGCGATCCGGGTAATCCTGACATCTTGAAGTATCTGAACTTGATTCGTGAACGTGCCGGTATGCCGCAGTATGGGCGAACCGGAAAGGATAGTAATGGCTTTGATAAAATTCCATTGAACGGCCAGGATGAGGTGCGCGAAGCGATCTATCATGAACGTCGCGTAGAACTTTGCTGTGAAAAACGGCTTGCGTTATTTAGACCTCCGTCGTTGGAAGAAAGCGGAAGAAGTGTTGAATCAACCTATGTACGGTATGAATTTCAGTGGAACGAAGTTGTCGGATGACCCAAATGATGATGCTGCATTCTTCAAGCGCACGCAATATATCAAACGTGTCTACGAGCGTAAATTCTATTGGTATCCGATCTATCAAGATCAAATAGATAAAGACCCGACACTTGTTCAGGCTCCGTTCTGGGACAAGTGAGAATGTACAAAAAGTTATTCGTAATGCTAAAGAGGGGTAAAACTGCCCCTCTTTATTGTTTATCTCAGGAACATCAGTAGAAACAATAGTTCAATTTTTCCTTGTTGCATACGTTCTATGGCACGGTAGATCATTTTTCGCACACTTTTGGGAGTGATATTGAGTATTTCGGAAATTTCTTGTATGGAGAGTGCTTTGATAAAGCGCAAATATATGACTTCCCGCTGCTTGTTTGTCAATAAATTCAATAGGCTTTCAACCTCTTTCTCATAGTTTCTTCTTTCTTCTTCATCCTCCATTAAAGCTTCGGCATCAACTTCTATTTTGAAATTATATTCGACTTCTTCATCTAAGCTAAGCCAGTTCGCCTGTTTACGTAAAGATGTTATTATCTTGTTCTTGAGAGCACTAAACAGATAGGATTTCGGAGAGCCGAGAATTTCTATTTTATCAGCCGATTCAAACAAGTGCAAAAAGAGATCATGTATTGCATCTAATACAAAATCTTTTTCCACTCGAAGGCTATTCCATGAGGCGAACAACTCATCTATATAGTTCTCATACCATTTATCAATTTCTGATTTGATATTTGACATTTCGTATTGGTACAGTGAAATTCAAAACCGCAAAAAAAATATAGAATCTCAATTCGAATAGGCAATGAAATATCCAAGGCTACGCACCAAAATTGTAATTGCCTTAGTTGTTCAAGAGGGTGACCGTATCACAATTTTCTAAGGTCATGATCTCTACACGGAGTTTTCACAAATCCTCTATCACTCTATCACTACGAAGGTTATGGCTATTAATATTCAAGCGTTAGAGGCAGTGATACAGGACGTTTTCCTCTATCACTCCTCTATCACTTCTGACACAGGGTGGTGCTTTTGTCATGTAATTGAAAACCAGTGTATTGCCTTCTTTCTTTTGAAAAAGCATATGAAATAATCGAATAAACAAATGTAAAAACGAATATAACAGGTGTTAAATCGGCGAAATACGGTTCTTCATTTCACAAAAGCCCTCTCTTTATTTAGCAAAGACAAGCACATAATTCCGTAAACACCCCCATGTTGCCATCCTTAACACCCGGGTGTAGAGAGTCGGTACATCCGGGTGTAAAGGGGGCAACATGGGGATGTCCGGGCAACAAAAAGTGCCTTGCCGGACAATCAAAACCACCCGGTTTTACCTATTTTTATAGCCGTTTTTAGAGAAAAAGGCTCTGTTTTTTTCTTTGGTATATTTCATGCGATTTCCGGGTTTTGGTGCGGTTGCCCTGGTTGTTCAAACCTGTTTGAGAGGATTTCCGGCTTTTTTCCTATCTTTACCGCCAATTAAGCAGTATCAGGAAAATTACGAAATTTTCCGCCATGAATCATGCTTCGCCTAAAGAATTAAATCTCTTATTAATATAGTAATTAAGCAAAAAAAATGAAACGTATAGTTTTTTTGGATTATGTACGCGTGTTCGCATGTTTCCTTGTTATGGTCGTCCACGCCAGTGAAAACTTTTATGGTGCCCCGGTTCGACGGACATGGTGGGACCGCAAGCCTTTCTGGCAAATGAGTCAGACCGGCTATGGGTGTCCATATACGATGGGTTTTCGCGTATGGCCGTGCCGTTGTTTATAATAGTCTCTGCTTTTCTTCTTGCGCCGATGAAGGAAGGGCAGACCATGTGGCAGTTCTATCGTCGGCGTTGTATCCGCATTCTACCACCGTTTTTCATATTCATGATACTCTACAGTACTCTGCCGATGTTGTGGGGGCAGATTGATGGAGCGACCTCGATCAAGCGATCTGTCGCGGATATTTCTGAACTTCCCGACGCTGGCCGGGCATCAATGGTTTATGTATCCCTTTGATCAGCATTTACCTGTTTATTCCTATCATCTCGCCCTGGTTGAGCAGAGTGACGGTCAAAGAAGAACGTTTCTTTATCGGGTTGTTTCTCTTGTCGACCTGTATGCCATATCTGAACCGTTGGTTCGGGAGAAGTGTGGGGACAGTGCTTTTGGAACGAATACCATATGCTGTGGTATTTCTCCGGTTACTTAGGCTATCTTGTGCTCGCACATTATATACATGTCCATCTGACCTGGAACCGTTCCAAACGTTTTATTATCGGAATTGTTTCGATGCTCATTGGTGCAGCTATTACCATATATTCGTTCTATGTTCAGGCCGTTCCCGGAGAAATACTCCCCACGCCCGTGCTGGAAATAGGGTGGGCTTTCTGCACCATCAACTGTGTGTTGCTTACGGCCGGCACGTTCCTGATGTTCAGTTGTATTGAACTTCCCGAAACTCCGCGCTTCGTATTGGAACTCTCTAAACTCAGCTATGGGATGTATCTGATGCATATCTTTTGGCTCGGTCTGTGGGTGGCGGTGTTCAAGTCCGTCTTGCCGTTACCGACTGTTGCCGCCATTCCTGTGATTGCGACATGCACGTTCATTTGCTGCTTCGTGACAACCAAGGTTATTTCGCTCATTCCGGGCGGCAAATGGATCGTCGGGTAGAATATATTCGTTTGTTACTTTCGATTTTCACTTTGTAAAGGGTAAAAAGATCGTTATCCCTTCATTTATTCTAAAATATTCTAAAATCAGCGACAGCAATTCTGTAATCAGTGGCAATGATTATATAATTGCTGTCGCTGATTTTGTAATTGCTGCCATTGATTACAGAATATTTCGTGTGTCCGTACCGAATTTTGGCGGTCGAAATAGAGCGTATCAGAAAAAAAGTTTACATTTGCCACCGAATCGGTTCTGTATTTCCCGTTCGGGAATATGGATTAAAAGGGAATCGGGTGTAAATCCCGGACAGTCCCGCTGCTGTGAAGCTCCGTTTTAACATCTTGGAACTACTTTCGCCACTGACTTGTTATAATTAAGTCGGGGAAGGCTTCAGGATGGGAGTCAGTCAGAAGACCTGCCGTTCATTATAAGGTTCATATCCTCGTGGGTTAGGCTATGGATGCGAAACATAAATACAATAAATATGATAAGAAAAAGTTCTGATTGCGAATCGGGGCGAGATAGCTGTGAGGGTTATGCGCTCCTGTCGCGAAATGGGGATACGGTCGGTGGCTGTTTTTTCGGAAGCAGATCGGACGGCACGTCATGTCCTTTATGCCGACGATGCGGTCTTGATAGGACCGGCAGCATCAAAAGATAGTTACCTGAATATCGAAAAGATCATCCGAGCAGCCAAGCAACACAAGGTGGATGCGATTCATCCCGGATATGGTTTCCTGTCCGAGAATGCGGATTTTGCCCGCCGGTGCAAAGAAGAAGGAATCGTCTTTATCGGCCCGTCGGCAGAAACGATGGAGGCGATGGGAGATAAAATATCCGCCCGCAAGCGGATGATAGACGCCGGCGTGCCGGTCGTTCCTGGCACGCAGCAGCCTTTGCAGGATGTTGGAGAAGCATGCCGGGTCTGCCGGGAGATCGGTTTCCCGGTCATGCTGAAAGCCTCGATGGGAGGCGGTGGAAAGGGAATGCGTCTGATCCATAAGGAAGAAGAGGTGGAAGAGGCTTACAACGCCGCTCGCTCGGAGTCGCTCTCTTCTTTTTTGGTGACGATACAGTTTATCTGGAAAAGTACGTGGAGGGACCACATCATATCGAGTTCCAGATTTTAGGCGACAAGTACGGGAATGTGGTCCATCTCTGCGAACGCGAATGCTCTGTGCAACGCCGTAACCAGAAAATTGTCGAGGAAAGTCCGTCGCCGTTCATTACGCCGGAACTGCGGAAAGAGATGGGCGAGAAGGCGGTTGCGGCTGCTAAGGCCGTCGACTATTCCGGTGCCGGGACGATCGAGTTCCTGGTTGATAAACACCGTAATTTTTATTTTCTCGAAATGAACACCCGTTTGCAGGTGGAGCATCCGATTACCGAAGAGGTGTTGGGGCTCGACTTGGTAAAAGGAGCAGCTTCGTATTGCCGACAACGAACCGTTGCATATCCGGCAGGAAGATATCTCCCAGCGTGGGCATGCTATCGAATGCCGGATCTGTGCCGAA
>VOFJ01000100.1_pt1 | contig 15852 bp, 12 predicted proteins | sample 5384081 | NCBI WGS metagenome assembly VOFJ01 (sample SAMN12384729, study PRJNA508395) | human gut metagenome | isolation source: healthy gut I | host: Homo sapiens
GCGGCTATGTCCACCTCGGCGACGGCGCCATCTTCCTGTCCGTGCTGCTGCTTGGCCCGCTGGGAATTCCGGCGGCGGCGGTCGGGTCGATGCTCTCTGACCTCATCGGCGGCTATATGGTCTATGTGCTGCCGACGTTCCTCATCAAGGGCTTGGTGGCGCTGGTGGCGTGGAAGCTCTGCCGGAAGGATCAGCCGCTGCTGGCGCTGCTGTCGTTCCTGCTTGCAGAAGCGGTGATGGTGCTGGGGTACTTCCTGCTGGAATGGGCGCTGTACGGCGTTGCATCGGCAGCCGCGGCGATTGGCCCGAATGTGGTGCAGGGCATCGCGGGCGTGCTGATTGGGATGCTGTGCCTGCTGATTGCGCCCCGGCTGGAGCGCGTGGCGAAGCTGTGACAAATAGGGATGCCAATGGTTTTCCACTATGGAAGACGTTGGCATCTTTTTTCAATGATGCAGAAAAATCTCCTGATGGGAGACAAATCCGGCGGAAAATGTGCTATAATAGTATATTGGAAAGGGATACCCTTTCCCCCGAAGCGGAGACTCGATGCAAGAAACCTTGCGTGAAATCGTTAGATAGAGGGAAACTCTGATGGATTCAGCTGTCAGCGTTCCCGCCGAGAAACTGTCACACAAGGAGGTTTTTTGCCCATGAAACGAAGTGCACGAATGGCAGCGTTCCTGCTGGCGGCGGCGCTGTCCGCAGCGCCGTGTCTGGCGGAATTTACGCCGGTGGAAGTCCCACAGGCGACGAACGCCCCTGCTGCGCCGGAAGCGACGGAAAATGTACCGCAAATCACTGAAAAAGGGCTGACGCTGGGCAATAACAGCGTCAAATATCCGGAAATCACCGGGATGGCGGACGAAAGCATCCAGCAGCAGGTGAATGACGCGATTTTGCAAGCCGGGAAAATCGAGAACCGATTGAGCCGCATGGCAGTGCTGATGTCCTCGCCTGTGCCGCTGACGGTAACATATTCAGCGGCGCTGGCGGATGATGTGCTGAGCGTCGCGATTCTCTCCAGCGGGGCGCTGGAAACGGAACGCGCGACACAGGAATGGGCGGCGGTCAATATCGACCTGCGCACAGGGCAGGAAATCACCTTTGACGACCTGTTCACCGACGCGGACGAAACGCGCGCGAAAATGGAGGAGACCATCGCGGATGAGATTCTGCCGGACATGAGCGCGCACCTTGCGGCGGCGGAGCTGCTGCCCCTGCCGGATGTGTTTTCGCTGACGGAATACGGCTTGACGCTTCATTACCCGATTCGGCGGTTCGAGACGCTTTCGGAGCGCGCGGGGACGATTACGTTCCTGTGGAGCGAACTGGCGGATGTGCTGGATTTATCAGAGGACAGCGTGCTGACGCGCCTTGGCGTGGGCAAGCACCTGAAGCTGGCGGCGGATGCGAAGGAAACGTTGACGGCTGCGCTGTCCGGCGGTGCGTTTCCGGGGATTCCGGTAGCGCTGGGCGACAGTGTGCAGGGGCTGATAGACACCTATCAGCTGCTGAACGACCCGGATTTGGCGGGCGATCAGCGGATGATTTCGCTGGAAGACGGCGCATTCCGAAATGTGTACATCCTGACGGACAATCTGACGCGGAAGCTGGATAGCAGCGTCGCGCAGAGCATCCGGGCGGACAGGCTGATGCTGTTAGGTCTGGTGACGGGCAGCACGACGCAGGGTGAATGGCGGCAGGCGCTGGGCGAACCGACGCGGACAGTATCAGTATCCGCGGAATCCGCGGAACTGCGGCGCTTATGCGCGGGGCAGACGGATTATTATGCGTGGTGGAGCAATGCGACGCTGTGTCTGCACGCGGATGAGGATGGTGTTCTGCGGACGGTGATGCTGATGCAGGCGGAGAATGGGGGAGAAAACTGACTTTTCTCCAAAATGGCTTTTTGCTTGCAGGGGTTTCGCCTCTGCGGAGGCGACCAAAGGGCAATGAAAACAGGCGAAGTCTGCGATCGCCCTTTGGAAACCTTCGGCGCCGCCACTTTTGGGGTTTCATGTTTGTTGGTTGATAATGCTGCATAAGGAACGAAAGGCACACCAACTAAAAATGTTGCGATAGCGCTCAATAAACTTAGATGGGGACGCGAAGCAGTCCAGCGGGCGACCGCAGGCTTCGCCTGTTTTCATCGCCCTCTGGTCGCTCCCGCAGGAGCGAAATCCCGCATAAACACGCGCATAGGGTATGCAAATGCGCACAACTCAATCGCGAGATGGGTGTCGAGAGGGTCGAAGACCCTTCGCGGGTGCAGGGCAGAGCCCTGCCGGAGTCCAGAGGCAGAGCCTCTGGTGGGGTCTAAGGGGCAACGCCCCTTGCGTCCCCCAACATTACAAAGAGAAGCAGTAGGAGGCCGAAATGGCGCAGAGTAAGAAGAATGGCAAGACGAACCGAACGGGGAGGACGGCGAAGCAGAAGCGAATGCCACGGTATGAGGCGGATTCGCTGGCGGCGTGCCTGATGGTGGGCATATTGCTGCTGGCGACGGGCATTCTGACGCTGCTTGGCGCGGGATTCGGCTTGCAGCATGAGGTGTTCCGGTATCTGCGGCAATTTTCGTCCTCCATGTTCGGGTCGATGACGCTGCTGATGACCTTCGCGCTGATTGCCGCTGGCGTGGCGCTGCTGATTTCCACGACGCGCAAAGTCAGCCGGCGATATGTGGCAAGCTATGCGATTCTCGTTGTGCTGCTCAGCGGCTTTGTGTCGCTGATGACGTTCGTAACATCGTCGGAAGGACAATTCCCCCTGCTGGACTATATCGCCCAGAAAACCGGGTCGGACGCGTTCAGCGGCATGATGTCCCGCAGCATGACGTACGGCATGAAGGGCTACGGCGGCGGCATGGTCGGTATGCTGCTTGCGTGGCCGCTGTGGAAGTTCTTTGGCGCAGGGCTGGGGGCAGTCATACTTGGTCTGCTGATGGCGGTCGATGTCCTCGTCGGCGGATGGTCGCTGTTCCGCCGCCTGTATGGCTGGACGGGCGAGAAGCTCGTGCAATTGCGCGAGAAGCAGGCGAAGCGCGCGGAAGAAGCAGCGGCGGAGGAAGCACGCCGTCAGGAGCAGGAACGTCAGCGGCAGCTGGCGGAAGAACAGGAGCGGATTCGCCAAGGGAATGCGGCGAACGCGGCCTATACGCAGAATACCCCGTCGCCCTACGCCCGTCCCGGAACGGAGAAGGGGCGCGTCGTCAGCCCGTATACGCAGTATCCGAATGCCCCTGTGCAGCCCGTGATGCCGCAGAATCCGCCGGTGCGGAAGCAGCCGATGCCGCAGGGCAAGCCTGTTCAGCCCGTAACGAGCCGGAAGAACAACAAGATTGGTTTTGCGCCGTCGGCGGAGGAGCTGGGACAGACCGGCTTTGCAGATGATTGGACAACGCCGCGCCGGAAATCCGCATGGAGTGACTCGCAGCCGTTTACGCAGCCGACGTACCCGATGGGGCAGGCTGCGGCAGAACCGCCGCAGATTCCGACCTACGAGCAGCCGAAGCAGCCCGCGCCCAGCGGCGTTGGGGAGCCGGCGACATACAGCTGGAACGACATGCCCGCGCAGCCCGCGCCGATGCAGCAAACGGCGGACGCTGTGCCGGAGACGGAGCAGAATCCGCCGATGATGCAGTGGACGCAGCCTACAATGCCGACCCAGCCGACAATGGCGGTAGATGCGCCGCAGGAAACACAGGAGATGCAGGAGGAAATTCTGCCGGAAGCCCCGGAAGAAACGCCTGCGGATTTGCCCGAAGCCGTGTCCGCGGACGATGCGTTCGACGATGACGCGGATTTCCCGGCGGAACTGGATGACCGCCCGCCGTGGGAAGAGCCGGAGGATGCGCCGAAGAAGGTGGTTGCGCCCGTGCTGACGCAGGAACGCCCGGCAGGCGCGTGGCAGCCGGATTTGAACCTGCCCGCGCGCCGAGACGGCCAGCCGGTCAGCGGCGGCACGACGAACGTTCCCGCCGCTTTGCAGCAGCCGGAGAACATCCCCGCAGCGGTTCAGCCGGGCATTCAGGTCGCAAAGGCAACGACGGAAGCACCGTCCGGCGGGCCGAGCGCGACGGGCGCATCCGCCACATCCACCTTTAATCCCGAAGTGCCGTACACCTATCCGCCGATGATGCTTCTGCGCGATCCGCTGGGTCAGCAGGGGGTCAACGCGGAGGAGGACGAACTGCGCACGCAGCGGCTGGAAGAGACGCTCAAGTCCTTCCGCATCCCCGCGAAGGTGCGCCACATCACCCACGGTCCGGCAATTTCGCGCTTTGAACTGGAAATCGCCCCCGGCATCAAGGTCAATAAGGTGACGAACCTGAACCACAATATCGCGATGAACATGGCGGTCAAGTCCGTGCGAATTGAAGCGCCGATTCCGGGCAAGGCGCTGGTGGGCGTGGAAGTGCCCAACAGCACGCGCACGACCGTCACGCTCAAGGAAGTGCTGCAATCTGACGTGATGCACAAGGCGAAAGGCCCGCTGACCGTCGCGCTGGGCAAGGACATCGCGGGCGCGCCAATTTTGTGCAACCTCGCGAAAATGCCGCACCTGCTGATTGCAGGCGCGACGGGTTCCGGTAAATCCGTGTGCATCAACACAATCATTAATTCGCTGTTGTACCGCTGTTCGCCCAAGGAAGTCCGCATGATTCTCGTTGACCCGAAGGTGGTTGAACTGCAGTGCTACAACGGCATTCCGCACCTGCTGATTCCGGTGGTGTCCGACCCGCACAAGGCGAGCGGCGCGCTGGCGTGGGCGGTCGGAGAGATGATGGATCGCTACAATAAGTTCCAGGAAAAAGGCGTCCGCGCCATCGACGGCTACAACGAAGCGCTGGATGACGATGAAGAGCCGATGCCGCGCATCGTGATTGTCATTGACGAATTGGCGGATTTGATGATGACCTGCAAGAAGGAAGTCGAAGAGCGCATCTGCCGTCTGGCGCAGCTGGCGCGCGCGGCAGGCATTCATCTGGTTGTCGCGACGCAGCGCCCGTCGGTGGACGTCATTACGGGTCTGATTAAGGCGAACATCCCCAGCCGAATCGCCTTCAAGGTGTCCTCGAACGTGGACAGCCGAACGATTCTTGACCGCAACGGTGCGGAACAGCTGCTTGGTTACGGCGACATGCTGTATATGCCGATGGGCGAATTCACCCCCATCCGCGTGCAGGGCTGCTTCCTGACCGATGACGAAGTGAACGGCATTACGGACTTCATTCGCCAGTATTCGCCGGCGAACTACGACAGCGGCGTGCTGGATGAACTCGATCGCTTGGCGAACATGGGCAACGACGGCGACGAGGACGACCCGGACGCGAATTCGACGGTGGACGAATACTCCTCCGCTGACCGCGACCTTTTCTCGCAGTGCGTGGAAATGGCGGTGCGCGACCGAGAAGTCTCGACGAGCCTGATTCAGCGCCGCCTGAAACTTGGGTACGCGCGTGCCGGGCGCTTGGTAGACGAAATGGAGCAGCGCGGCATCATCTCCGCGAAGGACGGCGCGAAACCCCGCCGCTGTCTGATTTCCATGGAGCAATACGAAGCCATGAAAGCCAGCGGGGAGCTGAAGTAAGCAAGGGAGTTCCTCCCTTGACCCTTTCGCGCGATTGAGTTGGTGACACTCTCATGCAGTTTCCGCGTGTTTATCCGATGAATCTTCGGTTCAAACGGAAAAGCATGAACCCCAAAAGAAAACTTCCAATACAAATCAAGTAACATGGGGGTGCGCTGCGAAGGGGTCAAGGGGGCGACCGCAAAGCCCCCTTGTCGCCTCCGCAGAGGCGAAATCCTCTGCATGAAAAAGACCAGTTTCATAGAACCCAAACGAAAGGAACAACCAGCAAGACAAAACCCTCATCCGCTTTGGGAGGTGGCAAAGCAATGTCCTACTTGCCCGATTACATCACTTGGCGCGGCGATCTTCCCTTCGCCGCTGACCCCGCCAATGACCTTGATACCCTCGTGATGGCGGCACTGTCTTACATCGACCTGCCCGCGGAAACGCAAGTCTTCGCCCAGTGCGCGAACGCTGTTCCGCCCGATGACCCGGACGACCATTTCCGGGGCGAGTGCCGCCGACTGCTTCAGCAAATCGCGAAAAGCAGCCGCTTTGGGGCATTGACGGTGCGCGACGCGGTGTCCGTCCTCAATGACGAAATCCAGTTCGCCGCCATGACGGTGGACTTGCCCGACGGAACGCATATTATTGCCTTCCGCGGCACGGACGGCAGTCTGACCGGCTGGCGGGAGGATTTCGCCATGTCGTTTGAAAGCCCTGTTCCGGCGCAGGCGGCGGCGCAAAAGTACCTTGAACGCCACCTGACGCAGGATGCGGGTGACGTCATTGTGACGGGTCACAGCAAGGGCGGAAACCTCGCCGTCTACGCCGCCGCGCATACCAAGGCGGATTTGCAGGGGCGTATCCGCCGCGTCGTCAGCTTCGACGGGCCGGGTGTGGATGACGAAACCGCCGCGTCCGACGGATACGCCGCCGTGGCGAGCCGCATCATTGCCTATGTGCCGCAGTTCGCGGTTGTGGGACTGCTGATGGCGGCGCATCCGGTGCATCGTGTCGTCATGTCGGACAACAACGGCATCATGCAGCACGACCCGTTCTCGTGGGAAGTGCAGGGCAAGGATTTCTGCTATGCCGAGGGGCTGGACAAGGGCAGCGTTCTGGTCAACCAGACGGTGCACCAGTGGCTGGCACAGTGCACCCGCGAGCAGCGCCGCAAGTTCGTGGATGCTATCTTCGACATGCTGGCATCGACGCAGCGCATCAATTGGAAGGAAATGCGCAGGGACGTACACGCGGGTGTGACGGTGATTCGTGGCGTGCGGGAACAAATCGACATCGAAACGGCGCGGATGATTGCGAATCTGCTGGGGCGCTTGGCGGTTATCGGCGCAGGCAATGCGCTGGAAATGCTCCGCCAGAAGACACCATTCCAGCAGGAATCAGCGCAGAAAGAACAGGGAGGGTTTGAAAATGTTTGACGAGGCACAGAAGGAAACTTTGCGCGCGGAAATCAACCGCATTTTGGACGAAGCTGTTGGTGCGCTGATGGATGCGGGGCATCTGGAGAGCGGCAGCGTGATTGTGCTGGGCTGCTCGACGAGCGAGATTACGGGCGCGCGTATTGGCAAGGGCAGTGTGCCGGAATTAGGCGAGATTGTGGCGGAAGCGATGCTGGCGGCGTGCAAGGGGCATGGCGTTCATGCGGCGTTCCAGTGCTGCGAGCACCTGAACCGCGGGATTGTGGTGGAGAAGGCGGTGCTGAAGGAACTGGGACTGACGCAGGTGCGGGCCATTCCGCAGCCGAAAGCGGGCGGCAGTGTACCAGCGGCAGCGTGGAAGAAGATGGAGAAACCTGCGCTGGCGGTGAGCATTCAGGCGGACGCGGCGATTGATATTGGCGATACGCTGGTGGGAATGCACATTCGGCCGGTAGCGGTGCCGCTGCGGATTTCGACGAGCCATGTGGGACATGCGAATTTGGTGATGGCGTATTCGCGGCTGCCGTATATCGGCGGCGCGAGGGCAGTTTATACGGAATAAGGAACAAAAAAGAGGATAAACACGCGGGCATAGCATGATAACGCGACCAGCTCAATCGCGCGGAGGGGTCAAGGGGAGGACTTCGTCCCGTTTCATTTCTCCTTGCAGGGTGCAGGGACAGCGTCCCTGGCAGTAACTTTGCGCTCCCGCAGGAGCCCCCAAGCTGTTTTGCTCACAATTTGCACATTGTCGTGCCAGATAGGCGCGGACGACCAGCATGGGAGAAGTTTTTCTTTCGGTGCTGGTCTTTTTCATTGCAGAGGGATTCGTATCTATCCACCCCTCTTTTTCGGGAAAAAAGTTTCCGAAGTGTGCATTCTCTCCTTGCGCGAAGAGGAAAAGTATGCTACAATACGCACGGATAGAAGCGTTTGAAAGGGCAGGAGGATTTCCGCCTGTCCGGGAAAACGTTTTCGGAGATAACCCTGACGATGAATTACGTAAGGAGGATTTCTCTTATGCAGTTCGGTTACTTTAGTGATGCTGCGCGCGAGTACGTCATCACCGACCCGCGCACGCCCATGCCGTGGGCAAACTACCTCGGCTCTCCGGAATACGGCGCGATTGTGACCCAGAACGCCGGCGGATACAGCTTCGTCAAGTCCGGCGCGGCGGGACGCATCCTGCGCTATACCTTCAACCAGTTCGATGAGCCAGGGCGCTATGTCTATCTGCGGGATGACGAAACGGGCGATTATTGGTCGGCAACGTGGCGGCCGGTGGAGAAGCCGCTGGAACAGTACAAGACCATCACCCGTCACGGCACGAGCTACACGGAGGTCGAAAGCACATACAGCGGCATCGAAAGCAAGACGCTGTACTATGTGCCGCTGGGCGCGACGCACGAGGTTTGGCGCGTGGCGGTGACGAACAAGTCCGACAAGCCCCGCACAATCTCCGTTTTCTCTTACTGCGAGCTGACCACTGAGAGCAACTATGAGCAGGACTTGGTCAACCTCCAGTATACGCAGTTTATCACCACAACGACCTTCCACGGTGACCATATCATCGAGCATATCAACCAGTTCTGCGGCGTGAATGCGGATGGCGAAAATGGCCGCGAGCGCTTCTTCGGTCTGGCAGGCAGCCCGGTCAAGAGCTATACCGGCCGCCGCGAACGCTTCCTCGGTCAAGGGCGCTTCTCCAACCCCAAGGGCGTTGTGGATGGCGACCTGGGCAATTCCCTCAACTTCAATGGTAACCCCTGCGGTTCGCTGCACACGGTGCTGACGCTCCAGCCCGGCGAGACGAAGACGATTGCGTTCCTGCTGGCGCAGAAGGGCGAAAAGGCGGCGCGTGCACTGCTGGACAGCTATGCCAACGTCGCGGATAAGGTGGACGGCGAACTGAAAGCGCTGGTTGATTACTGGCACGGTGAGCTCTCCGGCTTGACGGTCAACACGCCTGACGCGAATTTCAACAGCATGATCAACACTTGGAATGCCTTCCAGTGCTTCACGACGTTTGTCTGGAGCCGCGCGGCGTCCCTCATCTACTGCGGTCAGCGCAACGGTCTGGGCTACCGCGACACGGTGCAGGACATTCAAGGCATCATCCACCTTGACCCGAAGATGGCGAAGGAACGCCTTGTTTTCATGCTCAGCGCGCAGGTGCATCACGGCGGCGGTCTGCCGCTGGTGAAGTTCAACCACAACGCGGGCCACGAGGATTCCCCGGAGGACGACAGCTACGTCCGCGCTACGGGTCATCCGCATTATCGCGCGGACGATGCGCTGTGGCTGTTCCCGACCGTTTACAAGTACATCGCCGAAACGGGCGATACCGCGTTTATGGACGAGGTCATTCCGTATGCGACGCACGGCGAAGGCACGGTGCTTGACCACCTGAAGCGCGCGATTGACTTCTCCATGAATCATCTGGGCGCGCACGGGATGCCGGCGGGTCTGCACGCGGACTGGAACGACTGTCTGCGTCTGGGCGCGGCGGGCGAATCCTCCTTTGTCGCTATGCAGCTGTACCTCGCCCTGCGCCTGCTGGACGAGCTGATGCCCAACAAGCCGGAGAACGACGAATACCGCGTCTACCTGCGCCAGAAGGCGGAGGAACAGAAGGCGCTCATCAACCAGCACTTCTGGGAGGATGACCGCTTCCGCCGCGGTTACAGCGAGCAGGGCAGCATCATCGGCAGCAAGAACGATCCCGAAGCGTCCATGTGGCTCAACCCGCAGTCTTGGGCGGTCATTTCCGGCCTGGCGACGCCCGAACAGGCGGAAAAGGCGATGCAGACGGCGTTCGAGCAGCTGAACACGCCCTTCGGTGTGGAAATCATGGCGCCCTGCTACAAGCAGCACGCCTTTGACGGCGCGAACATGCTGCTGTTCAACCCCACGACGAAGGAAAACGGCGGTATCTTCTGCCAGATTCAGGGCTGGGCGATTCTCGCGGAAGCGCTGCTGGGTCACGGCGACCGCGCGTTCCAGTACTTCACGGAGAGCTGCCCCGCTGCCTACAACGACCGCGCGGAGCTGCGTGAAGCGGAACCCTATGTCCACACGCAGTTCATCGAGGGTCATGAGACGCCCCAGCCGGGCCGCGCGCATGTGCATTGGCTGACCGGCACGGCATCGACGGTCATGGTCGGCTGCGTTGAGGGTATTCTGGGTCTGCGCCCGACGCCCGAAGGACTGGTCATCAGCCCGGCGATTCCCGCGTCTTGGGATGGATTCACGATGGACAAGACCTTCCGCGGCAAGCGGCTGCACATTGTGGTGGACAACACCGCCCACCACGAGAGCGGCGTGAAGCAGGTGCTGGTCAACGGCACGGAAGTTTCCGGCGTGCTGACGGACGCTGTGCTGACCGACGGTGCGGAAATCAAGGTTATCATGTAATTCGGATACACAACCCCCGGAGGCGGATTTTTCAGCCGCTTCCGGGGGTTCTTTATGCGCTAACGCAACAATTGCTCATTCAAAAAGGGCACGACCTGCATTGCTGCAAGCCGCGCCCTTTGATGTTTCGGGATTATGCCCAGGGATTTTCCGTGGGATAGGGCAGGGACTTCGGCTGATTCCAAGCGATGTCCTGCACACCGAGGTACTTGAAAACCTCGAAGAGCTGCTTTGCGCAGTGGTCGAACGCCACAGCACCGTGATGCGGATAGCGCTTCTGCACCAGCACATGACGGTAGAAACGACCCATTTCGTTGATGGCGAACACGCCGATGCCGCCGAAAGAGCGGGTCGCGACGGGCAGCACTTCGCCCTCCGCGATGTAGGAGCGCACCACGCCGTCAGAATCGCACTGCAAGCGGTAGAACGTGATGGGGCTGGGCGCGATGTCGCCTTCCAGCGTGCCGCGGGTGAAATCCGGATCGCTGCCGGCGGGCTCCAGCAGGCGGTGCTGAATCAGCTGGTACTTGACAGCGCGGTTGTCGCACATCTTGCAGGACGGCGTGTTGCCGCAGTGGAAGCCCATGAAGGTGTCCGTCAGCTTGTAATCGAACTTGCCCTTGATGTCCTCGTCGTAGATGTACTGCGGGACGGAGTTGTTGATGTCCAGCAGGGTGACAGCATCGCCGGTCACGCACGCGCCGATGTATTCGCTCAGTGCGCCGTAGATATCCACTTCGCAGGCAACCGGGATGCCGCGGGAGGCCAGACGGGAGTTGACATAGCAGGGTTCAAAGCCAAACTGGGACGGGAACGCCGGCCAGCACTTGTCCGCAAAGACAACGTACTTGCGCGCGCCCTTGTGAGCCTCTGCCCAGTCCAGCAGCGTCAGCTCGAACTGCGCCATGCGCTCGCACAGCTCCGGATAATACTTGCCCTCGCCCATTTCCTTCGCCATGTCTTCGCAGACAGCGGGGATGCGGGCATCGCCAGCATGTTCCTTGTAGGAGACGAGCAGATCCAGCTCGGAGTTCTCTTCGATTTCCACGCCCAGCTCATACAGACCCTTAATCGGGGCATTGCAGGCGAAGAAGTCCTGAGGACGCGGGCCGAAGGTGATGATCTTGAGGTTCTTCACGCCGATGATGGCGCGGGCAATCGGGATAAATTCCGCGATCTTGTCCGCCAGCTCATCCGCCGTGCCGATGGGGTATTCGGGGATGTAGCCCTTCAGGTGGCGCATACCCAGGTTGTAGGAGCAGTTCAGCATGCCGCAGTAAGCATCGCCGCGGCCGTTGATCATGTCACCGTCGCCTTCAGCGGCTGCAACAAACATGCAGGGGCCGTCGAAATTCTTTGCAATCAGCGTTTCGGGGGTTTCCGGGCCGAAGTTGCCGAGGAACACGACCGCCGCGTTGCACTCGTTCGCCTTCAGTTCCTCAACCGCCTTGAGCATGTCCTTCTCGTTCTCCACCGTCGTCTTGATTTCGACGATGTCGAGCTTCTTCTGGCCGCACTTTTCCGCAATCGCGGCACGGCGCTTTTCGCTCAGCGCAATCGGGAAGCAGTCGCGGGAAACCGCAACCAGACCCAGCTTCACAACGGGAATATTCTGCATCAGAAAAGCCTCCTCTTAATGACTCTGATTCAGGGTGTACCTACTCGTAGTATACCGCGTTCGCCGTGATTCGTCAAGAGATTGCAGGCGCAATTCTTGCAAGAAAACGTGCAGATTTTGCCCAATTCATACTATTTTCAATGAAAAAGCTCTGCTACCGTATTCCGGGGGCACATGTTGCAAGAATCGCGCCCGCAGGCGCGGAATCCTTTCTGCTGCGATAAAAGACCAGTAACATGGGTGTGCAATGCGAAGGGGTCAAGGGGGCGACCGCAGACTTCGTCTGTTTTCATTGCCCCCCTTGTCGCGCCCGCAGGCGCGATTCCCCCCGCAACGAAAAAGACCAGCTGCAAAAGAACATCCATGCCTGAAAAAGGGCAGAAAAATCCCCGTGCAGTTACCCGCACGGGGAAAGAGAATTACTTGCCGAGCTTCGCCGCGATCACTTCCGCAGCCTTCTTGCCCCAGACAAGGCAGTTGCCGTGGCCCATACCGCCGATGGAGTTCAGACCGCCGACGTTCGCCATGCCGACGATTTCGCCCGCGATGTAAACGCCTTCAATCACCAGACCGTCGGAGTTGAGCACTTCGCAGTCCTTGGTCATCATCGGGCCGCCGCAGGTAATCATGACGTAGGGAACGGTCTTGACCGCGTAGAACGGGCCGTTCGCCATCGCGACTTCCTGCGCCGTGCGGCCGAACGGGTCATTGCCGTTTGCGCAGCCGTCATTGTACGCCGCAATGGTTGCCGTGAAGGTATCCACCGGCAGGCCGACCTTTTTCGCCAGCTCTTCCACGGTGTCCGCCTTCCACGCCAGACCCTTTTCAATCAGGGATTCCATGTAGGGGTCAAATTCTTCCTTCACGCTGCCCCAAGCGCCGGTGGAGAACACCTTCGCGTCCGGAATCAGCATTTCGGAGGAGAAAACGGTGTAGACGATGTTGTGGGGAGCGTTCGCCCACGTTTCGCTCTTGACGTGAGAATCCGCGCCGGTTTCGTTTGCCATACGCTCGCCGTTGGTGTTAATCCACAGCGCGCCGTTGGTGGCGTTGAAGTAGCCGAAGGAGCGGAAGTCGTCGCTGGTCGGGATGCCGCCCGCATACGCGGTGCAGAAGTCCATGTTCGTCAGCGGCGCGCCCAGTTCTTCCAGCCAGGCATAGCCGTCGCCGGTCACGCACGCGGGAGAGGTGGACAGCACGTTTTCAAAGTTGTACTTGTTCAGCAGCTCTTCGCTGCCGCCGTAGCCGCCGGTGCAGACAACCGTCGCGGGCGCCAGCAGGGTGGTTTCGGTGCCGTCCGCCAGACGCGCCTTCGCGCCGATGACCGCGCCCTCGTCATTGGTCACAAGACCGGTGACGTAGGTGTTGAGCATCATGTAAGCGTTGGTGGAGAAATACTTTTCCAGTTCCGCGTACAGCGACACGACGAACGCACGAGCGCCGCCCTTGCCGGAGTAGTTGCGCGCCACATTCAGCGGCTGATACACGCCGAAGTAGGGGACGCGGTCGCCGAAGTCGGTGCCCAGATCGTCCAGCCAGTCCACCGCTTCGCCGCTGATTTCAGCGAATTCGCGGGCAATTTCCTCGTTGAAGGTGCCCGCGCCGCCCAGACGCACAAAGTCCGCGAAGCACAGATCGGGGTCGTCCTCGATACCGGCTTCCTTCTGCATCCGCGTGCCAGCGCCCAGCAGCGTGCCGCCCGCAACGTTCGCAGAGCCGCCGTAGGTCGCAGCCTGATCGACAACCAGCACGTTCAGACCCAGCTCAGCCGCACGGGCAGCCGTCGCCAGACCTGCCATGCCCGCGCCGATGACCAGAACGTCCGCCTGCTCAAAAGGCATGGTGGCTTCTTTTGCTTCGTCGGGGTTCAGGGCGTTCTTCACCGCCTCGATGATGCCCTTGGAGGTAAAGGTCGCGCCGGAAACGATGTCCACGTCCGCAGACTGCGCTTCGACGATCGCCGCAGGAATCTTCTCAATCGCAGGATCGGAGATGCCCGCCGTCTCGGAATGCTCCAAGACCTTCACTTCGGTGATTTTGCCGCCGCTGACCGTCACGGACACCTTAATCGCGCCGTTCAGACCAGCGCCGGTGCCTTCATAGACGCCGTCTGCCGTCTCCGCCACAGCGGGGATGCAGCACAGCACCATGACCAGCGCAAGAAGCAGGGAAAGAAACTTACGCATGATAGAAATCCTCCTTTTTTCTGGTGGTGCGCTCATCAAATTTGCTTGTGCAGCTTGAAAAGCGTATCACAATATCCGTATGAAAAGTATAACCTTCTGAATTACGATTGTCAAGTAATTCACGAAAGTTTTCCCGCCATTTTCGCACTTTTTTCGGCACGATTATTCCAAAACAGTCAATACAGCAAAAATGCCGCGAAAGCAGCATCTGTGTGCTTTCGTGGCAAAACGACTTTATAGGATTCACCAATTAGGCGGATTTTACCCCTTCCGCATGACTGCCTCAATGTCCTCAACCGTGCGCGGAATCGCTGCCGAGAGGTTTTCGCACCCGTCTTCTGTTACCAGCAGGTTGTCCTCCAAGCGGAAACCAATGCCCCATTCCTCGTGGTAGATGCCCACGTCGATGCAGAACACCATGCCCGGCTTGACCGTCAGCGGACGCTCGATAACATCATGCACGTCGTAGCCCACACATGGTGTGCGCCGCCGTGCCACATATAGCGCCCGATGTTTTCCGGCTTGTCCAGCACGCCCGCGTCGCAGAGCAGCGCTGCGTTGTAGCGGCGAATCGTCGCATCCACCTCCGCCATCGAGAAGCCCGGCTTGACGATAGAGAACATGTGGTTCGACGTTTGCAGCGCACAGTTGAACAGCAGCTTCTGCTTGTCCGAGAAGCGCCCGTTGCACGGAAAACCGCGGCTGACGTCGGTCATCAGGCTGTCATGCTGCGCGCCGACGTCGTTGAGCACCATGTCGCCGTCGTGCGCCTAGGAATATCGTGGTCGAGATTCGTTTCCCCGCTGATGTGCCCCTGTTTTGGAGCAACTACTGAAGAAGGTCGTCCGTTCGCTGCGGATGACGGGACTGATGCTGCTGTGGCAGCTGCCGTTCGCAATCATGCTGGGACTGCTGCTGTACGCGCTGACCGGCATGGACTTCCTGACAGCACTGGGGTATCTGTCTTCGCTGGGCGGCGGTGATTTCGGGCAGGGGATTATCCGCTATGTTATCGTGCTGATGCTGATGCTGCTGTTCCCGCTTTTTGGGGTGATGTTCCACAGCGGCACGCGGCACGCCTGCGCACTGAACGACCGCAAGCTGGTGAAGGGGCGGCGCTGGCAAATCGTCGGTTTGTGGCTGAGCGGGATGCTGCGTTCGTGCTGCCAGTGGCGATTTGCGTGGTCGCACTGATTGCAGTCATCGGCGTGTCCGCCGTGCAGTTCCACGACAGAGTGGTTCAACAACCTGATGGCTGTGCCGAGCATGTCTGCACTGATGCCCCCGAAGTGGCTGCTGGCGGTGACGGCGGTGTCCGCCGTGCTGATGCTGGTGACGAATCCCATGCGTTCGCTGCTGCCGGCGATTTTCCTGCGCGGCGTGAAGGACGAGAAGGAGCAGGAAGATGCTGCGGCTTGACCGAATGCTGGTGACGCTGGGCAAGGGCAGCCGGTCGGAGATGCAGAAGGCGATTCGCGGCGGGCGCGTCCGCGTGAATGGGGACGTGCAGCGCGACCGTCCGCGCAGGTGGCGGAGGACGCCGAAATCACTGAACGGCGAAAGCTGGACCTCGCCTGACCCGCCATGTGATGCTGCATAAACCCGCGGGACTGCTGAC
>VOFJ01002340.1_pt1 | contig 15850 bp, 14 predicted proteins | sample 5384081 | NCBI WGS metagenome assembly VOFJ01 (sample SAMN12384729, study PRJNA508395) | human gut metagenome | isolation source: healthy gut I | host: Homo sapiens
ATGCGAACCCGCGTAGTAGCTCGTCGTGGGAAGCAGGGTTTGTTCCAGGTGTTGTGACCGTGAACAAGGCTGCTCGTGATGGTTGGGCACACCGGGGGTGTCGCTCACCACACGGAGCGCCAGGAATGGGACGGAGCGCAGATAGCACACCTGTGCGATGGCGCCCGACTCCATGTCGACAGCCAGCGCCGTAGGGCGCACGGCGAGCACCGCGCGGAGGTCTTCCGGCGTTGATATGAACTTGTCGCCCGATGCAATCAGTCCGAATTTCACACCATCCCTGCCACGCACTTTGTCAAGATCGAAAGTAGCGTTGTCGCAAGCGAACGTGTCGGGCAAACCCTGCACCTGCCCTACCGGCAGACCCGGGCCGCACCACACGTCATAATATCCCACTTCCGTGCCGATCACCACATCGAGAATGCCGGCTCCGTTGCCCGTACCTCCGGCGATACCGGTGTTGATCACAGCGTCGGGCCGAAAATTGTCGATGAGCGTTATGGCGCCGACGGCGGCATTCACTTTGCCGATGCCGCAACGGGTGGCGGTGACGGTGGATGCCCCTATGCGGCCGGTGACGAACGTGAAGCCGTTCGCCTCGGTCTCCTCTATCTCGGTCATTTCATTCTTGAGCATGTTCATCTCAGAATCCATGGCCACTATTATTCCGTAAATCATTTCTGTGGATGTTTTTCAATGTTGAACGCTGCAAAGTTAGGCAATATGCCCATATTTCATTACAGATGAATCAACAATTTGTTAATTTTGTACATTTATATTTTATAACAAACAACAACTCTAATCCAACTACGGACATGTCGAATAAAGGTAACGTTTTAATCTCTTTTGTGATTCTTGTACTCGGGGGTGTGTTCATCTGGCTGTACGACCGTGATATCCTGCCCCGGTTCATTGTGCTTCTGTGCGGACTGGCCTTTGTGGTCCCCGCAGTGCTCAGCCTGCTGTCAACGTTTTTCACCGGAAAGAACAGCCGGCGCGGTTCGGCCATGCGCATCATCCAGATGGTGTGTGGCGTAGGCGGCCTCGGGCTTGGACTTTGCATCATGCTTATGCCCGATGTGTTCCGTCCGCTGCTTTTCTATCCGTTCGGCGCCCTGATGATTGTAGGGGGACTGTTCCAGGTGTTCCAGCTTTCAAACCGCAACCGTCCCACCAATTATCCCGGATGGCTGTATGTAGCCCCGATTCTTGTGCTTGCCGCCGGCATCGTGACGCTGTGTCTGCCCGCACTGCATGGCGAAAGCGCCGAGCGCTGGCTGGTGCTTGTGTCCGGCATTGCCGCGCTGCTGTTCGGCATCAACGGAATAATCATATCTGTGGAAAATTTCCGCCACGCCCGTGAAGTGGCACGCAAGGCCAAAGAAAGTGCAGCCACAGAAACCGAAAAGAAAGACGAAAAGGAATCTGAGAAGGCTCCCGAAAAGCCTGAAAAGGATGCCGACACTTCGGAAAAGCCAGCTGTCAGCACAGCCGAACCCACGGCGGAATCGTCGGAAACGGGCACAAAAAAAGGGTAAGCTAACCACATCGCGCCGCTACAACCCCCTACCGTTGCTTCGATCAAGACCTGGCGGAGTTCAGGGGGAGCTGGCCGTGTAGCACTTACCCGGCTGCAAAGGTAGTGATTTTCCGCAATTCTGCAAAACCTTTTTCGGGAGAAGCCGAATTTCCGGAGCAAGAAACTCGACAGTTCTCAATGACAATGCTTTCATCAACTTCTGTTTAAAAGAAAAATATACCGTACTTTCGCTTGACCTTTTCCCAAAAATCTCACAGAAACGGACGCTCCGGATGCTCTCAATCTTTGGCGATATTCAGACTTCCAGGGCCATCGGTCTCATATATGAACGAACCGAAAGATGCCGGGCAGCACATGCCATGCGTCAGCAGCAATATTGCAGCGGATAATGTGATTCTGATTTTCATGGACAGTTGTCTGTTTTATTACTGTTGCCTATTCCATTAAGGTAAGGTATGCAAAGATATGGAAATAGGCCGGCCCGGACATGCCACATTTGCGGCATTTTTTGATAAAATTTTCCGCACTGCCCCCCAGTCTTTTGAAAGAATTGCCTAACTTTGTTGTATACCTCTCTCCCTACATGCCTGTCTCCCGGGTCAAAATTTTCAGACAAATGACAGATTTTCAGCAACTGCTCATATCCATAAAAGACCGTGCCTTACGGGGCGAAGGCGCTTCAATCGACGAATGCATCGCACTCGCCGAGGGGTGCGACACGGACGAAAAGCTCGATGCCCTATGCGATGCCGCCGACGAGGTGCGCATTGCAAACTGCGGCAACCATTTCGACACGTGCTCGATTGTCAACGGCCGCTCGGGCCGCTGCTCGGAGAACTGCAAATGGTGCGCGCAGGCCGCAGGCCATCACACCGGCTGCGCCGAATACAACATGGTGGACACCGACGAATTCAACCGGCTTGCCGCCTACAACGACGCCCACGGCGTGCACCGCTACTCCATTGTGTGCTCCGGACGCAAGGTCGGCATCGCCGACATACGCCGCTATTGCGACCTTTACGCACAGGCCCGGCGTGACACCTCGATGGAATTCTGCGCCTCGATGGGACTGCTTGGACGGGAAGAACTGCAGGCACTGTACGACGGCGGCGTGCGCCGCTACCACTGCAACCTTGAGACGGCCGCATCGTTCTTCCCCACACTCTGCACCTCGCACACACGCGCCGACAAGCTCCGCACCATCGCCCTGGCGCGTGAGGTGGGACTTGAGGTATGCTCCGGAGGAATAATCGGGATGGGCGAGACCATGCGGCAGCGCCTGGAGATGGTCGAGGAGGCCATAGAGGCCGGAGCGGTATCTGTGCCTGTCAACCTGCTCAACCCTATCAAGGGCACACCCCTGGAAGATACGCCGCTGCTTGACGAGCGCGAGGTGATTCTCACGCTGGCCCTTATGCGCCTGCTTGCTCCAACCACCGTGCTCCGCTTTGCAGGCGGACGCGCGAGGCTTTCGGCCGAGGCCACCTCACGGATGCTCCGCGGAGGTGTGAACGGCGCAATCGTGGGCGACATGCTCACCACCGTAGGCAACGGCATGAAAGGCGATTTCGAGATGTTCCGCGCTCTCGGATTCGACACCACACCCGAAGCCGACACTAAATGACTGCTTGCCTCCGGGCAACTCCATACATTGCAAATCCATTCATTCCCCCACGCCATGGACAACTCCCAACTCGACAACAAGGCCAATTTCGCCATCACAATCGGACGCCAGTTCGGAAGCGGCGGCCGTGAACTCGGAAAGATGCTTGCCGAACGGTTCGGCATAGATTATTACGACAAACAGCTGCTGGCGCGCGGTGCGCAGAAGGCGGGACTCTCCACCGAACTTTTCGAACGCACCGACGAGCGGATGCCCAACCTCATGGGGAGCGCCGTGTCGTTCAGCATGGGCTACGGCCAGATTCCATGGTACAACGGGCAGGCCATGATGAGCGATTCAATCTACAACTCCATAGCCGATGTGATCAACACCCTGGCTGAAACGGCGCCCAGCGTATTTGTGGGACGGTCGGCCGACTTCGTGCTGCGTGAGAGCCATGTGCCGCATGTCAACGTGTTTATCCACGCCCCGATGAGCGAACGCGTGGCGCGCATCCTGCGCCGCAACGACAAAGCCACCGAAAAAGAGGCGCGAAACCTTGCCGAGAAAACCGACAAGCTCCGCGCATCGTACTATAATTTCTACACCGACAAACGCTGGGGCGACTCAAGCGGCTACGACATAACATTCGATTCGTCGGTGCTCCCGCTCGAGGCCATATGCGACATCATCGCCCTCTACATCCGTCGTCGCTTCGGCATTGAGCCGGTAAGAAAATAATCTCCCCGAAAAATTTTTCACGACAAGGCAGGTGGCGCGAAGTGGTCGCGCACCAGGCGTGCTTTTGCCGGCCCGATGACCTCGGCAAGCGCGTCGAGCGATGCCTCCGATACGCGTTTCGCACTCTTGAAATGCCGCAACAGGGTCTGCTCCGTGCCCGGGCCGATTCCCTTTATCTGCGAGAGTTCGCTGACAATCGCCGACTTTGAACGGCGGTTGCGGTGATGCGTGATGCCGAAACGGTGAGCCTCGTCGCGCAGTTGCTGCACCACCCGGAGCGATTCGGAGTTCTTGTCGATATAGAGAGGCACTGAATCGCCCGGGAAGAAAATCTCCTCCAGGCGCTTGGCTATGCCCACCACCGAAATCACCCCGCGCAGTCCGATTTCGTCGAGGGCTTCCACCGCAGCACTGAGCTGCCCCTTACCACCGTCGACCACAATGAGTTGCGGCAAATCGTCGGGAGCCTCCTCCATCAGCCGTGTGTAGCGCCGTGTAAGCACCTCCTTCATCGAGGCGAAGTCGTCGGGGCCTTCCACGGTCTTTATGTTGAAATGGCGGTAATCCTTCTTCGACGGACGCGCATCGCGGAACACAACGCAACTGGCCACCGGATTGGTACCCTGGATATTTGAGTTATCGAAACACTCCACGTGGCGCGGAAGCACTTTCAGACGGAAATCGGCTTTCATGCGCTCCAGCGTGCGCATGGTGCGTTTCTCCGGGTCGAGGCGTTCCATCTGCTTGAGAGCGTCGATTTTGCTCTGGCGTGCATTGCGCACCGACACGTCGAGAAGCTTGGCCCTGTCGCCGCGCTGAGGCACAGTATAGGTAGCGCCGGCAAACTCCGCATCCGGTTCCAGCGGCACAATCACCTCGCCGAACTCTATGCCGAAGCGCGAACGCACCTCCTCCATGGCGTAGGCCAGCAGTTCGGCCTGACTCTCCTCCATCCGCCGCTTGTATTGCAGCGTGAGGCTGCGCACCACAGCCCCGCGGCGCACATGCATATAGTTGATGAACACATCTTTCACATCATCATCGATGCCGAACACATCAACATTGTCGAGTGTCTGGCTCACAATCACGCTCTTGGCATTGTAACGCTCCACAAGCTGATATTTTTCCTTGAGCTCCTGAGCCTCCTCGAAGCGCAGTTCGGAGGCGAGGCGTTCCATCTCCGTGCGCAGATAGTTCATAAGCACACCGGTCTCGCCACGCAGAATCATGCGTATATGCTCTATGTAACCGGCATAATCTTCGGCCGACACCTTCCCTACACAGCAGCCCAGACAACGTTTCAGGTGATACTCCAGGCAGAGCCGCCCCTTTCCCCGGGCCAGCGTGTCGGGGGTGATGGGCACACGGCATGTACGGATGGGATAGAGCTCCCGCGCCAGCTCGAGCACTGCACGCGCCGCACCGGCCTCGGTGTACGGGCCGAAATATTTTGAGCCGTCCTTGAGGCGCTGGCGGGTCATGAACACACGCGGAAACATCTCCTTGGTTATGCATATCCAGGGATAGGATTTGTCGTCCTTGAGCAGCACATTGTAGCGTGGCTTGTACTCCTTTATCATGGAGTTCTCAAGATTGAGGGCATCCTGTTCGGTGGGGACCACGATATAGCTCATGTCGGCTATGGCGCGCACAAGCAGATTTGTGCGGAGCACATCGTGAGTGCGGTTGAAATAACTCGACACCCTGCGCTTCAGGTTCTTGGCCTTACCCACGTAGATCACCGTCCCCTCGGCGTCGTAGTACATGTAGACACCGGGAGTTTCGGGGAGGATGGCTATTTTCTGCTGCAGTTCGGGCGACTTGTCCTTTGAATGTTTTCCCATATTTCGTGCGTTGTGCCGATTGCAAGAACAAAAATACGAAATAACGGCAAAAATTAAAAATGGCGGCAGCATCACGGAGGGGGCGCATCCAGTCACCGTCGGTCAAAACCATGGTGATTATTCAGATGCGATGTAAGGCCTGCATGGCCGTTTTATGAGCTTGTGCGTTGTGCGGCGATGGATAAAAAGATTTTTGCCCTGTGCCGTTCGGGCTGACAAGCTTATCCCGTCCGGGAATCGGTTTGGCTTTCGCCCCGCCGGATGACTGCACATGCCCCCTTGATGCTGTCGCCGAAAAGTTTCAGAAGTTGCCGATACGTCAGTCAATCAAGTCGGTTGTCCAGTTCAGCTTCTGTATGGCCAGATCCGTTTCACGCAGCTCCTTCGACAGTCCGTCGCAACGCTTGCGCAATCGCGACACATCTACTGTGGGGAGAATGCGGATATCGGTTGACTGCCTGCGCTGGGCAATGCTGCTGGCGGCATTGAGGAAACGCCGCAATGTGTCGGTCTTGGAACGCAATATGTCGCGTCGCGCCATAAGGGCGGTGATTGTCACGCCGTCCTCTCCGGCAGCACGTGCGTTGGTCAGGTTGATGCGCGTCATGAGCCGTTCAAGCTCACCGGTGAGTGTATCGAGTTCACGGAGCAGCGATTCGGGATTTTCGGCAGGTTCAGTACCCTCCTGCACCGTTGCGTTGTTTTCAAGCCTTTGCGGCATCTGGGCAAGCCTACGCTGCAAATCTGCCCTGATCTGGAGTGCTTCAGCAAGTTTCATAGAACGAGACGTTTAGTTGTAACTGTTATTTTGTAATTCCGCTATTCCGCGTTCAAATTTAATAATAACCTGTCAAGCGCACAACACCGGCCGAAGGCATTTGGTTTGACTTCCAATTCAGAAATTGTTGATTATCTTTGCAGCCCAGAACAACAGTTTCACACAATCAGCATATATGACACTACCCCATTGGAAGGGTGTGGAAATGCAGATTTCCACCCTCAGCCACCCCGATATCATCCTGCCTGAAGGCGTGAGCCTCGTGCTGCCGCAACAGACCCACACAGCCCACGTGGACATCTGCACTTCGGTCGACCAGACTTTCGCTGACACCGACGCCCTGATTACGCGTGACCCGACCATAGCCGTGGGCGTTCGCACAGCCGACTGCCAGCCCATACTTCTCTATGCCCCGACATACGTGCCGTTGCGGCCGTTCATGCCGGATGGCGCGGCACCTTCGGCCGCATCGGAAGCAACACCGTGCAACGCCTGACCGCCTTGGGAGCCGACCCCGCCGGAATGAAAGCACTTTTAGGCCCCTCAATATGCGCGGAATGCTACGAAGTGTCGGCCGAACTTGTCAAGCAGTTCCGTGAAGCCGGTTTCCGGCATCTCCCTTCGCCCGACCACCTCGACCTTGCCCGTCTCAACGCCGAGGACCTTGCTGACGCAGGCATCCTCCTCTCCAACATAACCTTCACCCACCAATGCACCCGCCACACCACCGACAGCAGCGCACACCTCTACCCCTCCTGGCGCCGCGAACCCGGCACCACAACGCGCCTGATTTCAGCCATCCGCCTCACATAATCATACCCGTTCCTCCTGCTGCCGAGTCGTGAAAGGACGAAAGTGACATAGGTATATTTATTAAAATTAACTGAATTTTATGTGCACGGGCCGGGATTCGGCAGGACAACACAGCTCATTTCAAATTAATTTGCTTATATTTGCAGATTAGAACCCTTTATATTTGTTTTATTAGAAGTTGATAAGATTTTATGTCAATTTTTCAAGCGACTCCCCGACGTTCAATTTTATCAGCTACTTGGTAACCCTTTGAAAAATAGATAAAACAGGACTAATGGCAAAAGTTATCATCATCGGCGCCGGAGGCGTAGGAAGCGTGTGTGCACACAAATGCGCGCAGAATCCCGAAGTGTTCAGTGAAATCGTCATCGCATCGCGCACCCGCAGCAAATGCGACGCACTCGCCACAGCCATCAAGGATGCCGCCGCAAAGCGCGGTCAGGCCAACCTTCCAGTAATCACCACCGACACTGTCGATGCCGACAGCGTGGAGCAACTGTGCGAGCTTTTCCGCCGCCACAAGCCTGAAATGGTCATCAACCTGGCCCTCCCCTATCAGGACCTCACCATAATGGATGCCTGCCTCGAATGCGGCGTGAACTATCTTGACACGGCCAACTACGAACCGCGCGACGTGGCTCATTTCGAATCCTGGCAGTGGGCGTACCGCGAACGCTTCGAGAAAGCCGGCCTCACGGCCATCCTCGGCTGCGGTTTCGACCCGGGCGTGAGCGGTGTGTTCACCGCCTACGCGGCCAAGCACTATTTCTCGGCCATGGAGACGCTCGACATCGTGGACTGCAACGCCGGAAACCACGGCAAGGCGTTCGCCACCAACTTCAACCCCGAAATCAACATCCGCGAGATAACCCAGAACGGCCGTTACTACCTCAACGGCGAATGGGTCACCACCAAGCCGCTGGAATTCCATGCCGAGCTGAACTACCCCAACATCGGCCCACGCGACAGCTACCTTCTGTATCACGAGGAGCTTGAATCGCTTGTGCAGAACTTCCCCACCATCAAGCGCGCACGCTTCTGGATGACTTTCGGACAGGAATACCTCACCCACCTGCGCGTGATTCAGGACATAGGTATGGCCCGTATCGACGAAATCGACTATAACGGCCAGAAAATCGTGCCCCTGCAGTTCCTCAAGGCCGTGCTGCCCGACCCGCAGAACCTCGGCGAGAACTACACCGGCGAAACCTCCATCGGATGCCGCATTGCCGGCACCGGCAAGGACGGCCAGCCCCTCACCTACTACATCTACAACAACTGCTCGCATCATGAGGCATACCTCGAGACAGGCATGCAGGCCGTGAGCTACACCACCGGCGTGCCCGCCATGATCGGTGCCATGATGTTCCTCACAGGCAAATGGGTGAAACCCGGCGTGCACAACGTGGAGGAATTCAACCCCGATCCGTTCATGGAACAGCTTTCGGTGCAGGGTCTCCCCTGGCACGAAATAGTGAACGAGCCCCTGGAAGTCGACAAATACTGATAACCGGACAAAACACGGAAACGATGCCGCGGCGCCAACCGGGCGCCGGCGGCATTACTCCCCGCTCTAAATTACTTTTTTACAAAACCCTTAACCTAACTTCTTATGGAAGATAAATATCACCAGACAATCAGCGAGAGCAAAGTCACAACCAACGACGAGGAAGTGAAAGCCGCTGTCGAGAAAATCATTGCTGACAACCTCGAGGCCAACATGAAGCCCGAAGTCTATAAATTCCTGTTCAACTGCATCGACCTCACCACCCTCCGCTCGGTCGATTCGCCCAGCAGCGTGGCCGCATTCGTCGAGCGTGTGAACGACTTCGACAACGAACACCCCGAAATGCCCAACGTGGCTGCCGTGTGCGTTTACCCCAATTTCGCACAGATTGCACGCACCGTGCTTGAGGTGAGCGACGTAGACATAGCCTGCGTGGCAGGATGCTTCCCCTCGTCGCAATCGTTCATCGAGGTCAAGGTGGCCGAAGTGGCCCTGGCCGTTGAAGGCGGTGCCGACGAAATCGACATCGTGCTGAACCTCGGCAACTTCCTTGACGGCGACTACGAGGAGGTGTGCGACGAAATTTCGGAGCTCAAGCATTCCTGCCGCGACGCCCGTCTGAAAGTGATTCTCGAGGCCGGCGCACTCAAGACAGCCGAGAACATCCGCAACGCATCCATCCTGTCGATGTACAGCGGTGCCGACTTCATCAAGACCTCCACAGGCAAGGAATATCCCGGTGCCGACCTGCAGGCCACCTATGTGATGTGCCGGTGCATCAAGGAATATTTCGAAAAGACCGGCCGAATGGTAGGCTTCAAGCCAGCCGGCGGCGTGCGTTCGGCCAAGGATGCCGTAAGCTACTTCTGCATTGTCAAGGAAGTGCTTGGCGAACAGTGGCTCACCAACGAATATTTCCGTATCGGCGCGAGCGGTCTGGCCAACAACCTCCTCACCGAAATCTGGGGAACAGAAACCAAATACTTCTAATCAAATCCATACCCTCTTTCTGTAAATGAACTACTGGATTATTGTCAACGACCATCACGACGGCCCCTATTCGGTCGACACGCTTGTGGCCAACGGCCTCAAGTCCGAGGACCTTGTCTGGACCGAAGGACTTGCCGACTGGACCCCTGCCGGAAACATCCTCGAGCTTGCCGAGGCAATGAACCTGCGCGACAGCATGGCAGCCGCTCCGGCTGCACCTGCAGCGCCTGTCGCCGACGAAGTGATCGAGATTGTGGAAACCGAGGCCGAAGCACCGGTTGAGCAGGAGCCCGCCTGCAACGTTGATCCGGCTACGCAGCCTGAACCGGCCCGGGAGCCTTACACCGCACCGCAGATGCAGACGGCCTACACCCAGACCGCACCCGTACAGGGCGCCGCAATGACACAGCAGACCGAGCCGTGTCCGCCGGCCTACATCGCCTGGAGCATCATCGTGACCGTGCTGTGCTGCACCATCGCAGGTATTCCGGCCATAGTGTTCGCGTCAATGACAAAGAGCGCCTACTACCGCGGCGACCTCGCCAAGGCCAAACGCTACAGCGAAATCACCCAGTGGTTCATCATCGCGGCCATAGTGCTCGGCGCAGTAAGCTGGCCGTTCCAGATAGCCTTTATGAGCCTGTGAAACATCTCTGAAGTCGGACGCCGGCACCAGTGTGTTCCGGAAAGCCAACATCAATGAACAGACAGAACCTGATAAAAGCCGCCGCGATTTTCCTTGTCGCGGCGGCTTGTCTTACCCTCTACCTCGCTCTGGTGCATTTCACCGGATTCATGCCCCGGTGCCTGTTCAAATGGGCCACCGGATGGGACTGCCCCGGCTGCGGAAGCCAGCGCGCATTCATGGCCCTTCTGCACGGTCATCCCGCCGAGGCATGCGGCTACAACCTCATCTTAATCCCTACCATCCTGTATCTGCTCCTCCTGGCCATCGGGAAGCTATGGGAGGAGAATCCCCGCTGCGGCCGCATGTACCGGGCGCTGACGCATCCGGTCGCACTGCTGGCCATCGTTGTCATCCTCATTGCATGGACCGTGGTGCGCAATCTTGCCGGCATCTGAGTCTTTTTCTGTTTTACTCCAACATTTGTGCCGTTCTGCGCGTTTTTCTTTAACAACCGGTGAATACCGATGCCAATTTTGGTTAATTTTGCCACGCAGAAAACAACAAACGTTACAACTTATGGGATTCAGGGAATTTGCATCAGCAATCATATGTGTTGCCGCCGCGGGCTCAATGTCCGTGACCCGGGCCGAAACATACTCGCTCGATTCATGCCGGGCCATGGCGCTCCGCAACAACAAGGAGATGATGATAAAGGCCGAAAAGGTGCGGCAGGCAGGCTACACACGCAAAGAAGCGTTCGCGGCCTATCTCCCCGCGCTCGATTTTGCGGGAGGCTATACCTACAACCAGAAAAAAATCTCGATTTTCGACAGCGACCAGCTGCTCCCCACGAAGAGTTTCAATCTGGAGACACAGAGTTACGAGTTCAACATCGTGACCAACCCCTACACACACGAACCCATCACCACCCCCGACGGCCAGCCCATCCCCTCCGAAGTGGCGCTGATTCCGAAGGAGGCCATGGAATATGACATCCACAACGTGTTTTTCGGAGCCGTGACGCTCACGCAGCCCATCTACATGGGCGGCAAGATTGTGGCCATGAACAAGCTGGCCAAAATCAACGAGGAGGCACAGACCATGCTCCATGAGAACGAGGCGCAGAACGTGATCTACGCCGTGGATGCCGCCTACTGGACCGTGGTGTCGCTGAAAGCCAAGCATCTGCTTGCCACAAGCTATGTAAACCTGCTGGACACACTCGACCGCAACGTCAAGCTCATGCTCGATCAGGTGTGGCCACCCGCAGCGACCTCCTGAGCGTGGACGTCAAACTGAACGAAGCCAAGGTTGACCTTCTGAAAGTGGAGAACGGACTGGCTCTTAGCCGCATGGCCCTGGCCCAGATCTGCGGTCTGCCCGTGCATTCGCCCATCAACGTTGAGGATGAAGGCACCACCGAAATCAACACCTCGGCCGAAATAGCCACCACCTACGACATGGACGCTGTCTATGCCAACCGCCCCGACCTGCGCGCCCTCGAGCTGGCTGCCGAGGCCACCGGGCAGGAGAAGCGCGTGGCACTCTCGGAAATGCTTCCCAACGTGGCCCTTATCGGCGCCTACTCGTTCAGCAACCCCAACATGTTCGACGGCTTCAAAAAACGTTTCGACGGCGCATTCTCCGTGGGCGTCATGGTGAAAATACCGCTGTGGCACTGGGGCGGCAACTACAACCGCTACCGCGCCGCCAAATCGTCGGAAGTGATATCGCGCCTGCAGGTGCAGGATGCCCGCGAGAAAATCGACCTGCAGGTGAGTCAGGCCGCTTTCCGCGCCCAGGAATCGGTGAAAACCTACATGGCCACCGAAAGCAACCTCGACAAGGCACGTGAGAACCTCCGTACGGCCACGCTCGGCTTCCGTGAAGGGGTAATCACCACCGACGACGTTATGGCCGCACAGACGGCATGGCTGAAGGCAAATTCCGAGAACATCGACGCCATGATCGACGTGCAGCTGTGCGACGTCTATCTGGCCAAAGTGCTCGGCACCCTGGGCAACTGACCGCTCCGCCGCGTTTCAACACATCTCTCCCTCCATCAACATACAACTCAGCTAACAATCAACACACTTTTCTATCATGCCTGATTTCCAGCAATTGACCCCCGAAGCAAAAAAAGAGAACCGCACGCTCATGGGCGCTTTCGGCCTGATTGTGGTAGTGGTGGCAGCCATGGCCATCGCCGGGTTCCTTTTCCTAAACAAGCCCGCAGAGATTATCGAAGGGCAGGCCGACGCAACGGCCGTGCGCGTTTCCGGCAAACTCCCCGGTCGCGTGGTTGAACTTTACGTACATGAAGGCGACATGGTGAAAGCGGGCGACACGCTCGTGCACATCCATTCGTCGGTGGCAGAAGCCAAACTCGAGCAGGCCCGCGGCATGGAGACAGCCGCCAAGGCCATGAATGAGAAGGTGGACGCCGGCACCCGTTCACAGATCATACAGTCGGCCTACGAAATGTGGCAGCAGGCCCAGGCCGCGGTGAGCATCACCAAAAAGACCTACGACCGCCTGCAGAACCTCTACTCCGAAGGGGTGATGAGCGAACAGAAACGCGACGAGGCCAAAGCCGCCTACGATGCCTCGGTGGCAGCCGCGGCTGCAGCCAAGAGCCAGTATGAACTGGCCAAATCGGGCGCCCAGAAAGAGGACAAGACAAGCGCCCTGGCCATGGTCGACGTGGCCAAAGGCGGCGTGAGCGAAGTGGAGGCCCTGCTCGAGGACCAGTATCTCACCGCCCCGTGCGACGGACAGGTGGATGTGATTTATCCCAACGAGGGCGAACTGGTGATGCTCAGCGCCCCCATAATGAGCATCCTGAAAATCGATGACAAATGGGTGACCTTCAACGTGCGCGAAGAGTTCCTGAAAGACCTCACCCTCGGCAAGGAGATTGAGGTGATGATTCCGGCTCTCGACCACAAGGAAGTGAAAGCCAAAATCTACTATGTGCGCGACCTCGGAAGCTATGCCACCTGGCATGCCACCAAAACCACAGGCGACTGGGACACCAAGACCTTTGAGGTGAAGGCACGCCCCGTGGAGGCACTCCCCGACCTGCGCCCCGGAATGACGGCCATCTACCGTCCGTGACGCCGCAACACCCACGGCACACCCGACACACATACAACACCGACACTGACCCTCGAAAAGAATGAGCGAATACGGATTTTTAAGCGTTGTGCGGCGCGAGATAAAGCGTCTGACCTCCCGGCCTATATATCTGGTCGGGATGACGCTCGTGCCCATATTCATGGCTCTGTTCTTTGTGAACATCCTCGGCTCCGGCCTCCCGCTGAAAGTGCCGGCAGCCATCGTCGACCTCGACCACACACCCCTGTCGCGGCAGACCACGCGCTCGCTCAACGCCATGGAGCTTGTGGACATCGTGCAGACCGAGGAATCGTTCAACAAGGCCATGCAGGCCGTGCAGAGCGGCGAGATTTTCGGATTTTTCGTCATACCGCGCAACTTCGAGCGCGACGCCCTGAGCGGTAAGGCCACCACCATCACATTCTACAACAACCTCACCTACTACGTGCCCGGCACACTGGTGTTCAAAGGCTTCAAGACCATGGCCGTGACCACCTCCGGACGTGTGGTGCAGACCAAACTGGTGAACCAAGGCATGCCGTCGGGCATGGCCGGTGCGTTCATGCAGCCGATGAATGTGGCCGTGCATCCGCTCGACAACCCCTGGACCAACTATTCCTACTACCTCTCCACATCGTTCATTCCCGGGGTGCTGCAGCTGATGATATTCCTCATGACTGTGTTCGCCATCACCCATGAATTCAAATCGGGAAGCGCCACCGAGTGGCTTGAACGGAGCCGTGGCGACGTATGGACCGCTGTGCTTGCCAAGCTGCTGCCTCAGACGGTGATTTTCATCATCATCGGGTTCGGCACAATAGCGCTGATGTTCGGTTTCCGCCACTTCCCCATGAACGGAGTGATGGGCAACATGCTTCTGGCCATGGTGCTCTTCGTCATAGCCTCGCAGAGCTTCGCGCTGTTCGTGTGCTGCGTGATACCCAACATGCGTCTGGCGCTGTCCATCTGCTCGCTCACGGGCATCCTGGCCTTCTCCATCGCGGCATTCTCCTTCCCTGTAAGCGCCATGTACGGAGCCATAGGCATCTTCTCCTACATCCTGCCCGTGCGCTATTATTTCCTGATTTATCTTGACGAGGCCCTACGGGGCGTGCCCATCTATTTCGCGCGCTCCTACTACATAGCCCTGCTCGTGTTCCCAATCGTGGCCATGGCGGCCGCACCGCTGCTCAAACGCCACATGCGGCACCCTGTCTACGTGCCCTGATCAATGATACGCAGGGACGCTTCCCGCACCCCCCACCAACGACCTCACTACAACTCACGCTCCTAAACGATGAAAACCTGGATATTAAACACCGCACGCGTATTCCGTCGGGAATTCTCAATGATATTCCGCGACGCAGGCGTGATGCTGTTCTTTTTCGCGCTTCCGCTGGCCTATCCTCTGGTTTACGCGTTAATCTATAACCCGGAAGTCACCTCCGACATTCCGGTTGCCGTAGTTGACGAATGCCGGTCGGCCGCCAGCCGTGAATTCGTGCGCGACGCCGACGCCACCCAGGCCATGAAGATCTGCGGCTATGCCTCAAACCTGGCCGAGGCCAAACGCTGGTGGCAGGAGAAAAAGTGCTTTGCGGTGATCTACATCCCGTCCGATTATTCAAAAGAGGTGGGACGGGGCGACCAGGGGCTCATTCAGTTCTATTGCGACATGGGGCTGCTGCTGCGCTACCGCACACTCCTCTCGGCCATGACAGAACTGCAGATGGCCACCGACAACCATCTCCGCCAGGAGGCCATAGCCACAATGGGGCTGCCTATTGACACACAGAACTCAACCATCGGCACCGAATCATACTTCCTCGGCGACACGCAGCAGGGTTTCGCCTCCTTCATCATGCCAGGCATCGTGGTGCTCATAATCCAGCAGAGCCTCATCCTCGGCATAACGATGCTGTGCGGCACATCGAAGGACCGCCGTCGCCGCAACAACGGCACAGACCCGCTTATGCTGCCCGTCTCGGCCTCTTCCACGGTGATAGGACGCACGCTGTGCTACGTGGCCATATATCTTCCACTGTGCCTCTATGTGCTCCATTTCGTGCAGGTATTCTTCCATTTCCCGCACATCGGCAGCGTGCTTGACTACATGCTGTTCATCCTCCCCATGCTGCTTGCATCGGCATTCCTGGCGCAATCAGTGCAATGGATGCTGTCGGAGCGCGAGAGCGCCTTCATCGTGGTGGTGTTCACCTCCGTGGCATTCCTGTTCCTTTCCGGGCTTACATGGCCGCGCTATGCCATGAGCGAGGTGTTCCGCTGGCT
>VOFJ01002211.1_pt1 | contig 15842 bp, 21 predicted proteins | sample 5384081 | NCBI WGS metagenome assembly VOFJ01 (sample SAMN12384729, study PRJNA508395) | human gut metagenome | isolation source: healthy gut I | host: Homo sapiens
ACGAAGGCCGCGACGATGGAGCACGTTCCGATGGAGGAGGCCCAGCGCCGCACGGAGCTTTTAGTCGACGTGCAGAGCGATATCATCGACGAATACAATGAATCCGTCCTCGGCGATGTGCGCGAAGTGCTGTGCGAGGGCTGGAGTGAGGAAGCGCAGTCCTATGTCGGCCGCAGCTACGCCGAATCCGTGGATATCGACGGAAAGATCTACTTTTCCGCAGAACGTGATATCATGGCAGGCGAGTTCGTCAACGTCCGCCTGACCGGCACGATGGACGGCGAACTGACCGGCGAAGCGGTCGAATAAGTAAATGCCCCGCAGGCAGGAGGAAAGAGAGATATGACAACTGCAAACAAATTAACGATCATGCGCATTGCGCTGATCCCCGTATTCTTAGTGGTGCTGTACCTGGACTTCGCGGGTGCGAGATGGTGGGCGCTCGGTATTTTCATCGTCGCGTGCCTGACGGACTTTGTCGACGGCTACATCGCCCGCCACTATAATCAGATCACAAATTTCGGCAAGTTCATGGACCCGCTGGCGGACAAAATGCTCGTCATGGCGGCAATGTGCTACTTTGTCGAATGTGGGCAGATGCCCGGCTGGTGTCTCGCCATCGTGCTGCTGCGCGAATTTGCCGTGTCCGGCATGCGCCTTGTCGCCGTGGAGCAGGGGCGCGTCATCGCGGCGGCGTGGTCGGGCAAGGTGAAGACCGCCTCGACCATGGTGTGCCTGTGCCTGATGCTGGTGTTCCAGAGCAACCTTTTGAATGTCGTGTGCATCGCGGTCATCGTGGCGACGACCGTGTACTCCGGCATTGAGTATTTCGCAAAGAACCTAGACGTCTTCAAAGAGGCGGACTAAATCCGTTATTTCATCTTCTCAAAGGAGATCTATCATGTATTTATACAATTCCGCGACCCATAAAAAGGAAGAATTCAAGACCCATACGCCGAACCATGTGGAGATGTACACCTGCGGCCGACCGTGTACCACTTTGCCCACATCGGCAACCTGCGCTCCTACATCATGGAGGATGTGCTGGAAAAGTACCTGCGCTTTTCGGGTTACAGCGTGAACCGCGTCATGAACATCACCGACGTCGGCCACCTGACGAGCGACGCCGACGAGGGCGAGGATAAGATGGTCAAGGGCGCCAAGCGCGAGCACAAGACCGTCATGGAGATCGCCAAGTTCTACACCGACGCGTTCTTCGCCGACTGCAAAAAGCTCAACATCAAGCGCCCCGACGTCGTCCAGCCCGCAACGGGCCTGATCGACGATTATATCAAGATCATCACGAAGCTGCTCGACACCGGCTATGCCTATATCGCCGGCGGCAATGTGTACTTCGACACGAGCAAGCTCTCTCGCTACTATATCTTCAACGACCACAACGAGGAAGACCTCGCCGTCGGCGTGCGCGAGGGCGTGGAGGAGGACGAGAATAAGAAGAACAAGAACGACTTCGTCCTCTGGTTCACGAAGTCCAAGTTCGAGGATCAGGCGCTCAAGTGGGATTCCCCCTGGGGCGTCGGATATCCGGGCTGGCACATCGAGTGCTCCGGCATTTCGATGAAGTACAACGGCGAATACCTCGACCTGCACTGCGGCGGCGTGGACAACGCCTTCCCGCACCACACGAACGAGATCGCGCAGAGCGAGAGCTACCTCGGTCATCCCTGGTGCCTCCAGTGGTGCCACGTGGCGCATCTCAACACCTCGCACGGCAAGATGTCTAAATCCAAGGGCGAATTTTTGACGGTCTCGCTGCTTGAGGAAAAGGGCTATGACCCGCTGGCGTACCGTTTCTTCTGCTTACAGAGCCACTACCGCAAGAGTCTTGTCTTCACGTGGGAAAACCTTGACAATGCGGTCGCCGCGTACAACAAGCTCATCGCGAAGATCGCGAACATCAAGGACGAGGGCGGCGTGGACGAGGCCGTTCGCGCCGAGTACCGCGCAAAGTTCATGAAGGAAATGGACAACGACCTCAACACCGCCATGGGCGTGACCGCGCTCTACGATGTGCTCAAGGCCAAGACCACGGGCGCGACGAAGCTCGCCATCATCGGCGACTACGACACGGTACTGAGCCTCGACCTTCTCAAAAAGGCCGAAGCCGAGCGCGAGAAGAAGGAGAAGGCCGCGTCCCAGCAGAGCGCGGGCGGCTTCACGGTCGTCTCTGAGGACGGCACGGCGGACGAGGGCATCGAGAACCTGATCCGCCAGCGCGCGGAGGCCAAGAAGGCGAAGAATTTTGCCGAGGCTGACCGCATCCGCGACGAGCTCAAGACGAAGGGTGTCGAAGTGACCGACATGCCCGGCGGCGCAAAGTGGAAGCGCGTGTAAAAGAAATTTTTAGAAAATGCAGGCGCGGCGGACCATCCGCCGCGCCTGTCCGCCGCTTTGGGGCAGAATAAGAAGCAGAGAAAAATCATCACGGAGGACGCCATGAGCAGAAAAGCGAGAAACCGCATGACAAGAGAGACCATCCCCGAGGGCTTCAGCGCCCCGATGGCGTTCGTCGATTTGCTCCCTGTCGTATTTTTCGGCCTCTCCGCGGTGAAGGCGGGGAACCTGTTCCACAGCGGACTGTTTGTAGCGGGTGCGGTAGTCTGCCTGCTCTCGGGTGTTGTGAAGGTGGGATGGAAGCTCATCGCGGCCGTCTCCCAAAGGAACATCTGGCCGATGTTTGTGCAGATGCGCGTCCTGATGCCGGTCGGCTTTTTGACGATGTTCGCGGCGCTGATCGTAGACCGCGCAGGGCTGAACGGGGAAGCGATGCTTGCAAAGCTGAGCGGTTTTCCGGCATGCCTTTTCTTCCTTGCGGGCGCGCTTGGGATGATTTTGATGCTCGTTTTCGCGTTCCGGATGGATTCGAGCGACCCGAAGGTGAACTGGATGGAGCAGACCGTCAACAGCCTTGCGCAGATCTGCTTTTTCATCGGGCTGATGCTGGCCTGACGCTCTGCATCGAGAAAGAAAAGGGCCGCCTGTGGACGGCTCCTTTTGCATCAGGCTATGAAGAAAAATGAATGTGAGCGCTGTTTCAATGAATATCGAAAATGAATCAAGGTAAAGGATATTATTTAATAGTCGCAATGCGCAGAGCGGAATTTTACTCGCTTTTTGGCGGCGGATATGATATGCTTTTCCCAAATGATGGTCAGAAAGGAAAAGGATTCCATGATCAATATTTTCGATATGATGGGGCCGGTGATGGTCGGTCCGTCCTCGTCTCACACGGCGGGCGCGGCGCGCATCGGCAATATGGGAAGAACGCTGCTCGGCGAAGAGGTGGCGCGCGCGGACATCGGCCTGTACGGCTCGTTTGCTGAAACGGGCTACGGCCACGGCACGGACCGCGCGCTTTTGGCGGGACTTCTCGGCATGAAGCCGGACGACCTGCGCATCCCGAACGCTATGAGGAGGCGAACCGCGCGGGTATGGCGTATTCGTTCCGCACGGTGGAGCTGCGCGACGCGCACCCCAACACCGCGCTTTTGGAGCTGACGGGCAAAAGCGGCAAGCAGCTGACGCTTCAGGCGTCGTCCATCGGCGGCGGCGCGATCGTCGTCAACAAGATCGACGGCATCGACGTAAACTTTACGGGCGACTTCAACACGCTGATCGTCCGCAATCAGGACGAGTCCGGCTCGGTCGCGGCAATCACGTCGATTTTAAGTCAGGTGCACATCAACGTGGCGAACATGAGCGTGAACCGTCACCGCCGCGGCGGCGACGCGCTGATGGTCATTGAAACGGATCAGCACATCAAGCCCCGGCAGGTGGAATTTCTCTCGGAGCTGCCGGGCATCCTGAGCGTGACCTATTACGATAAGGAGGACGATGAAGATGGCGCTGGATTCGATGAAGGAAATCTTTGAGCGCTCGGCGCGGGAGAATATCCCGTTCTGGGAGATCGTTTTGCAGTATGATATGGAGGAGCGCCAGGTGAGCCGTCAGGCCTCGATGGCGAAGATGCTGTCGACCTGGCAGGCCATTCAGGATGCGGCGGACTCCTATACCGGCACGCAGCGCAGCGTGAGTGGTCTGGTCGGCGGCGACGGGCTCAAGATGCGCCTGTACGCGCGCCGCGGAGAGAGCATCGGCGGTGAATTCATGGACGAGGTCATCGTGCAGGCTATCTCCATGGCGGAGTCGAACGCCTGCATGCGCCGCATTGTGGCAGCACCGACGGCGGGCTCGTGCGGTGTGGTGCCGGCGGTGCTGCTGCCGCTGTGCGAGCGCGAGCATTACACGCAGCACGAGCTGCTTGAGGCGCTGTATGTCGCCTCGGGCATCGGCGCGGTGATCGCGTACCGCGCGAGCATCTCCGGCGCGGCGGGCGGCTGCCAGGCCGAGATCGGTACGGCGTCGGCCATGGCGGCGGGCGCACTCGTGTCGCTGCGCGGCGGCACGAACGAGCAGATCGGCCACGCTGTGGCGATGGCGCTCAAAAATCTGATGGGCCTTGTGTGCGACCCCGTCGCGGGCCTTGTCGAGGTCCCGTGCGTCAAGCGCAACGTCATCGGCGCGGTCAACGCCGTCTCCGCGGCGGATATGGCGCTCGCGGGCATCGAGAGCCGCATCCCCGTCGATGAGGTCATCGACGCGATGGGCGAGGTCGGGCGGCGCATGCCGGTCGAGTTCCGCGAGACGGCGCTCGGCGGTCTGGCCGCAACGCCGACCGGTAAGGCGGTCAAAGAACGCATGCCGCACGGCGCGCAATAAGTATCGTTCATTAAAGTGAGAAAAATGACTTCCGTTCAGGGAAAACCTGAACGGGAGTCATTTTTATGAAACCGCACAGAGATACGGGTTGTTCCGTATTTATTGGGATACGAAAAAATATAAGACTTATAAGGATAATCAATCGACAATTTTGAAGTAATTTGTTGAAAATGCCTTAAAAGATACGGTATAATCGCCGTCAGGATTAGATAGGAGGGCAACCATGAAACCTGACACAGAAAAGATCCTGAGCATTCTTGCCTCGCATGAGAATGACCCATCGAATCTCATCGCAATTTTGCAGGATGTTCAGGCGGAGTACAACTATTTAAGCGAAGCAAACCTGACGCTTATCGCCGATACGCTCGGATTAAGCGTGTCGAAGGTGTACAGTGTGGCGACGTTCTACGAGAACTTCTCGCTCGAAGCCAAGGGAAAGCACATTGTCAAGGTCTGCGCGGGCACGGCGTGCCACGTGCGGAAGTCCGGGCCGATTTACGATGCGATCTATGAGTATCTGGGTCTGCACGGAAAGAAAAAGACCTCGGACGACGGCCTCTTCACGCTCGAAACGGTCGCGTGTCTCGGTGCCTGCGGTTTGGCGCCGGTCATGACCGTGGACGGCGAGGTGCATGCCAAGATGGACCCCGAGCGCGCCATCGAACTGCTTGAGTCCATCCGCAAAGAGGAGGTGCGAGCGTGAGCAAGCTGACAAGAGAAGAATTCCGCGTCCTGCGCACAAGAGCGGAGCACGACCTCGCGCAGAGCCGCGAGGTGCCGTCCATCCTCATCTGCGCGGGCACGGGTTGCATCGCCGGCGGCGCAATGAAAATTTACGACAATTTCAGATCCGAGTGCGAGGCGCGCGGGCTGAAGGTCTACGTCGGCTTAAAGCACGACTCGGACGAGGAAAAGAGCCTGCACGTCAAAATGAGCGGCTGCCACGGCTTTTGCGAGATGGGCCCGCTCGTGCACATCGAGCCGATGGGTGTGATGTACATTCACGTCAAGCCCGAGGACTGCCACGAGATCTTAGAGAAGACCGTACTCGGCGGCGAGGTCATCGACCGTCTGGTCTACCATCTCGACGGCACGGCGTACCCGAAGCAGGAGGATATCCCGTTCTATAAAAAGCAGCACCGTGTGGTGCTGGAAACTGCGGCACGTCGGACGCCGAGGACATCGAGGAGTATATCGCCAAGGGCGGCTACAGCGCGTTTGAAAAGGCGCTGTTCGAGATGACGGACGAGCAGATCTGCCGCAATATTCTCGATTCCGGCCTGCGCGGCCGCGGCGGCGGCGGATTCCCCGCAGGACGCAAGTGGGATGGCGCGCGCAAACAGAAGAGCGCGAAAAAATACATCGTCTGCAACGGCGACGAGGGCGACCCCGGCGCGTTCATGGACCGCAGCGTGATGGAGGGCAACCCCCACAGCGTGCTCGAGGGCATGATGATCGCGGGTCTCGCCGTCGGCAGCGACGAGGGCTATATCTACGTGCGCGCGGAGTATCCGCTGGCAGTGAACCGCCTGAAAACGGCCATCGCTCGCGCCGAGGAGATGGGCCTTCTCGGAACGAACATCCTTGGCAGCGATTTCAATTTCCGCATCCACGTCAACAAGGGTGCGGGCGCGTTCGTCTGCGGTGAGGGCAGCGCCCTGACCGCGTCGATCGAGGGCAACCGCGGCATGCCGCGCGTCAAACCTCCGCGCACCATCGAGCATGGCCTGTGGGCAGAGCCCACGGTGCTCAACAACGTGGAGACGTTTGCCAACGTCCCGCTCATCATCAAAAACGGCGTGGAGTGGTACCATAGCATCGGCACGGAGAAGAGCCCCGGCACGAAGGCCTTCGCCCTGACAGGCAACGTGGTCAACACGGGCCTTATCGAGGTGCCGATGGGCACGACCATCCGCGAGGTCGTTTTCGACATCGGCGGCGGCATCCCGAACGGCAAGAAGTTCAAGGCCGTGCAGATCGGCGGCCCCTCCGGCGGTGCGACCACGGCGAGCGACGAGCATCTTGACCTGCCGCTCGACTTCGACTCGCTCAAGAGCATCGGCGCCATGATCGGCTCGGGCGGCCTCGTCGTCATGGATGAGGACACCTGCATGGTCGAGACCGCGCGCTTTTTCATGCGCTTTACGCAGAACGAAAGCTGCGGCAAATGCGTTCCCTGCCGTGAGGGTACAAAGCGCATGCTGGAGATTTTGGACCGCATCATCGCAAACGAAGGAAGCCTTGAGGACCTTGACCTTTTGCAGGAGCTCTCCAAGACCATTTCGGAAACGGCGCTGTGCGGCCTCGGCCAGAGCGCGTGCAAGCCCGTACAGAGCACGCTGCGCCACTTCCGCCAGGACTATCTGCGCCATGTGGTCGACCACCACTGCCCGATCTGCAACGGCCGCAAGCGCCGCCTTGTCATCAAGCCTGAGCTGTGCAAGGGCTGCGGCAAGTGCAAGCGCAACTGCCCGATGGAGGCCATCTCCGGTGAGATCCGCATGCCGCATACGATCGACAACGACAAGTGCATCCACTGCGGCGCATGCTGGGGCGCGTGTCCGTTCGGCGCGATCGACGCCATTGAAGAGGAGGACTGAGACATGGCAAAAGGTATGATGATCGTTGACGGTCAGCGCGTCAACTTCGATGGGGAAAAGAACGTGCTCTCCGTCATCCGTAAGGCCGGTATTGAAATGCCGACGTTCTGCTATTACTCCGACCTCTCCGTTTACGGCGCGTGCCGCATGTGCGTGGTGGAGGATGAAAAGACCGGCAAGATCGACGCGAGCTGCTCGATGGAGCCGCGCGACGGCATGCGCATCAGCACGAACAGCGCGCGGCTTCTCAAGCACCGGCGCGTCATTCTGGAGCTGCTGCTTGCCTCGCACAACTGCAACTGCACCACCTGCGAAAAGAGCGGCCACTGCCGCTTACAGGAGCTTGCCCAGCAGTTCGGTGTGCGCAGAATTCGCTTCCCCGATACGCGCGAGCACTACGAGATCGACAGCTCGTCGCCCGCGGTGCTGCGCGACCCGAACAAGTGCATCCTCTGCGGCGACTGCGTGCGCGTGTGCGAGGAGATGCAGGGCATGGGCATTTTGAACTTTGCCTATCGCGGCAGCAATTTGCAGGTCATGCCCGCCTTTGACCGCAAGCTCGCCGAGACGAAGTGCGTGAGCTGCGGCCAGTGCGCGGCGGTGTGCACTACCGGCGCCATCACGGTGAAAAACCAGATCGGCGAGGCGTGGCGCGCCATCCACGACCCCAGCAAGCGCGTCGTCATTCAGATCGCGCCCGCCGTGCGCGTGGCCGTGGGCGAGGCGTTCGGCTTCCCGCGGGCGAAAACGTGCTCGACAGGCTCGTCACGGCGCTCAAGCTCATGGGCGTGGACGAGGTGTACGACACGACGTTCGGCGCGGACTTTACGACGATCGCCGAATCCGAAGAATTCCTCGAGCGCCTGAAAAACGGCGGCCCGTTCCCGATGTTCACCTCCTGCTGCCCGGCGTGGGTGAAGTATCTCGAAAACGAGAACCCCAAGTATCTGAAGAACATTTCGACCTGCAAGTCGCCGATGGAGATGGTCGGCGCGATCTTCCGCGACAAGTACGCCGCGAAGGACGCTGCCGACGGCCGCACGACCTATCACATCGCCATCATGCCCTGCACGGCGAAGAAGATGGAGGCCGCGCGCCCCGAGTTTATCCACGACGGTCGACCCGACGTCGACCTTGTGCTCACCACGCACGAGGTGATCGACATGATGCAGGAGACGGGCATCCAGCTCGGCGAGCTGGAGCTTGAGTCCCCCGACCTGCCGTTCGGCCTCGGCTCCGGTGCGGCGGTCATCTACGGCACGAGCGGCGGTGTGGCTGAAGCGGTCGTGCGCCACTGCCTGCCGGATAAGAGCAAAAACGCCCTGCGCGAGATCAGCATCCTCGGCCTGCGCGGTGACGCGCCGATCAAGGAGGCGAGCGTGACGATCGGCGACACCGAGCTCAAGCTCGCGGTCGTCAACGGCCTTGCCAACGCAAAAAAGCTCTTAAAGGAAATCGACGAGGGCAAGAAGTTCTATCACCTTATCGAGGTGATGACCTGCCAGGGCGGCTGCGTCGGCGGTGCGGGCCAGCCCTACGGCCTCAAGAAGAGCAAGGAAAAGCGCGGCGACGGCCTGCACCTTTCCGACAACGCGGCAATGTTCAAGCGCGCGGAGCGAAACCCCGTGGTCGCCCAGATGATGGCGGAATATGGGGAAGAGCGGTGCCATGAGCTACTGCATGTGACTTACACAAACAAGTGACATAAGTCACTTGTTTGTGTAAAAGATTCACTGCGTTCTGTGCCTCGCCCTTGGCTCGACACTCACTCCGTGCAAAGTGTATTTACTGACGCACATGTCGTCAGTAAATACGGATTAGAAAATGTTTTGCGTCTGCGGACGCGAAATGAGGTGCGAATATAAAACAGGAGCTGAATGCCTTGGCATTCAGCTCCTGTTTTGCTTGCGTTCCGTTTGGATCAGTCGAATTCCAGCGCGGTGGCGCGCAGCTCGCTCACTTCGCCGACGATGGCGCTCCAGGGGGCGAAGGTCTGGAGCTCGCGAAGAAGCGGCTCTGCGTCCTCGCGCGGGAGCGCGACGAGAAGGCCGCCCGAGGTCTGCGGGTCGGCGGCGAGGTCGAGGAAGATCTGCTGCGCCGTGGGCAGCACCTTGAGATGCGGCTTCACATAGTCCATGTTGCGGTAAGCGCCCGCGGGGATGATGCCCATCTCAGCCATATCGCGCGCTTCGTCCATCAGGGGGAGCGTTGCGCCGTGCAGGCGGATGGTAACGCCGCTGCCGCTCGCCATCTCATAGCTGTGACCGAGCAGGCCGAAGCCTGTCACGTCGGTGCAGGCGTGGACATTTTTGGCGCTTCGCACGGCATTGCCCGCCTTTTTGTTGAGCGTCGCCATGTGGGCATAAACCGCGTCGCGGGCGGCGGGGGAGATGAGGTCTGCTTTGATGGCGGTCGTGAGCACGCCGCTGCCGAGCGGCTTGGTGAGCACCAGCACATCGCCCGGCTGCGCGCCGACATTTTTGAGGATGCGGTCGGGATGGACGAATCCCGTGACGCACAGGCCGTACTTTGGCTCGTTATCCTGAATGGTGTGGCCGCCCGCGATGACGCATCCGGCCTCGACGGCCTTGGCATGCCCACCCTCCAAAATGGCGCGAATGTCCTCTTTCGGCAGACAGTTCGGCACACACAGGAGGTTCATTGCGAGTTTCGGCTCGCCGCCCATGGCGTACACGTCGCTCAGCGCGTTCGCCGCGGCGATCTGACCGAAGAGATACGGATCGTCCACAATGGGGGTGAAGAAGTCGACCGTCTCAATGACGGCGACCTCGTCGGAGACGCGGTACACGGCGGCGTCGTCGCTGCTGTCGTAGCCGACTAAAAGCGCGGGGTTCGACACATTCGGCAGGTCAGCAAGAATTTCTGTCAGGGCACCCGGCCCCAGCTTGGCGGCTCAACCCGCCGCCTTTGTCATCTGCGTGAGACGCAGCTTGTCGTTCATGGCGCGCACCTCCTCCTTGAAAAACTGCTTTTATTGTAGAGAAGCGAAACGCCTTTGTCAACTCCGCCGTGTTTTCGCCGTCAGCGCGGGAAGAGGGTGTGGAGCAGATCGAGAAAGCTCTCCCAAAGGTCCGTCGGGCGTCCGTCGGAGAGAGTCACGTCGCCGGAAAGACCGTCGCAGAGGACAAAGTAGCGTTCGGCGGAGGAAAGATTCGTGAATTCGCAGCGCGCGGTGCGTCCGTCGACCTCGTAGAACATGGCCGGGTAGGGCTTTGTGACATCGGTGATGTTCCAGAGCGTGATCGTGCCGTTCTGCGGCGTATCCGCGCGGAAGGTGACGGCGATGCGCGTGCTGTTCGTAAAAAGACGGCGGCCGTCGCAGCTGTCGGCAAAGGTTTGTACCTCTCCGGCGGCAAGGTTGCAGACGCTCTCCTCAACCACGGGGACGTAGGGGTGCTGTGCGCGGACAAGGTTCATCCACGCGGCGACGGTGAGCGAGAGCAATACGATCAGGACGATGACGCCGACAGTCAGGAGTGTGCCGCGTTTCTGGCGACGGTGTTTGACCTTTTTGCGCATAGTCGGCGACGGCAGGCGGGTCGATGACTTGCGCGGCGGGGAGAAACTGCTCGCTTTTCATCCGCGCGAGCGTTTCGCGGCAGCGGGGGCAGGTTTTGAGATGATCGTCCACGAGAGCGCGGCTCGCGTCCGAGCAGCTTTCGTCGGCGTAGAGCGGTAGCAGGTCGCCGATGACACGGCAGTCAATGTTCATGGTGTTCCTCCATATCTTCGATCAGCTTGTCCTTGGCGCGGTAAAATGTGACCTTTGCCCAGGACTCGGATTTGCCGAACAGGTCGGCAATGTCGCGAAAGTGCAGCTCGCCGAGCACGCGCAGCGTGAAGACCTCGCGGTACGGCTCTTTGAGCCGGTGCAGGGAGGCGTGGATGCGCATGGCCTGTTCTTTGTCGGCCAGCAGCTCAAAAATGTCGTCCGGCGCGGCGAGCTCGTGCGTTTCCTCGAAGGGGACGGCGCGCCTTTGGCGGCGGAGCTCTTTTGTGAGGGCATTTTTGGCGATCTGGCAGAGCCACGATTCGACGCGGCAGTTGCCGCGAAATGTGTCGATGTGCAGATACGCCTGATAGAACGTCTCCGCCGTTAGCTCGTCGGCGAGGGAGGCGTCCTTGCAGAGCGAGAGCAGGAAGCGGTAGACAACGGGTGTGCAGCGCCGGCAGATCTCGTCAAATTCGTCCATGCAGGGCCTCCTTTCCGCTTCTTTCTGCCTGTTAGAGCGCGGAATGCGCAGAAAGATACAAACTTTTTCTCATTTTATCAATTTGCTGCAAACGGCGCAAGGCGAAGACTGCCATCGAAAAAATCAATGATAACAGCACGGTAAAACGGGAAAAACCATGAAAAAAATTCGCGGCGGGAGAAAAAAGTTGTGTCACTTCGCGCGGAATCTGTTATAGTTAGAAAGAAATAACGGGTGCAAACCCTGTGATAAGGAGCGATAGAAATGACGATCAAAGTCAATGCCATGGGCGACGCCTGCCCCATCCCTGTTGTGAAGACGCAGAGGGCGATGCAGGAGCTCGGCGGCGCCGGAACGGTCGAAACGCTGGTCGACAACGAGACCGCGGTACAGAACCTCGGCAAGCTGGCCGCAAGCAAGGGCTGCACGTCCAAAACCGAAAAGCTCGGCGAAAACGAGTACCGCGTGACCATCACCGTGGGGGAAAACGCCAAGGTGGAGGAGCAGAGCGGCGAGTGCTACACCTGCGGCAAGCCGAAGACGGTCGTGGTGCTGTCGTCTGACAAGATGGGCAGAGGCAATGACGAGCTCGGCGGCGCGCTGATGAAGGCGTTCGTCTTCGCCCTGAGCCAGCAGGAGACCCTGCCCGACACCATCCTCTGCTACAACGGCGGCGTGAAGCTGACGTGCGAGGGCTCGGAGTCTCTCGAAGACCTCAAGGGCATGGCCGCGCGCGGCGTGGAGATCATGAGCTGCGGCACGTGCCTCAACTTCTACGACCTCAAGGAAAAGCTCGCCGTCGGCGAGGTGACGAACATGTACGTCATCGTCGAAAAGATGAGCGGCGCGGACCGCGTCGTCCGTCCGTAAGATGATCTATCTTGACAACGCGGCGACCACGCTGCGAAAGCCGCCGCAGGTCATCGACGCGGTGGTCGCGGCGATGGGGAGCTTTGGCAACAGCGCGCGCGCGGCACGCACGAGGAGGCGCTTGCCGCCTCGCGCGTGATCTACGACACGCGCTGCAAGCTCGCCGCGCTCTTTGGCTGCAAGCGGCCTGACCACGTGGCGTTCACCTGTAACTCGACCGAGGCGCTGAACATCGCCATCCATGGCTGCATCCACGCGGGCGAGCATGTGATCTCGACCGACCTTGAGCACAACTCTGTCCTGCGACCGCTTTACCGGCTGGAACGGGAAAACAATGTCAAGTTGAGCTTTGTTCCCGCAGACCGGCGGGGAACATCGACTACGCCGATTTTGAACGGCTGCTGCGTCCCGATACCCGCGCCGTCGTCTGCACGCATGCCTCGAACCTGACGGGCAACACGCTGGATCTGGCGTGCATCGGCGCATTTGCGCACAAACACGACCTTTTGTTCATTGTGGACGCTTCGCAGAGCGCGGGCGTGCTGCCCATCGACATGGAGCAGATGCACATCGACGTGCTGTGCTTCACGGGACACAAATCGCTGATGGGCCCGCAGGGCACGGGCGGACTGTGCGTGCGCGAGGGTGTGGACATCAACCCCTGGAAGGTCGGCGGCACGGGCGTGCAGACCTATCTCCACGAGCAGCCCGAGCAGATGCCGACGCGGCTAGAGGCGGGCACGCTCAACGGCCACGGTATCGCGGGGCTGAACGCCGCGCTCGACTTTTTGCAGGAGACCGGCGTTGAGGCCATCCACGCGCATGAAATGGCGCTGCTGCGCCGCTTTGTCGCGGGCGTCAAGAAAATTCCGGGTGTGGCGCTCTACGGCGATTTTGACCATGAGCGCACGGCGGTCGCCGCGCTCAACATCGGTGACATGGACTCGGGCGAGGTATCGGATATCCTGTCCGAGGACTACGGCATCGCGACCCGCCCGGGCGCGCACTGCGCGCCGCGCCTGCACGAGGCGCTCGGAACTGAGGAGCAGGGCGCGGTGCGCTTCAGCTTCGGCTGGTACAATACGGAAGAGGAAGCGGACGCCGCGGTCACCGCGCTCCGCGAGATCGCAACATGAGAGAGAAAAAGCTATGGCTCGTCATCACCTTCCACACGACGGCCGCGGCCATCGCGATGGAAAAGCTCTGCCGGGCGAAGGGCCTGCCCGGGCGGCTCATCCCCGTCCCGCGTGAGCTGACGGCGGACTGCGGTATGTCGTGGCGCGCGGAGGTCCAGGACCGCGCCGCGCTCGCCGCGCTGACCGAGGCGGAGGGGTTGGAGGTCGACGGCTTTTACGAGCTGGTGATTTGAAGAAAAGAGAGGGGAACCATCGAAAAAACGATGGTCCCCCTCTTTCATCTATGAATCCCGTTTGTTTTTCAAAAAGATAAACCGATATACTGGTTTTCGACAAAAAGTGTTGATTTTGTCAACGATCGAAAAAAAGAGAGAATTGGAGAAAATGAAAAAGGTACATCTGGGCGTCATTATTGCGGGCGCCACAGTGGGCCTTGCGGCGCTCATCTTAACGGCGCTCGGCAACCCCACGAACATGGGCTTCTGCATCGCGTGCTTTCTGCGCGATATTTCCGGCGCGGTGGGCCTGCACAGCGCGGCAAAGGTGCAGTATGTCCGCCCTGAGATCATTGGCCTCGTGCTCGGCGCGTTCATCATGAGCGTTGCGAGCAAGGAGTTCAAGGCGCGCGCCGGCTCTTCGCCCGCGATCCGCTTTGTGCTCGGCGCGTTCGTCGTCATCGGCGCGCTGGCGTTCCTCGGCTGCCCGCTGCGCATGGTGCTGCGCCTCGGCGGCGGTGACCTCAACGCGCTCGTCGGCCTGATCGGCTTCACCGGCGGTATCCTGCTCGGCATTGCGAGCCTTAAAAAGGGCTTTTCGCTCAAGCGCTCGTACGAAGCGCACAAGGCGGAGGGCGGCGTGCTGCCGACTGTGATGGCCGCGCTGCTGATCCTCGTCGTCACCGTGCCCGCGCTGTTCAAGTTCTCGGAAGAGGGCCCGGCTCGATGCGCGCGCCGTTCTGGATCGCGCTTGTCATCGCGCTCGTTGTTGGCGCGCTCGCGCAGAAGAGCAGGCTCTGCATGGTCGGCGGCCTGCGTGACGCGTTCATGCTCAAGGACTTCCACCTGCTCTATGGCTTTGTTGCCATCTTCGTCGTCACGCTGGTCGGCAACCTCGCCATGGGCAAGTTCCACCTCGGCTTCGCGCTCCAGCCCATCGCGCACAGCGCGCACCTGTGGAATCTGCTGGGCATGGTGCTCGTCGGCTGGGGCAGCGTGCTGCTCGGCGGCTGCCCGCTGCGCCAGCTCATCCTGGCGGCGCAGGGCAACGGCGACAGCGCCGTGACCGTGTTCGGTATGCTCGTCGGCGCGGCGCTCGCGCACAACTTCGGCCTTGCGGGCAATCCCGACTCCAAGAGCGAGGCGGGCGAGCTGATTGTCGGCGGTATCTCGACTGCCGGTAAGATCGCCGTCGTGCTCGGCCTTGTTGTGATGCTCGTGGTCGTCATTTTGAATCTGCCGAAAAAGGAGGAGGCGAAAGCATGATCGACGCAAGAGGATATTCCTGCCCCATGCCCGTGGTGATGGTGCAGAACGAGGTGAAGAAGAACGCGCCTGCGTCTCTTGACGTGCTGGTCGACAGCATGACCTGCGTGGAAAACGTCACCCGCTTTGCCGAAAAGCAGGGTTATAAAGTGGAGTATGCCGCCGAAGGCGAGGACTTCCGGCTGAAGCTCAACAAGTAAGAGAAGGTCGGACTACCATATTATGATGAAAAGAGACGCCTGCAGAGCGTCTCTTTTTATTCTTTCAGCAGCTTCATCCGCTCGCGCCAGTCGGGCATGTAGCGCTCGATGAGCGCGTAGAACGCGGGGGAGTGGTCGTGGTGGCGGATGTGCGCGAGCTCGTGGACGACGACATAGTCGATGGCTTCGCGCGGATACTGCATCAGCCGCCAGGGAAAAAGCAAAGGCTGTTTTTCCCACTGCACGAGCCAAAGCGCGTACGCGCGGACGTGATCTTGAGGCCCGTCGGCGTGAGGCCCATGATGCCGCTCCAGTAATCGACGCGCATCGGGAGGTATTCCTTCGCACGCGCGATGAGCGCTTTGCGCTCCTCGTCCGTCGGCTCGGGATGGGCAAGGCGGCGCGCCTGCTGCTTTTCGCGGGCGCTGGTAAGCCAGCCCTCGTGCTCGGCGACAAAGCGGTCGATGAACTCTTTTTTGACGCCGTAGGGGGCGCGGACGACGGCATTTCCGTCGCGGTCCAATTGCAGGGACATCGTACGGCGCTTGGCGCGAATCAGCGTATAGCCCGTCATTCGCCGATATAGGTGAAGCGGCGGAAC
>VOFJ01003306.1_pt1 | contig 15828 bp, 22 predicted proteins | sample 5384081 | NCBI WGS metagenome assembly VOFJ01 (sample SAMN12384729, study PRJNA508395) | human gut metagenome | isolation source: healthy gut I | host: Homo sapiens
TGATGTTTTTGCGATACGGCAGCGCCACGTAATCGGTGTGTTCGTAAAGATACACCAATTCGTCGTCCTCGATATGCCTGAGGACAATCTTACAAGCGGCCTTGTCCGAAGGCTGCCCGATATACCGTCCCATCGCAATCCTTCCCCGCAGCAATTACGCGTTCTTTGCAGCGAAGTTCCAGCTCAAATCATTCACCGAAATAAGAATAATCGATACCCTTGTCGCAGGTTATATTCCCGAAAAACAAGATATTCACTTTGTCTTCCGCGATTGCGGAAACAATATCCGGTCCGAGACGGCGGATGTCGTAATTCTTCGAAAACAATATTTGAAATGAGGTACGAACAGCCGGTTACCCCCCGATAGCCGTATTCCTCCAGCAGATCGTTCGTCCGTTGGGAATGAACGATGACCGTTGCAAATCGGTCGGAGTATACCTTTCGGAAGCATCGTTTTCAACCCGATATTGTCATCCGCATTTTGCGCAATCGCTTCATGGATATCGATTATGCTTTTTCCTTTGCGAGGGAAACGATATACATGAACGGCAAGTCGATGGAGTTACCGTAAGCCGTAGATAAACGAAGCAGGCTTTTTTGTTTCGCAGGACAAAAGCAGAACAACATCAGGTAGTTCCGCAACAGACAACATATTTTGCGCAGCCTGTTCCCCTTGTACTGGTGTAAAAAAAAGGGCCTGCCATCGTTTTCTCCGGCATAATTCGACAGGACGGAAACATCCAATCCCGGAACTGCAGACAGAACCCGGCAAAAAGCGTCGTTGTAATAATGCATTCCGCAATGCATTCCGATAATCGACAAGATATACCTTCATGATATATTTTTATAATCCGATGAGCATATTCAAATACTTATTGTCAATGCGTTGGATTACCTTTGAGACAAGAACGGGGATATAAATCCCCTGACAGGACGCACAATACATAAAAAATACGGATATGTTCCCTGCATCCCCAGTTTATTATATATCAACTTTATTCCGATTTGAATAAAAATTCCGGAGTAAAAAAAAAAATCTGGTACGTATAATTCCGGAACGACCCGAATATGGTATTCGACAAATTCCGGTCGACTTTACCGGCCAATCCCCAACATAACAGGCAACCGGACAATGACATAACCAGCGTTACGACATCCTCTTCAACCCCGTCTGCCCCAAACAACGCAACATACAGGATCAGGCAGATTGCGATGCAGCAAGACCGTTTTATCGCCGTCTCAAAACAGTTATTGGCAGCAATCAACAACCCCAGAAAAAAGAATATGAAAAAAATGGACGGCACGGTTGAATGCAAATACTCCGCTCATATCGCTCACGGGAATAAAGAACAAACCGACAGCGCAGCACAAACAAAGCAAGGACAACCAATTGTTTTTCAATATTCTCCTATACACTTCCAACAAGGAAAAGTAAAGCAGGACAACTGCCACGAACCACATCTCTTGCAACGGGCCCTCGAATGGCCGAACAAAGGCACTGGACAAAGGATTTCAACGATAAGGTGACCGGCCTTTCGACTCCCCGACATATACTTTCAGAAAAAATGCGAATACCGTAAAAATAGATACGGAATGCCGAGCCTCTTGAATTTATCGGTCAATGTCTTTTTCTATACGACGCCCCTTTGTCAATGCGGGTAATGTAAAACAGATAGCCAGATATCATAATGAATAACGGCATATGAAAAGAATAGGCTATCTTCTTGAGAAACAACGCACATTCATGGCAATCAACATCGAAAACAGAGGCGAAAGCCGTAACAGAGAAGCGGGGAATGACCGATAACTACCCATAACATGGCCAGCCTTGCAATAACAGCAGCCATGCAATCTTTTTTCCGAGGGGGAGATCATAAAATCAGAAATTTCTATATTCAATTAAACAAGGATTATATCCACCAACCTTTTACTACACAAAAATCACCTCGGTTTGAAAGCATTCGTATCGACAGGTATTTCCGACTCGTCTTGATATCTATTACAGATAAACCGGACCGGAACGCCAGCCCAAACCTGATAGGGAGGAATGTCCTTGTTCACCACGGAACCCGCCCCGATGACAGCACCGTCACCGATTGTCACCGGTTTTGTGAATATGGCATTGCTTCCGATATATACATTCCGCCCAATATGAATTTCACCCCGGTAATAGGCATGCTCTTTCAAATTCCGGACATCATAATAATGAAAGCAGAATGCATCCATCCGTAATAGTCGTCCCCTTCCCGATAAAAATAGCTTCTGGATGAATCGTATCAATAGAAACCCGACCGATCCGAACTACACCTTTTTCAATAGAAACGCCTAAAAGCTTATATATCTTCGCACGAAAAAAGCCGGTCATGGGAAAAATCCCGCAGAATCTAAAAACAGAATATTTTTATATACCGACTGAGTCTGGAATTATAATCCGCCCTTTTATAGTTTTCCATACCGACACTACCTATTAGTAAACAATAAAACTCTCAATAATTTCTTTCTGCTGATCCGGGGTATCTTTTCGCATTAACAGGAGCGGAAGCCATAACACGGCATTGCATAATCTATAAGACCAGAAAACGAAATAATTATAGTGCTTCCGGATGTATAGCAAACTTACTGCGGAAAATATTCTCAATGCGATTGAAAGACCACAACTTTGTATTCGATGGATCACTTCCGCCTTCGAGATGTATTATCTCTGGCCCGTTTATGACAAGTCTTTCATATCCGGCTTTCGACATCCGAAATTGCCAGTCTACCTCCTCGCAATACATGAAGAATACAGGATCAAACGTCCCCAATTCGTCACAAACCATTCGGGGGACGAACAAATCCGCTCCGGTGATATAATCAACGGGGGTAGGCTGTTGTACCGATGCCGGGCAGAGCAGGTTGCGTTTTTTCAGAAACCGTAAATACTTACCCAACACTTCTGCGATCTCACCTCCCGGCGTTATAAACCGACCGTACGAATGTATGTTTTTTTGATTTTGGTCTTTTCAAAACAGCTCCTACAGCGCCGATTTTTCCGATCCGGATTCTTTTCGCAGAAATCGAAGAACAGCTTCACTGCGTTATTAAGCAAAATAGTATCCGAATTCAAGAAAAACAAATATCGACCTTTAGCTTCCCGGATTCCGAGGTTATTCGCCCTGCCGAACCCCAGATTTTGGTCGCTGTAAATATACTTTATGCGCTTATCCTGCGCAAAAACCTCTTTGCTGCCATCCGTCGATGCATTGTCCACCAATATGATCTCGTATTCGACAGCCGAGGTTTGCGCAATAATGCTTTCAATGCAGTCCGAAGTCAGTCCCAGCGTATTGTAGTTAACTATGATAACGGATACGTCCATATCCCTCACGAATTTCCCAATATCTTATACATACAAGCGAAAATAAAATTATTAGTTATAATTATAATATATCCACTTATTGTTTTCACTGAATATAATGGCCTCCCGCTCAGGCGACAACTGCGGATCCAATACGGAATAGTTATGGGTAATACCTGTTATAAAAATGGTATCCCATATATTCGGCCGATTGGTAGAACCCGATCTGATACAGAACCATGAGTGTCACCCACACGGGAATATACACCCTTTTAAAAGCCCGGAGCCTCGAAAATATTTCCGAACAGATGGTAACGGCGAATATAACGATGAAATCGTAAAATCTGAAATACTGCGGCAAACATGCGCAGACTGCCATTATCAACAGAATAAAGAGGAAAAAAACCGGATAGCGGACTCTCCCTGAACAACCATCGGCGTCCCGACATATAAATAGCTATCGGGACCAATAATTGCACGGTAAGGATCCTTATGCGGGCCAGTGTCGAAAAATCGCTCCAGTTTTTATTATATATCAGCCCTTGCTGCAAAAGATTGTCGATAAAAAAGATTCCCGTTTTCGGCGCCCAGTAGCTGAATCCCCCAAAACCATTATGCACACACAGATACCGGCAATAGTTTTAACATTGATTTTCCTGCCATACAGGAACGGGACGATTACCAAGAATATGGCTCCTGAGTGGAACATAAATGCGGCAAGGATATACAAGTAGTACACCCACCATTTCCTTTTGATACAAGCCTGTACGGACAACAAGAATATTGCAATAGCAAAAGATTGCCGGATAATTTCGGTATTCAAGTACAAATACGGTTTCAAGTAGTATAAAAAAATACAGACAAATACCCATGGGGAATATTTCCTGAAAAACGAAAAGATTACGACATTTAAAAATATGGCATGAACGAACTGGAACAACGTAAAATCCGGTGATATGTAGTATAACGTATCAGTCAGCAACCGCCATAACGGCTGAAACCTACCTCCCAGATCGGCATTGAAACTCAGGTCGGCCCCGTACAAATCCATGTACCGGCACGTATCACCTCCGATCCTGTAACGGAGTGCTGCCAAAAGAATAAGTATGATAAGGGGGCAAGATAATAATGGAATCTTTTCGCCGATTCGTTTTTTTGCTTCCGCATACGTCATACTTGAAAGCCAGAAACATCAGATAAAAACCGATAACGAAATAAATCATAAATACACTCGATTATTTTTCACCAATAGCACCCGCCTTCTACCTTTTCGGCTCCTTTGGGTTTCTCCGACTCCAGCGGCCGGATCAATAGTCGTTTATAAATTTCCCGCAGACCGGTTGATCCTGTATCCAACGGTTACCGTATACCCGAACAACATTTGAGTCCAGCCGGCCAAATGAACGGCCTGTCTCCCCATACGTTTCACATGGGCGGCAAGCGGCATCCCGTAAGCTCCACAACCGATCAGAGCAATGTCGAAATCGAGCCGCGAAATTTCATCTTCCATGTGTTTCAGGGCTTCAAACCAATCCTTATAAATCGTTTTTGTACCTACAATAGACTGCACGGCCTTTACAAGAATCAATTCCTTGAATTCCGGAAGTACGTCAGAATCTTCGAACAGCCGCTCACGATTGTTCTTATACTGGGATTTGATCGAATCGACGAACGGATGAACAACCAATACCTTTTTCCCTTCCAGATATTTCGTCCATGGATTTTTCCAAAGAAATGGCGCGTAATATCCGTCCAGATTTATTCGCTTGCAATGCATGTACTGCGATACATACTTTTCATTTTTCGATATAAGATCCAAGAATATCTATTTCCGGAATGTCGTCCACGACCCGTTCACAAAATTTCCGGCCGTAATCCGGAGAAACCGGGAAAAATCCCGATAATTTTTGCAATTGAAGGATGGACTGTACCCGCGACAACGACAATTCTCCTTGGAAAAATTTTTTTCAATACGGCCCAAGACAGCGCTCCGGATGTAACAAGGTCGGTTACCACCGCATTAAGTTCGGTTGTTCCGAACTTCGAGATCATGCAGGGCCTCCCTTCCCGTAATGTTTTATATACCAAATCATTCGCCTGCTGGTCGAAGAATTCAACATATCCATAATATTGGGAATTGTCCGCAATTTTCACAATTCCCCCAACTTACGGCAAATACTCCTCAATCCGTATAATGGATAAATAAAAACGTTGTTCTGGGTCATAGATCGTAATTATAGCATGAATGAAAAAAGCACTATAAATCGAAAGAACCGAAGAAGGCATCCGTATCTTGCCGCAAATCTGCGATTTTCCGCTTTACCTCAGTCCAATTTATCGGTACATGCATTCTTGCGGCAATACTGTCGGCCGGATCGAGGATTCTGTCCTGAAGGCCTAATGAAGAAAGCAGAGACAAAATACGACAATTTTGCCTCGACGAATCGCCATTTTGCAACATGCACAGGAACGGGCATTCGAAAATTATCGAAAACAAGGTACCGTGGAATGTGTTTGTTACAATCGCCCCGGCATGTTTATAATACCCCAACCACTCCTCTGGCGAAGGATATACCAAATAATCCGCCGGAATATGATTTTCACTACCGGAAGCTGCCGATATGAATAATTCCTTATCTACAGACTGCGCATAGCCAATAAGGTTCATCCAGCCGGACGGAATTTCCGATATTCAGATTTATGAAATAACAGAAAATATAATCCGCCTGTCCGACATCTGCGGCTGGATACTTTTTCTTTATCGATAAGCAAAGTCGGATCGGGAACATGCACAGCACTTTTCCGGCACAGGTCATAACAAATGTCGACACCCGATTTTTCACGAACCGATATCTTATCGAACTTACCGACCCACGGCCTTATGGTATCGGCATGCTCCGCCGGCAGTTCGTCCTTCCCGAAACTTACGGCATAGGCGATTTTCCTCGTATCGTCACCGACGAATGTCAAAAAAATTGGCAGGGGAGCGAACCGGCCCAAACCTGATCGCTGCCCGTAATATAGTAATCCGCGACAGGGGGGATCGCTATTTATCGCGGCCTCCCCGACATATGTTTTATCGCTCAATGCCAGATAACGGGCGGCAAAATCCAGAAACGACTGCAACTGCATTTTTTCTTGTGTTCCGCCCGGCAAAAAAATGACAGACTTTACTATTTTCTTCAAATTCTGTTTTAAAGACAAACGGATAACATAGCGGATCAATAAGGATCATGCCCCCCGCTCTTTCAGATATTCCTGAAGCGCATAGTATTGCAATAATGCCCCATAATTGACATTAGAAACGACATATGCATAGGACGAAATAACAGCAATCTTCATATCAGATTATCGGGCGTCAGTGAATGGTGTAGATATCTTGGGCTGTTATCCGTGGGGATGACACGATTTTGAACCTTTCTGGTAGGTCGCCGCAAGCAATAAAGCAGACCACAGATTCCTCATCAGGAATTTGTAAAAAGGTTCCTCAGTTTTTTATCTTCTTTGGGCAATACATACCAATTCAAAATACAATGAGCGACCTTATTATAATGCAACGCATAGCTTAGGTTCATAATAAATATTCCGACATTGGTATTGAGATCGAAAAACTCCTGAGCACCCAAAACAGAAGAAAGATCCCCTGTAATCACCAGCAGCTTGTTTACCAAATTTCCGAAGCCCCGATTCCCGTTTTGCAATGACAGACACTGGGCGATAAGTTTTTATCAACAACCACATGAACACGCGAAGGTTGTCGATTACATGCGGAAGGGCATTTTTGGCGATATCAATAGCATCTACGATTTGGGCGACTGGGATTTCTCCGACAAAATTCCTTATGGAATGCCTTGACGCGGAAAAATCTTTGAAATTGAATTTATGCGGGCATAATATCCAGCTGGAGTTGAAAAATCCTGTTCCAAAATTGGAATAGAAGGGTATTTTTCCCTTTTATCGTTGATAATTTTCTGAATATGCGCAGGCAATTGAAACCCGCTTTTTTTATGCACATCGTCATACAAAAACAATACTGCAATCGCATCTAATAATTGCGTGTCTTTATCACCATACTTACAGATATACGAATCAATCGTTTCATTTAACGATACGATTTTTTCCTGTCCAAATCTAACCGCATATCATGCATAGCCAATCCTTTGTCAATCTGATGATAAAACCATGTAAGATAAGCCAAATCCTTACCTTTAGAGTCCCTAAAAGCTCCTGAATATTTATAGAATCTGGATTTATTATAATTGAAAACTTCCTTTATCACCAGATTCTGATTATACCTTATGGTTTTATAGTAATTATACAACTTAACAACAAGAGGTATTTTCTTTAGTTCCATATCGCTGATATTTTAATTTTTTCCGATATTATCTTTGTCAGCATGCGGCGTTCTTCGCGCTTCAATCCGATAAAATATATGGTTAAAACAGCTGAAATCAAAGAAACGGACGAGACAAGAATAAACTTAACGAATGACTGCGACAATGTATAATACAACATCAAAGGCAGTATTAATGAAACACCTGAGATCGCTATATTATATGTAATAACTTCTTTTGCATATTCGGCTATCTTGATGCCGAGTAAATCCCTTATGACAGCCAATCTTAAAAACAAGCATACCGCACCTAAAAATATCGCCACTATCATCGTTATCTCCGGCGGGAACCCTAATTTGAGGAAAACATAAGATATGGGGACAGCCAACAATAATGTTGTTCCCACCGTAATTTGATATCTCTTTATTTGCCCCGTTGCTTGAATCGTGGGAATAATTGTCCCGGACATGCAGTCGACAAGAATATTGATGACAATCAGCCTCGCAAACAAAACCGTGTACTCCGGAACCTCGGTCAACCACAATGCGAGCAGATACTTCATCTCCAAAAGTATCGGCAAAGCGACCAGAAACAACAAATAATACGACATGCGGGAACTCTTGAACAGCAGAATTTTCATTTTTTCAAGATCGTCCGCAGCATAATATTTGATTATCTGTGGTGTTGCGGCTATCTGCACGTTACCTGCAAACGAAGTTACCAGAGATTTCACCTGAAAAGGCTATACCGCGGGCTGCATTCACGACCGGCCCAAAAAAATATATTCAATAAAATATTAAGCCCCTGATCCAAACCCACATTGGCCAAACATTCCAAACAAATTCCAGCCAGCAAATTGAAAAAGCGAAACATACAAGCATTTATCCTTGGCTGCAATCACACGGCATTCATAGAATTTAATCCTGCAATAGACCACATAGATCAGGGTTATCAGGAATACGACAAAAAACATTAAAACCGCATACAATTTCAGTTTGTCGAAACTTAACCAGACCAACAGGTAAACGATCAATAACTTCAAGGCAGCCTCGACAATGCTGATCCAAGCGTAAAAGCCCATCCGTTCCCGGGCAATTATCAAAGCATTGTAAGGAACACGGATGATCGAGCTAAGAAAAGACAATACCGAGAAATGATATACGAAATATGCCGCAGCTTCTCTGGATGGCGGAATATTCAATTTATTTTCAACAAACCACCGACCGACTGTTTCCGCTAAGATCAGAATCACCAGCACAAAAGCGACATATATGAATAGGGACGCCGAAAATACCTTTCTTAATTGCACGGTATCATTCCGCCCTATTTCAAATGCAAAAAAACGCTGTGAAGCCGATGACAATGTGTTGCTGATAAAAACACACATGGTCACGATACCGCCGACAACATTGTAAATACCAAAATCCGCTACACCTAATGTCTGCAATACGACCCTCGACGTATACAACCCGACGAACATCGTAACAAGCATACGGATATACAAGGAAACAGTATTCTTTTGCTATTCGTTTGTTGTTAGAGCTTATTTCCTGCATTTCGGAGCCGATGTTCATCCATTAAGTGCCATATCTACCTCTCCTTTATACATACTCTGATAGTATTTTTCATACTCTCCTGAAGTAATGTCGTCCATCCATTTTTGGTTCTGGAGGTACCAGCGGACGGTCTTTTCGATCCCCTCTTCGAACTGCAGGCTGGGCTGCCAGCCCAGCTCGTCTTTGAGTTTGCGCGAGTCGATGGCGTATCTCAGGTCGTGACCCGCGCGGTCGGCGACATGGGTAATCAGCTTTTCCGAAGCGCCTTCGGGATTGCCCAGCAGCCGGTCCACGGTTTTGACGATCACCCGTATCAGATCGATGTTCTTCCATTCGTTGAAACCACCGATGTTGTACGTGTCGGCGACCTTGCCCTTGTGGAAGATCACGTCGATGGCCCGTGCGTGGTCCTCGACGTAGAGCCAGTCGCGGACGTTCTCCCCGCGGCCGTACACCGGAAGCGGCCGTCCGCGGCGGATGTTGTTGATGAACAGCGGAATCAGCTTCTCCGGAAACTGGTAAGGACCGTAGTTGTTCGAGCAGTTCGTCACCAGCGTCGGCATGCCGTACGTGTCGTGGTAGGCCCGCACGAAGTGGTCCGACGAAGCCTTCGACGCCGAGTAGGGGCTGTGCGGGTCGTACTTCGTCTCCTCGGTGAAGAACTCCTCCCCGAAAGGACCGCCGCCGCTCTCGCAGCCCGCAGGGGCCCCCGCGGGGCGGGTCAGCTCCAGCGCCCCGTACACCTCGTCGGTCGAGATGTGGTAGAACAGCTTGCCTGTCCAATCACCGTTCCAGTACTCCCGCGCAGCTTCGAGCAGCGACAGCGTACCCATGACGTTCGTACGCGCGAAGGTGAACGGATCCCTGATCGAGCGGTCCACGTGGCTCTCGGCTGCGAGGTGGATCACCCCGTCGATGCCGTATTGCCGGAACAGTTCACGCATCGCCTCGAAGTCGCAGATGTCGCCCCTGACGAAAGTGTAGTTCGGCCGCTCCTCGATGTCTCGCAGGTTGGCGAGGTTGCCCGCATAGGTCAGCTTGTCGAGGTTGACGATCCGGTAATCGGGGTATTTGGTCACGAAAAGACGGACCACATGCGAGCCGATGAAGCCCGCGCCGCCCGTGATGAGGATAGTGCGTTTCATATATTCAACATCAATGAATTTTACTCCGCGGCATCGCGGAAATTATTTTCTTTTCTTATATAAAATCCTTTTTATATAATCTTTCATTCGGGTTTTCAGAGTTTTTTCCCGCCAAGACCCGTCACAATAATGCATGGAATAGGACTCCTTGCTTCTCGTCGCAGGATCGCCTGCGAATATGCTTGAGCTATACACCATCATATTTCCGTCAAGTAGCTGATTCTCGTCTTTATAGCGGAATCCATACTTCGTTGCCAACATCGCCATAATGCCCGGATTTATGACATCTACATATAGAGATCCGTCCTCTTGAATAAAATGCCGGGAGCCATAATAATCCAAACATTCCTTAATAAAGGGATTAGCCTTCTTGGAAGCTATCAAAGCTGCCAACAATCCCAGTCCTGCGACAATATCCCCATCCCGTCGGACGGCTCCGGCATCGTCTATTTGATGAATACCTTGTGATAAAAAATAGGTCGGATGATATTCGACAGAAGAAAAGAAGTCCCAAGATAAAAACTCATCAAAGGGCCTGAATACTTTGACATCCGTATCCATATAAATACCACCTTCCGTATAAAGGGCAAAATGTCTGATATAATCTGAAGCCAAAGACCATTTCCTCATTTGAATAGCCTCCTTTACCCACGGAACAGAATCTATATCGAAATTCGTTTCATCCCAACGCTTTATGGTATAGTCCGGCAAGATCCTCTTCCAAGAGTTTATGCAATCCTGAACCGGGGGGGGGGTATTTTCCTCCTCCCAACCATACGAAATGGATGATCTTGGGTATCATAATGATTTATTTTCAATTTGTTTCAGGCAGTAGATCATTGCCTCCCTCCAGTGGGGGATGTCCATCTGGAAGGTGGTCTTGATTTTGGTTTTGTCCAGCACCGAGTAGGCCGGGCGCTGGGCCTTGGTCGGAAATTCCGACGTGTGGCAGGGGATGATGCGGCATGAGTCGTGACCCGCGGCCGCGGCGATCTCCGTCGCGAAGTCGTACCACGAGCAGACGCCCTCGTCGGTGAAGTGGTACACGCCCTCGTTGCCCGCGTAGCGTTCCGACTCGATGATCGAGAAGATCGCAAGCGCCAAGTCCCCGGCGTAGGTCGGAGTGCCGATCTGGTCGAAGACCACCTGCAGCGTATCCCGCTCCGAAGTCAGACGCAGCATCGTCTTCAGGAAGTTGTGTCCGTACTCCGAATAGAGCCACGCCGTGCGGAAGATCAGATACCGGCACCCGGATGCCATGACGGCGCGTTCGCCCGCAAGCTTCGTACGCCCGTAGGCTCCCAGCGGCGAGGGAGCCGTATCCTCCCTGTAGGGCGTATGGGCCGTGCCGTCGAAGACGTAGTCCGTCGAGACGTGGAACAGCGTCGCGCCCGTCGCCTTGGCCGCCGCCGCGAGGTTGCCCGCGGCCTTGTGGTTCAGCAGGTCCGCACGCGGTTCGTCCTCCTCGGCCCGCTCCACGTCGGTGTAGGCCGCGCAGTTTACGATAACGTCGATGCGCCGCTCCTCGACCGTTCGCAGGACGGCAGCCGCATCGGTGATGTCTAGTTCCGCGACGTCCGTACAGAAGTAGTTGTGGGGCGAGACGCCGCCAAGACGCCGCAGGGCGCTGCCAAGCTGACCGTTCGAGCCCGTAATCAGGATATTAAGCATAATAGTCTTCGTTATAGTCGAACAGTTCCCCGGCCTCCGCCAGCCGCGGGTGGCCGCTGTCCTTAGGCGAGAGGACGACATCTTCGGGGGGCCAGACGCCAGTCGATGCCCAGCGAAGGGTCGTTCCATGCAATGGCGCCCTCCGATTCGGGGGCGTAGGGGTTGTCGCACTTGTACTGGAACGTCGCTTCGTCGCTCAGCACGGCGAAGCCGTGCGCAAAGCCCCGCGGGATGAAGAACTGACGCTTGTTGTCTTCAGTCAGCTCCACCGCCACGTGGCGGCCGAACGTGGGGGAGCCGCGGCGGATATCCACCGCGACGTCGAGCACGCGGCCCCGGACCACGCGGACGAGTTTCGACTGGGAGTAACGCCCTTTCTGGAAATGGAGGCCCCGCAGCACGCCGTAGCGTGAGTGCGATTCGTTGTCCTGCACGAAGCGCACGGGACGGGACCTGTGCGTCGAAGCGGCGCTGCGAGTAGCTCTCGAAGAAGTAACCCCGCGCGTCGCCGAAAACCTCCGGCTCTAGAATAACCACGCCCTCTATGGCGGTTGTCAGAACTTTCATGGGATTATTTTTCGTCGAGGAGTTTCAAAAGGTATTGTCCGTACTGGTTCCTGAGCATCGGCTCGGCAAGTGCGCGCAGCTTGTCCGCCGTGATCCACCCGTTGCGGTAGGCGATGCCTTCCAGACAGGCGATCTTAAGTCCCTGACGCTTCTCGATGACCTCCACGAAGATCGAGGCTTCGGCCAAGGAGTCGTGCGTGCCCGTATCCAGCCACGCGAAGCCGCGCTGGAGCGTCTGCACCTTCAGCTCGCCGCTTTGCAGGAAACACTGGTTCACGCTCGTGATCTCAAGCTCCCCGCGGGCCGAGGGACGGATGCCCTTGGCAACATCCACGACCTTGTTCGGATAGAAGTACAGGCCCACGACTGCGTAGTTAGACTTCGGATGGGCGGGTTTCTCCTCGATCGAAAGGCAGTTGCCCTCATCGTCGAACTCCGCGACCCCGTAGCGGCCCGGATCGTCGACGCGGTAGCCGAAGACCGTGGCCTTGCCATCCTCCTCGGCCGTGCGGACGGCCTCGCGAAGAAGACCCGTGAAACCGGAACCGTAGAAGATGTTGTCGCCAAGAACGAGGCACGCGGAATCGCCGCCGAGGAAATCCTCGCCGATAAGAAAAGCCTGTGCAAGACCGTCCGGAGATGGCTGTGCCGCGTAGTCGATACGCACGCCGTAGTCGGAGCCGTCGCCCAGCAGACGCCGGAAACCCGGAAGGTCCTCCGGAGTCGAGATCACGAGGATTTCGCGGATGCCCGCTAGAAGAAGCGCCGAGAGCGGGTAATAGACCATCGGCTTGTCGTAGACCGGAAGCAGCTGCTTGCTGACCCCCTTTGTGATCGGGTACAGCCGACTGCCGCTGCCGCCCGCCAAAATGATGCCTTTCATATTATACCGTTTTGCTTTATTTCCGAATAATCCTTTAAAGAATATTATGCTGACAACCGCCCGCCCGGAAGATTCCGCCGTGCGAAATTCAGACCTTGTCCATTACCTGCTGCAACCAGAAGAAAATTCCCGTACGGCTGATATGGGTTTTTAGCCCAGCCGCCGCATCGCCCTCATGAATCGCGTATCGCGGCAGATATGCCACTGCATGAAATGGTAGAGACCGGAAGTGACCAGCAGGCTTACGGCAATGACCGCATACAGCTGGACGGCGATCGAAAAGCCCGAAGCTTCCAGCGCCCACCAGCACAACACGACAAACATATTCACCCCCAGAATAGCCAGTGTCGTCGCCACATGGGAGCATCCGAGGTCGATAAACATATGATGCAGGTGTGTCTTATCGGGACGGAACGGGGAGGTCCCTTTCAATATGCGCGTCGACATCACCCGCAGCGTATCGAATACGGGAACCGACAATACCGCCAGCGTGAAAGGCACCAGTCCTACGTTCGGATTCACATAGGCAGCGACCCGCGACCCGTTCTGCAGGATCGCGATTACAAAAACCGACATGACGACGCCCATGACAAGCGTTCCGCCGTCACCGATGAACATTTTCGACGTTTTGCCGAAAACATTATGCAGAAAAAAGGGAATCAGGGCGCCGACCAAGACTGCGGCCAAGATAGTCATCGGCGCTTCGCCGGCAAGAAAGAAGAGCGTGCCGAAGATCAGACATGCCATAATGCAATAGCCGGACGAGAGACCGTTGACGCCATCTACCAAGTTGATGGCATTGATAATACCTACCGCCGCAACGACCGTCAAAGGCACTGCACACCAATAAGAAAACCGGCCGATATTCCACAATCCATGAAAATCGTCTATACAGTAACCGCCGACGAAAATCAGCAATAAAACGACGACGATCTCGATCACGAATCGCAAACCCGGTGAAAGACTCAGAATGTCGTCCATCGTGCCGGTATAGAGCATCGCCATCATGGCCATAATTACGACCGGCAGACCGGAGCAATCAACGACGGAGCTCATACATCCGATCGCAATCACGACTCCGAAAAAGACAGCGACCCCGCCGAGGACAGGAACCGGCGTACGCTGCAATTTACGGGCATCCGGATTATCGACGATGTTTTTCAGCAGAGCGATCTTCACCAGACGGGGATGTATCCAACCGACCAACAGAAGAGCCGTGAAGAAAGGAATAATGATTGTGTAGCAAAGAGGCGTTGCCATACCAATTATTTATTTTCCGTGACAGCAGTGTAGAATATGTAGAATATGCAGAGAGTATAAACAAGATAAAGATTCAAGACTGTCATTATGCAATATATCGCTCTGTAGCAGCAGATTGCCAAATGTCGATTCGTTCGGCGACATAACGAACCACACAGCAGACGCAGCAGAATCGATCGTCGTCGGAGCAGAACGGAGTCCGGCTGTAATCGTACATGAAACGGGCGATTCGCCGTGCAAGGCGGCGGTCCGGATCATACGCATTGCCCAGAACCGCCGTATCGTACAACCGGGCTAAAGTATAGAGGTAATTTTCGTCGAAGTTGCCGGCGTCTTCGGGAACCGGCAAAGAGTTCCGGAAATATTCGAACGACCGTTTTACCGCACTGTCATTCGTTTTGTCAAAGGAACGCATACGAGTAACGGTTCATCACGCCGATACGCTCCAGCGCAACATCCGGCGACACGCCGCTCCAGCTGCCGTCCCGGTTCATTTCGGCGATCCAGCCGGAAATCTGCCGTTTCAGGAGCAGCAGATATTCGTCGCCGGCATCCGGAAAAAAAGCAGGTCGATCAGACAATGAAAACACCTGTCGGATCAGCAATTCCCGTTCGTCCGGCCGGAGAGAAGAGCGCTTTTTGTTACCACCGAGACAATCCCGGACGAGTTCGTCGGCCATTGCGAGCAGCCCCTTTCCTCTTTCAGGACGTCACCGGACACGGTCCGCAAACGAGCGTATACATGGCATGGACCATCCGGCAGCGCAGCAGCATCCGACTCCGCGGCGGCAGCGCTCGCAGCACACCGAACAGCGTATCGATCCTTTGCGGCCAGATTTTCCGGGTTCCGTACTCACCGGAGGGAAGCGAATCGCCAGATCACAATGCGGCGTAGTCCGCGCCAACGAAAGCAGGCGGACATTCGTCGCCCCCGCAAAATCGGCATTCAGCAGGGAAGGCAGCAGTTCTTTTTCAAATATTCCGGCGCGTCACCAAAAAATCAATCTCTGTAATTCAGGAAAAACCGAACCCGGCCATCAAATCTTTTTCGACCAGTGCCGGAATGGAGGCGGTA
>VOFJ01002004.1_pt1 | contig 15824 bp, 27 predicted proteins | sample 5384081 | NCBI WGS metagenome assembly VOFJ01 (sample SAMN12384729, study PRJNA508395) | human gut metagenome | isolation source: healthy gut I | host: Homo sapiens
AATGGTGTCGATGAGCTCTATACCTGTCGTTGTCGCTAAAATCCGTTTTTGTCTTTGCGGATGTATTGCCGTTTAAACAACGTTTCGATGATATTCGCGCGGGTAGAAGGGCGTCCGATTCCGTTTTCTTTCATCAGATCCCGCAGTTCTTCGTCTTCCACTTGTTTCCCCGGCAGTTTCCATGGCCCTCAATAAATCGGCTTCCGTATAGTATTTAGGGGCTGAGTTTGTTTTTCCTGGATTTCGGGGTATGCGGGCCGTGTTCTCCTTTTTCGTAAACCGGTAATACGTTTTCTTCGTTTTGTTTGTCTGTATTATTGCCGAATACCACCCGCCACGCCGGATCGATGATTTGTTTTCCGGTGGCTTTGAAGTCTTCGTCGCCAATTCTGGCCATAACGGTTGTATTGGCTATTTCGCAGTCCGGATAGAAGACGGCAATGAAACGGCGGGCTACCAGATCATATACCCGCTTTTCCTCGGGGAGACATATCGTAACTGGAATACACCGGTCGGGATGATGGCATGGTGATCCGTAATTTTTTTGTCATTGAAGACTTTGGCTGACTTCCGTATTTTTCCTCCTGATAAGATCGGCTGTGTTAAAGCCTCATAAGGTTTTTCAGGCCCTGAAGTATTTTGGGAACTTTGGCATATTGGTCGTTCGGTAAAAAGTTGGTATCCACACGGGGATAGGTGGTCAGCTTTTTCTCGTAAAAGCGACTGTATGATTTTTAAGGTATTTTCGGCTGTATAGGCGAATTTTTCGGTTACATTCCACCTGCAATAGAGTCAGGTCGAACAGTTTCGGCGGATGTTCCATGGCCTTTTTCCGCTCGATACTGAGAATTTCCAGTTCGAGTGGAGTGATTTTTTTTCCAGGAGGGCTTCGGCTTCCTCTTTTTTTATTGAACCGTCCGCGCAAACAGGAGAAAAGTCCTTCCCGGTAATTCGTCCGTATTTCCCAATAAGTTTCCGGTTTAAAGTTCTCGATCGCTTTTTTGTCGTTCGACGACCAGGGCCAGGGTAGGGGTCTGCACTCGTCCGATCGAGAGTACGTTTTTTCCTGTCCCGTATTTCAACGTATAAGCCCGCGTGGCATTCATCCCTAACAGCCAGTCGCCGATAGCCCGTGCAGAACCGGCCGCATAGAGAGTATCGAAATCTTGCGATTCCATGAGTTTTTCGAATCCTTCCCGGATGGCTTCTTCTGTCAGCGAAGAAATCCAAAGGCGTTTGATAGGTACCCCGCATTTGGCTTTGGTCAATACCCAGCGTTGAATCAGTTCTCCTTCCTGGCCGGCATCCCCGCAATTGATCACCATTTCAGCTTTCGAGACCAGCTCCTCGATAACGGCAAATTGTTTTTTATTCCCTCATCTTCGATCAGACGGATCCTGAATTTCGAGGGGATCATCGGCAATACCCCTAAATTCCATTTTTGCCATTTCTCCGTATATTCTCCCGGTTCTTGCAGGGTACATAAGTGTCCGAATGTCCAGGTAACACAATATCCATTCCCTTCCAGATATCCGTTCCGCCGGGTCGTAGCTCCCAGAATATTCGCGATTTCTTTGGCAACACTTGGTTTCTCTGCAATACACATTTTCATAATTCCGCACGACTTGATTCTGCTACAAAGATAATGTAAACCGAAAGCAAAGCCAAGTTTACATTTGAACTTTGCTGAGATGTAGCTTATTTTATCGAATGATAATGCAAACCGGGTGCAGAACGAAACGAATTCGTTCATTTCTTCCGCCAGGGGAGACTTATGTTTCTTTTGCCACTGTTCCCAGAAAACGACTTTCCGAAAAAAAATGTTCCGGTATTTATTTTTGAAAAAAGCAAATAAATGGATCTCTTTACCTCTTTCGGCCGGGAGAGTAAAGGTATATGCTCCTGTAGCCCGTATGGTTTCAAAACCTTCCAGCCAATATATCTCACCGTCGTCTACCCTGGTTTTATCGTAAATGGCTATTTGTAATAAGTCGTCGTCGAAAAACCCTGATTTTTATACCCGGGATTCCATTCCAGGCGAATAAGATCCGGAGTGGTATATTGCATTCCGAAATAATCCGGGATATAAAGCGGCCCGTAACATATCTTCAGGCCTGAAAATTCGGTAATTTCTCCTGTCTCCGTAAAGCTATGGATATTCTCTTTTATAAAAAGGTTATATCCGCTTATGTTTTGTCCATGCGTAGCATCGCTCCAGGTCATATACATCGGCATTTCCAGTTTATGATAAAATGAAGCCGCCCCTTTAAACCTGTTTTTCTGTGCTTTTTTGCTTACTACTTTTCGATTTTCTATACCGTCCCGTTTTTGCTCCTTATTCTCAGCTGTCCGTTTACTTCATAAAGGATAACATTTCCGAAACTTCCTTTCAGCTGATTTAATAAGTTAGATCTTGCAGTACCCATAGCCTGTTTTTTAGTTTGAAAATGAATCAATTTCCCGATAACAGCGATTCCCCGGAGATCCCTTTGAGTATCAAGCTTCCATGAAATTAACTAAAAAATGATTAAAATCCAAATAAAACTGGATTAAAGCTTATTTATTTAGTTATTAATCTGGTAATAAATAGGATTTGTACTGGATTTAATCTGGATTTATCTATACACATATCCTGCTTTGTCCTATGTGGTTAGCATCCTCCGATAGTTATAACTATATAATAAAAAGGTCAATTAAATCAGAATTTAATTGGACCTTTTAAAACAAATTATTTCACTGAATTTATTTAAACTAAACTCAGGGTAAATATAGTTTACTACTTGATTTCTATATGATTATCTTTTAGAAAAGGAACCGATTAGGTACGCTCCGCGGTCCTCAGTGTCATATTTCTACTGAAGAACCGTCTTATTTTCAGCCGCAAAAATAGCCTTTTTATTTTTCCACTACAAAGAAAAAAATGCCTTTTCAGTTTTTAGAGAAAGATCTCAGGGGAATATTTTCCAGTTGGAGGTACTTATAAAGTGTGCTTTTTACTCTTAATTTCAATTTGTTGGCATATTTGTTTTACAGCAAATCCTTTTGATACAAGAGAGCTGCTTTTTTACTTTTTGCTGGGTTTCCGGATTCAAGCCCTGAGGTCTTCCGAATTTTTTCCTCTTTTCCGGGCTGCTTCCCGTCCTTCACGAGTCCTTTCCATAATCACATTCCGTTCGAATTCTGCCAGAGCCGCAAAAATATGCATCGTAAATTTCCCCATATAATCGGTCGTATCAATATTATCCTTGACCGAACGAATCCGTATGTTTTTACTTGCCAGCTCCGAGCATATCCGGACAATTTCAGACAGGCTACGGGCCAAACGATCTAATTTATAAACAACTAATACATCGCCTTCACGTAATAGTGAAAGGCAATGTTCCAGTTCCGGACGTTTTTTTACCCCGGAAATTTTTCGCTGAAAAAATATTTGTACGCAATCCTGACGCTGTAACACATCCAATTGCATATCCAGATTCTGGTCACGCGTACTCACCCTGGCGTAACCGATGATCCTTCCCTGGAACTCTTTGTTAATAATCGTCATTTCCTCCCAATAATAAAAACTTTTCACAAAAATATAAATGTTATCCGAATTGTTAAAAAGTCCAATTAAATTCTGATTTAATTAGATTAATATGTTTTATTAATTATTTGATTGTATTGTCATCGCTAAAACAAAAAACGCTTTCAGGAGTCCTTTGGAGTTGTGTTGAACGCTTTTCGGTTCAAGGTATTCAGTTTGTCATTATGGTCATAATGGCTAGAATACTTTTGCCTTCTGATTATGGGATGATCGGAATGCTCGCCATATTTATCGCCATAGCACAAACGTTGATAGACAGTGGTTTCTCCAATGCTTTAATTCAGAAAAAAAGATAGATCAGAAATTGATTATTCTACTGTATTTTATTTTAATATAGCTGTAGGAATTGTCCTTTACTTTATTCTGTTTTTTTCCTCTCCTTTAATAGCGAGATTTTATAACACGCCCGAACTGACAGGATTAACACGTGTATTAGCCTTGAATCTGTTTATAAATTCTTTTAGCTGTCGTTCAACGGGCTATATTGTCTATAAAAATAGATTTTAAGACTCAGGCAAAGGCTTCTTTTAGTGCTGCGATAATATCAGGCATCGTCGGCATAGTCATGGCATATACCGGTTTCGGAGTATGGTCACTTGCTGTTCAGACTGTTTTAAATGCTTTCGTGAATACAGTTTTATTATGGATTTTTTTCAAAGTGGATTCCTTTGAAAGTTTTTTTTCTTTTGAATCTTTCAAAAAACTATTCACTTTTGGTTCCAAACTATTGGCTTCCGGATTATTAGATACAATTTACCGGAATATTTATACTATCGTTATCGGTAAAAAATTTGCTTCCACTGATTTGGGTTATTTTACCCGGGCAGATCAGTTTGCACAATTCCCATCCTCTAATTTAACCGGAATTATTCAACGCGTAACTTTCCCTGTATTAAGTGAAATTCAGGATGATGATGAACGTTTGGCACACGCTTACCGAAAATTTTTAAGATTGTCTGCGTACATGATTTTTCCGTTAATGACAGGATTAGCAGCTGTTGCATATCCATTCATTAATTGCTTATTGACGGAAAAGTGGACCTTTACAGCTTTATTGCTACAAATTCTGTGTTTCTCTTATATGTGGTATCCCGTTCATGCCATTAATCTGAATTTGTTACAAGTGAAAGGACGTTCAGACCTATTTCTGAAATTGGAGATTTAATAAAAAAATAATGGGAATAGTTGTGTTAGGTGTTACCATTCCTTTGGGATTGGTGGCAATGTGTTGGGGAACCATTATCGCTTCTTTATTTAGCTTAGTGATAAATACCTATTATACGGGGAAACTGATACACGTCGGTTTATTTAAGCAATTACGGGATTTAAGTCCGGCATTATTCTATTCTTTGACGATGGCGATTGTCGTTTATCTGACTACTTGTTTGTTTGCCGATCAATTCGCTACAGCTTTTAATTGGTATTATTACAGGGATAATTTACTATCTTCTTGTTTCTTATGCGACAAAAATCCCAGGACCTTAAAGAATTTCTTTTTACTGATAAAAAGGAAATAATCTATCATGGATAATGAAAAGCAAATCACGGTAACAAGTCCTTTGTTACCGCCTTTGGACGAATTGATACCCTGCTTGCGTGACATTTGGGAGAGGAAATGGTTGACGAATAACGGGCATTACCATCAGCTGTTGGAAAAGGCTTTGGCTGAATATTTGAAAGTGCCTTATATCAGTTTGTTCACCAACGGGACATTGCCTTTGATTACGGCATTGCAGGCGTTGCGGATTACCGGGGAAGTGATAACGACACCTTACAGTTTTGTGGCAACAACACATTCGCTGTGGCTGAGTGGTATCAAACCGGTATTTGTGGATATAGAGCCGGAGACGTGCAATATCGATCCGGAGAAAATCGAGGCGGCGATTACGCCGAAAACGACGGCAATAATGCCTGTTCATGTATATGGAAAACCTTGTGATACTGTTCGGATACAAGAGATTGCAGATAAGTATGGATTGAAGGTTATCTATGATGCGGCTCATGCGTTTGGTGTGGAAGTAAATGGAAACTCCGTATTGGAAGCCGGTGATATGTCGACGTTGAGTTTTCATGCGACGAAGGTGTACAACACGGTGGAAGGGGAGCATTGGTGTGTCATGACGGGCAGACAAAACAACGAATAGATTATTTGAAGAATTTCGGTTTTGCAGGAGAAACGACCGTGATTGCTCCGGGTATCAACGGGAAGATGGACGAGGTGCGGGCTGCGTACGGACTGCTGAATTTGAAACAGGTGGATGCGGCCATTGAAGCACGGAGACAGGTGGCGGTGAGGTATCGGGAGGAATTGAAAGATGTGCCGGGTATCCGGGTAATGGAGGATATGCCGGGTGTGCGGCATAATTACTCTTATTTTCCGATTTTCGTGAATGCAGAACGGTATGGGATGACGCGGGATGAATTGTATACGCGGATGAAGGAAAGGAATGTCTTGGGGCGGCGCTTTTTTACCCGTTGATCAGTGAGTTCTCGACTTACCGCGGTCTGGAATCCGCGAGGCCGGAGAATCTGCCTGTAGCGCACAAGGTGGCGGACAGCGTGATTTGTTTGCCGATGTATAGCGGTTTGGGCGGGAAGAGGCGGAAAGAGTGTTGGATTGTATAGTAAAATGATGGGTGGGATGAAACAGAAAAAATTATTGTTGTTGGGAGGACTACGTTATTTACTCCCGGTGATAGAGGCTGCCCATAAATTGGGGTATTATGTGATAACGTGTGATTATATTCCCGGTAACATTGCGCATAAGTATTCGGATGAGTATCATAATGTGAGTATTATAGACAAAGAGGCTGTTTTGGCGTTAGCCCGGGAGTTGAAATAGATGGAATTATGTCGTTTGCGGTAGACCCTGGGTAGTGACGGCGGCTTATGTACAGGATCAGATGGGATTGCCGGGGAATCCTTATGAGTCAGTGAAGATATTGCAGAATAAAGACCGGTTCCGTCGTTTTTGTCGGAGTATGGTTTTAATGTGCCTTGGGCATTTGGTTTCTCTTCTGTGGGGGATACTTTGTTAAAATCCGGTGAGTTTACTTATCCTTTAATTGTAAAACCGACAGATTCCGCAGGGAGTAAAGGTGTGACAAGAGTGGACAGGGCGGAGGAGCTGGAGGATGCGGTAAAAGTATGCTTTGAAGCATTCTATTTCGGAAAGGGTGATTGTGGAGGAGTTTATAGAAAAGGAAGGTTGTTCATCGGATACGGACTGTTTTTCCGTAGATGGGGAGTTGAAGTTTGTTTCTTTTTTCGGCGCAACGCTTCGATGAAAAGGCGGCAAATCCTTACACACCTTCTGCATATAGTTGGCCCTCGACTATGACGAAAGAACAGGAGGCGGAGTTAACTTTCGAGTTGCAGCGGTTGTTGTATTTGTTAAGGGATGCGGACATCGATTTATAATGTGGAAACTCGTATAGGGAAGAATGGGAAAACTTACATTATGGAGGTTTCACCACGTGGAGGAGGCAACCGTTTGGCGGAAATGTTACGTTATGCGACAGGGGTAGATTTGATTACCAATGCGGTGAGGGCTGCGGTAGGTGAAGAGGTTGTCGGTGTGGAACAGAAACCTTATCAAGGATACTGGGCGGAGGTGGTACTGCATGCAGATAAGGATGGATGTTTCAACGGATTGGAAATGGATGATGAGTTCGAAATAAGCATGTGAAAGAAGTTGATTTGTGGGTAGAAAAAAGGGGATTCCGTTTCTGCTTTCAGGGGGCGAATGACGCGATAGGGACGTTGGTGGTGAGGTTTGATACGGATGATGAATTACAGGAATTTATAAAAAGGGGAAAAGACAAGTATCAAATTGTGCTTAAATGAAAGAAATAGGTGGCTATTTTGAATTAGAATTGCATAAGGGTGGACATTATCATCCTGATGCTTTGCATTTAAATACGGGACGGAATTGCTTTGAGTATATTTTTGCGGGCCAAAGGATATAAAAAGTTTATATTCCTTATTACACGTGTGAAGTGATGTTGGAACCTTTACGGAAATGTGGGGTAAAATGGGAGTTTTATCATATTAACGAGGATTTCGAACCATTGACTTCGTACTCTTTGGCTACTGATGAGGCATTTTTATATACGAATTATTGGGGATTAAAACAAGCGTGTGTAAAGAGATCGGCAGAGCGTTATGGAAAACAATTAATTGTAGATAATGCACAAGCTTTTTTTTTTGCTTCTCCGATAGAGGGTGTTGATACCTTTTATTCGGCACGCAAGTTTTTGGAGTACCGGATGGGGCCTATCTTTATACAGACAAGTTTTTAAATGTAGAGTTAGAACAGGATGTCTCCTGTCAACGTTGTGAACATTTATTAAGGCGGATTGATGAAGGGGCCGAAAGAGGATATGAGGCTTTTTAGGGCGGAATGATGACGCATTGAATAATCAACCTATTAAAAAGATGTCCCAATTGACGGAATCGATTTTAATGGGTGTGGATTATAAAATTGTCGTGGAACAGAGAAGAGGGAATTTCAACTATTTGCATTCTTTTTGGGGAAAAGAAATAGATTGAATTTGGAAACATTGAAAAGATGAAAAAGTACCAATGATTTATCCTTTCTTTGTGCAAAATATTGATATTAGAAAAAAAAAATTGATTGCTAATAAGATTTTTTGTAGCAACTTATTGGCCAAATGTTTTTTCCTGGACAGTTGCAGACTCCGTTGAACATGGATTTGCAGATTACTTAATACCGTTACCGATTGATCAGCGTTATGGTGAAGATGACATAGAACGTATATTAAAAATAATAAATAATTAGATGTCCATAAAATTTAGAGAGTTTGAAAATAGGGATATAGATTTTGTTTATCACTGTAAAAATGACGAAAATCTTTCTCGGTTAATAGTTGGAGAATTTTAAGCCCATATCAAAATCTGAAGCAATCCAATGGGTTGAAGGATGTAAAGGGCATCATGACGATTACATTTTTTGGGCAATTTGTAAGGATGATGAATCTGAGGATATAATAGGGTGGGCAAGTTTGGCAAATATTAATAAAAGTGAATAAAAGTGCTTCAACTCATAGCATTGTTATCGGAGATAGGGATTACAATGATGGTTTTACTTGGATTGAGACTGTTCGCTTTATGTTTGAATATGCGTTTGAAACACTTAAACTGAATCGTCTCTATGGGGTTTCGTTGGTAGGACATCCTATGAGTAACATAATAGGAGATTTGATGTTTATGGCAAAGGAAGGAGTATTTAGACAGGCGATATTTAAAAATGGAAGATTTTATGATCTCTTGTATAATGCAATCCTTAGAGATGAATATTATATACATAAAGAAAATGGAGATTATGAGATGAGAAAGATTATTAAAAGACTAAGAAATTTACGACATGGATAATGCTTTTTTTTTTTTTCAGGACAAGGAAGTCAAAAAAGAAGGTATGGGGAAGTCGTTATATCTCAACTCTCATATTGCTAGGAAAAATATATGAAGATGCGGATAATATTTTAGGTGAAAGATTCTCTGATTTTATATTTAACGCATCCGAAGACGTATTAATGGATACAAGATATACGCAGCCGGCCATATTTATCTATGAAGTTGCTGCTGCGTTGGGACAATCAGATTTTAAACCTGATTGTGTGGCCGGTCATTCTTTGGGCGAATATGCCGCACTTGTTGTTTCTGGGACTCTTGATTTTGAGGAAACACTTAAGTTTGTATGGAGAAGAGGACAAATTTTCCATGAAGCATTTCAAAAGCATCCGAGTGCAATGGGGGCTATTATAGGTATCCCTGATGATAAAGTTCTTTCGGTTCTGCAAACTGTTGGGAATGAGGATGGGAATAGCCTTTATATAGCAAATTATAATGGACCGGGGCAATTGGTTATAACTGGTGACAAGAACCTCTATAAAAAAAAAAGCATGCAAGATTTTTTAAAAGATATGGGAGCTAAAAGAGCTGTACTTCTTCCTATGAAAGGAGTTGGACATTCTCCTAATTCTAAAGAGGAGGGTGAAATTCTTGAAAAAAGAAATAATGAAACTAAGTTTTAAAACACCAAATATTCCAATATATCAGGATGTTGATGCCTTACCGCATAAAGACCCCGTTAAAATTAAAGAGAATCAAATAAAACTTATGACGAGTCCAGTGCAATGGACGAATATAACTCGGAATATGGTTTCAAATGGAGTTCGTAACTTTTATGAAGTAGGTACAGACGATACTTTACAGAAAATTGTTTCGCGAATGTATCCTGATTTATTAGTGACATCTATTTGGACATGCAATGACTATAGAAATATAAAACCATATAATTTATAATTATGAATATAGATAATTTTATTGAAAATTTTGCAGGAGAATTTGAGGAAACTCCTATAGAGAACTTTTCGATTGGATACTGAGTTCAAAAAGCCTTGAAGAGTGGAATTCATTAACAGCCCTTTCTATCATTTCGATGATAGATGATAATTATGATAAAACTATTACAGGGGCTGATTTACGGAAATGTGTAACAATTAAAGAGCTTTTTGATCTTGTTTCCTCAAAATGATAGATGATGAACCGTGCATTTTCTCTTGAGGGTAAAACCGTATTTGTAACAGGTGCATCGTCCGGTATAGGTAGAGGTATCGCTGTCGGTTGTGCTCGCGCCGGAGCAAAGCTAATACTCAATGGACGGGATCGAGATAGATTAAAGGAAACTTTATCTATACTTGATGGGGAAGAACATTCTATTATTGTCGGTGATTTGTCGTGTGAGTCGGATATCATTTCTATTGTTGAAAATTTACCAGAAATTCATGGTTGGGTTAATAGTGCTGCAATACCCAAAGTTTGTCCTATAAAAGTATTTTGATAAGAACAATATTGAAGAGATATTTAGTGTTAATATTATTTCGACCATGTTGTTAATGTCAAAATTATTAAAAACGAAAAAGATTAAACGAGGGGCATCAATTGTGCTGATTTCAGCCATAACAGGAGCATTTGTTGGTAGTCGAGGCGATACTTCGTATTGTGCGACAAAAGGCGCGGTTAATGGTTTCATGAAAGGCGCTGCATTAGAGTTAGCGTCCTTAGGAATAAGAGTCAATACCGTAAATCCTGGTCTTGTACCGACGAATATCTTAAAGTTATCTGATCAACTTGCAGGTGAATCTCATCATACAGAGTTGATGTTCGACCAATATCCTTTAAAGCGATTAGGTACTCCAGAAGATATTGCTAATGGAGTTATATATCTTCTTTCTGATGCATCTTCATGGGTTACAGGACATGCGCTGGCTGTTGATGGTGGATATCTTCTACAATAGAGAGTCCTAGTATATGGAATCGACTAAGTAGGTCGTGTTATAAAATAATTCTACAATATTAATAAAATGGTAATTAATTTACTTGAACTTTTGACCTCTCTGTCACAAAAAATGGAACAAGATTGCAATAGTTGATGGAACTCGTACAATCTCTTTTAACGATCTTGATAAAAAATCCGATATACTTTCTCAAAAGATTCATAACATAGCTGAGTCTGTCAATCGACCTGTTGCTGTCTTTCTTCCCAAATGTATAGAAGCTGTAATTGCAAATATTGCGATTATGAAAAAGTGCAAATATATTTATGAATCTAGATGTAAAGACGCCTGGTCAGAGATTAAGTAATATAGTGGACTTGATTGAGCCTGTTTTAATTATAACCGACGTAAAGAATGTTGAGTTAATTAACGAAGTCTCGGGGAAAATTCCTATATTGATAATTGATGATGTAAATTGGGAAGAAAATATCAACAAGGAGACCGTAAAGCAGCAATGGTCATCTGTAATTGATACGGACCCATTTTGTATTATAAACACTTCAGGCTCAACCGGAACTCCCAAAGGTGTGGTGTTTGAATCACCTGAGTTTCCTTGATTTCATCTATAGGTCGCATGAAGCTTTCAACATAGGTGAAAATGAAATAATGGGGTCGTTGTCTCCTCTTGTATTTGACATCTATGTCCTCGAATTGTGCATGTTAATGTACCGCTCTGCAACTATTGTACTTCTTCCGGCTCATCTATCTGCTTTCCCGGTAAAAATTCTTAAGATAATGCAGCAACAACACGTGACTTTTTATCTTTTGGGTTCCAACAATAATGGTAAATATTGCCAATATGGGACTATTGGAAAAAAGAACCACTACCGAGTCTGAAACTTGTATGGTTTGCAGGAGAAGTTTTTCCGACCAAGCAGTTCAATGTATGGCGAAAAGCATTGCCCCATACGAAATTTGCTAACTTATATGGCCCTATTGAAACAGCGGTTGACAGTATCTTCTATATCGTAGACCGGGACATATCAGACAATGAGCCGATTCAATAGGATATGCATATCGCAATACTGACATTCTTCTTTTTAGATCATGAAGACAAAATGGTAACAACGACAGATGTAGAGGGTGAAATATGTGTTCGTGGAAGTTCGCTTGCATTAGGCTATTACAATAACCCTATAAAAACAGCTGCGGTATTCGTACAGAATCCTTTGAATAATCATTATCCGGAACGGATTTATCGTACTGGTGATATTGCGATAATCAATAGCCGAAATGAGATTGTATTTAAAGGGCGAAAGGACAGTCTTATAAAGCATCAAGGTTATAGAATAGAATTAGGAGAGGTAGAGCATGTAATAGTCAATATACTCCAACTCGTTAAAAACGGATGCATTGTGTACAATTTTAATAAAAAAGAGATTACCTTGTTCTATGAAAATTCAGAAGAAATATCTATACCCGATTTCCGAAAGACGTTGTCAACCCAATTGCCAAAGTATATGATACCTTCTTCTTTCTTCAGAGAAAATGAACTTAAACGTAACACTAACGGAAAGATTGACCGACTTTACTATAAGGAATTAGTAAATTAAAGATATCGGAATAGGGGGTTTACATAACAACGTGCAATGAGAATATTAAAATTAGAGCAACTCTCCTCAATTAACCAGCTGAATAATACCATCAATGATTTTAAGCGAAACGGACGAAGTTTTTTTACAAATTACATACCGGATCGCACACTTCATGAAAAATGGGTTGAACAAGGCAATGCATTTGTTTTTACATTCGACAATGGAATATATATAGTCTTTGATTGCGAATTTATGCTAAAATATAATATTTATTTCTCGTTCAAAGGAAGAAATAAATGATTGTTTGACAGAAATAGGCAAGAAGTATGGGAAGCCAGCCGTCTTGGAATATATACTCCGAGAAGGAAAAGATCAATCATTAGGTTTACCTAACAAAATATTGCGTCGAATGAGTCGTTGTGGTACATTTGCAGATTCGATTTTACCATCAAAAATGTGTAAAAAGCTATTTTGGATGATATCCCAGCGCTTCTCGCAAATTTTCAAGCAGTATTTTGATCCTCTGACTGAACGCATACCCGATAATGATGAATTTATAAAACTTATAAGTAGCAATGGGATTTCAATTATGTGTAAAAAAAATACAGAAATCATTGGAATGGTTATCTACCAAAAAAATACTTTTTGAGCATTCACCTGCGGTATTGGTGGGTTTCTCCAAATTATAGGGGAAATGGAGTGGGAGCCGATTTGTTAAAAGATTTTTTTTTCATTCAGGCAGAGGGTGTAAGCGTCAATTCCTTTTGGGTTTTTTCGGATAATACTAATGCCATAGAAAGATATAAGCATTATGGATTCTCCTTTGATGGGTTAGCTGATGAAATATACATAGTTAAATAACAAATCAGAAAAAATGAAAGAAAAAAAATTTTAAACATTCTGAAAGATATTCGGCCAGAATTTGATTTTACAGCAAGTCTCAATTTTATAGAAGATGGAATGCTTGATTCCTTCGATATAGTGACACTCGTAAGCGAAGTTGGAAGATAATTTTGATGTGCTGATAGATGGCGAAGATGTTATCCCTGAGAATTTCGACTCTATTGAGTCAATTATGAATATAATTCAAAATCAAAAAAATAGAAATGTTATTGCAATTTAAAAATAAACGAATTTCATCCATTATTTCCGTAATTCCAGCTAATGAAGTGAATTTTATGGATGAAATTGGTAACTATTCTTTTACCGAAACTCAAATGAAAAAAAGCTTAAAAAGTAATGGGTTTTTGATAAACGAAGAGTCTCTTTACACGGTGAAACTGTTAGCGATTATGCAATAAAGGGAATTTCGACTCTTATTGAAGAAGGGGTTATTAAAAGAAAATGAAATTGGTGCAATAGTAGTAACAACTACATCGCCAGATTATTTCATACCACCAACAAGTAATGTTATTCAAGGGCATTTCCATTTTGATATGGACACAATTTGTATAGATACTTCACAAGGTTGTTGCGGATTTGTTGTCGGGCTTGTCGAAAAGTTTTATGCTTCTTGACTCTATGAAAAATAAAAAGTCCTTCTTATAACAGGAGATATGTTAAGCCATAAAGTCTCACGTCGGGATAGAGCCAGTAGACCAATTACAGGCGATGGTGTCGCGATAAGTGTAATTGAGAATAGTTTAAATACTGGTGATATTTACGCATCGATTAAAAATAATGGGAAAGCGGCTTTTTCAGTTTATATCCCGGCAGGAGGGTCGAAAATTCCTATAACAGAAGAAACTGGTATTGAAAGAGAAGATGAATTTGGCAATTGGCGTAATCTACAACAACTTTGCATGCAGGGTGATCTTGTTTTCAATTTTATAATCAATGATACACCAGTAATGATAGAAGAACTTATGACTGAAGCTAAAGAAATTAAAGAAAATGTTGATTATTTTATCTGTCATCAGTCAAGTGTTTTCACATTAAAAAAATTGAGAGAGCATTTGGGAGTCTCAAAAGAAAAAACTTCCAAACGATATTGTGCCAATATATGGGAATTCAAGTAGTGCAACAATTCCTGTGACTTTAACGCACCATTTTTCTGATATGTTTAAGGATAAAAATATTAACAGGATTATGTTTGCGGCATTCGGTACCGGACTTTCATTGGGAGCAGTGTTAATGGACGTTCCTAAATTTGTTTATTGTGAATTTATTGAGTATGCCCATTCAAATGCTCAATTGTAAGCCAATAATAAATAGATTGTTTTCATCTGTAACCTATTTGATTATCTCTAATGAGGGATCTTCGGCTTGGGTTGTTGATCCAGGAGATATGGATAGATTAACCCCGTATCTTAACAATACACATATATATATTTCCGGAGTCTTATTAACTCATGCTCACTTTGATCATATTTATGGGTTAAACGAAATTATAGCATTATTTCCGACCACAAAGGTTTACACCAATGAGTTCGGGAAGAGAATGCTATTAAACGAAAAAAAGATGAATCTCTCAAAATATCATGATTCACCATTTATTTTTTTTTCAAGGGAAGATTCAATTGAAAGTATTAGCGATGGTAGCAAAATAGAACTGGATAATGAAATCAAGGCACAAGCTATTTACACTCAGGGCATAATCCAAGCTGTATCACTTGGATTATTAAAGATTGTCTTTTACAGGAGATTCGTATATACCAGCAATAAAGACTGTTACCAATCTTCCCGCATCAAACAAAGAGTAGGCACGAATAAGTGAGGAGAAGATTAAAAGTTTGGGTAATGATAAATTGATTTATCCCGGTCATTTAATATCTGAGATTCCATGGCATCATTAAAGGATGATACAGTAATTCAACTTCAAAGAATTTCAACAATTTGTAAGTTGAAAGTTCCGGTTGTTGTAGTTTGGTGTATGACTTATAATCATGCTAACTATATAAAGGAGGCGCTTGATGGATTTGTTACTCAAATAGCATCTTTCCTGTTTATTGTGATAGTTCATGATGATGCTTCGTCTGATAAAACATCTGAAATTGTCTGTGAATATGGGGAAAAATACTCTGATATAATTTATCCAATAATCGAAACAGAGAATCAGTATTCTAAACAGGATGGTAGCTTAGACTATATTATGAAAGCTGCAATTAAAGCTACTGGCGCAAAATATATAGCCATGTGTGAGGGAGACGATTATTGGACAGACCCGTTAAAATTGCAGAAGCAGGTAAATGTGCTTGCAAAAAAAAAATAGAAATAGGAGGAGTATATAGCCGGGTACAATGTTATTTTCAAGGACATAGAAAATTTGAAGGATATATTGGTAAGGATTATATTTCTTTTGAAAATTTATTGAGAGAAAATACAATCCCCACTTTAACCGTA
>VOFJ01003875.1_pt1 | contig 15823 bp, 19 predicted proteins | sample 5384081 | NCBI WGS metagenome assembly VOFJ01 (sample SAMN12384729, study PRJNA508395) | human gut metagenome | isolation source: healthy gut I | host: Homo sapiens
TCAAGTGTGCTTCGTTCAGTTACGTATTGCTGGACGGCTACACCCCGGACGATGAGCTGGACGTCAACGAGATCTACTCCTCCACCGTCATCTCGCAGGCCATGGTTGCACTGGGTGCTTCGGGCGGCTGAAGCACCATCCGTTCAACATCTCGGTGACCCCCGGTGATCTCGGAAGATCAGGAGACCCATCAACGACGCCCTGCTGCAAAGGGGCGAAGAGGTGACCTTGACATCATCTATGACGGAGGGGCAGACCTATACAATATGCGTTTCTACCGCAAGACGTTCAGCAAAAAGACATTCGAGAGCAGGACGAAGGACATTGAAACGCACGAGGGGATATATTGCGATATGCTGGAAGAAATGTTCACGATGGTAACGGGACTTTACACCCGATTTTGAGAGGCGGGCGGCAAGAAGCCGCCTACTTTCTTTCATGAGCATGATGGCGGGTAAGAAAGTAGGCAAAGAAACCGCTGTCCTAATCTACGATAGTATTCACAAAAACAAGTTTTAATCATGGAAACAATCAGACAGAACGGAAAAACCATCTTGTACAGCAACGACGGCATAAGCATAAAGATGGTTTTCAAGAACCTTACGGGCAGGAATTTTCAAGGTCAGGAATATACAGACTATATCCGGCATATCGCAATCGGCAGCATGGGATTTTCACCCGGTATCATAGAGCATTGCAGGGACGGTGAGGTTGCAGGCAAAGGGACAATCCCGAATGTATGAAAACTGAAACTCCGATGAAGTTGCGGCTTCATCGGAGTTTCTTTCGTCAGACACTTATTCTTTATGGTACATACAGCAGCGCAAACTCAGCCTTCCTTCGTTTGAGCAGCATGGCGTGGCGTTTCCCCTTATAGTTACAGAAAGCGATATACTCCCGGTAGATGTTCCTGTCGCCTGCCTCCAACTTTCGGATCAGCGTGCTTTTTGGGAATCTTCTCCGCTACCCAAAAGTCGATATGGACCGACATTGTAGGCGAGCGTGGCAAGCAGAAGCGAATCCTTCCCGAACTGCTGGAACATCGCGCAGAACTTCCGCAGGTATTTTCGCAGAAGCGCGTCCGCCTGCCGCTTCGTCATGGTGCGTGCCGAATACCTTTCCCCCGGCTGCAACCGATGTCCATATCCTACATACGGGTGATGTTTTTCCGAATGCCAGCCCTCAAAATACTTCGTGCATCGCACCGCCCTCTCGAAAAGCGGCAGCCGGTAGATAGCCGCCTGCCCGTCCGTTCCCTCATGGCGTCTGTTCCGTGCGGACACGGAACAGACCGCCAGAAGCGAACAGAGGATAGCCATGAATACACGCATCATCGTGTAAGGGGCTTGAAGTTCCCGATGGGGACAACAGTGATAACCCCGTCATCCTTCACGTTTCGGTTGTTGAAGTCAAATTCCAACTCGTAGGAGTTGCTGAAATTGTCCTCCACTACCACGATGAAGTTGTGCGCCTCGTCACCTTGCGCCGTGTAGTACAGCCGGAACTTCTCGTTTTCGAGCAGGTAGCGGTCATTGGGCAGGAAAGTGATGCCGTTGTCCATTTTCAGTGTGCCCTCACCCTCGAACTGGAAATACCGGATGGTATAGAGGGTATTGGCGAAATCGCCCGTCTTCTTCAACTCACAGCGGATTTCCACCGTCTGCCCCTTTGTGACCTTGTTCGGCACGGGCATGGTTTCCACCGTAAAGGGATAGGATTGCTGGATGTCCATGTCGTCATCGCACGATACGAATGTGAATGACACTGCGGCGACGAGGCAAAATGCCAATGCCTTGAAGATTGATGTTCTCTTGTTCTTGTTGTTCAGTATGTTCATTATTCTTTGATTTTTAGATTGTTGTTCTTTTGTTGTTTTCTTGATACTTGTTGCAGGTACTCGTTCAAGTCCTTGCAGCCTTGATAGATGCCGGAACGGTCTGTCACCTTTCCTCCGTAGCGTGTCCGCAGGGCTTCCATTGCCCTGCGCCCTGCCTCGTCACGGTCGAGGTAACAGTCGATGCGCCCGTACCCGTCTAAGTGTTTCACCGCCTTACCTACGTTGGCGACGGAGTTCAGCACAAGGCTGTCACTCGTCGCCAAACCGAGTGTGGCGGCGGACAGGAAGTCCATGAAGCCCTCGAACACGCTGCACACGTCCGCCGGGATGTCCCCCGCCTTGACCAGCGACACGTCCTTTGGTGGCACGCAACCCTTGAAGCGGCGGCTTCGGGTTTCATAGCCGCCCGACACGTTCGGAAAGCCGACGGCAAAGTACCGCTTACCACGCACACCGTAGTTCAGGCGGCAGCAGTGGCGGGATGCAACGGCATAAGGGATGCCTCTTTCCTTCAAATACTCCGTCAGCGGAGAGCGAAGCAGCGGGACGGCTTCCACTCCCTCAAAGGCAGGTTCGGACGGTTCCGGCAGGTACAACGGCTTTTCTGCTGCGGCAAGCGGCATACGGGCGGTTTCCGCTATGAATCTCGCCTGCGCCATGAAATCCCCGCTTCGGGTAAACTCCCCGGCAAGCGTGAAGATGTCACCGCCCTTGCCCAAACCGAAGTCGTACCAGAGCTGTTTCGCCACGTTCACACGGAAAGAGGGCGTGCGCTCATTGCGGTATGGCGCACGATACCACAGTTCGTTGCCGCTTCTTCGTACAGGCTCATGCCCCAACCGTGCGAGGAAGTCCGCAAGGGGTATACGCCTCATGATTCTCAATGTCCGTCCGTTCCATGCGACGTGTCAGTTGATGATTATCTTGACGCCCGCCCCGAACTGCGTATGGAACTTCCGTGTGTCGCCACCCCACAGCAGGCGCTCCCGGAGGTTGGCGAGCAGGGCGATACGGTCAGCCACGTAAAACTCCACGTCGAATGTCAGCGCACCGCCATAGATGAAGGCGTCCCGGTCATGCAGCGTGGAGCCGTCATGCAGCACCTTCTCGCCCCAATTCACCGACTCATATCCGGCGAGAGCCGAAGCCCCCGCATAGCCGAACATGATTTTACGGGCATCGGAAAGTATCTTGAAATAGTAGCCGCCCTCCGCCGTGAACTGCGCCACAGGTATGGCGGTGTCCTTGTACGGGTTGTTCTTCAAGAGGTATTCGCCACCGAACACCCATTTGTTCCCCTTCTTCGTGTATGCGGAGAGAGCCGCCCCGAAACTGTAACCGCCATTGTTGCCACTTAAACGCATACCGTCCACAAGGTTAGCTCTCAATTCGATGCCCTGCATCTTCGGCAGGCATCGCTGGGCGTGCGCCTGCCCCGTGAACAGGGCAAGCGACACGATGATTATTGCGATGTACTTTCTCATGGTCAGTGCACTTGAAGTTCGTTGATGGTATTGGCACGTACCAAGTCCTCGTTTTCAATCACGAACGACTGGTGGCGACCACCGTTCTTCTCGTTGAGTTCCACCACGAGGCACTTGCCGTCGGGAATGGTGAACTTCGCCATCGTGAATACCGTGCGTTCGCTCTTCTTTCCCGGCACACAGTGTGGCGTAGTTCTGCGCACGGAGCGGCAGGATGATCTGCTCCTGCACGGCGGTACGCTTCGCCACCTTCTTGTCCACGATTTTCCATGTGATGTAGTCCACATCAAAAGGCACGTTGCTCCGGTTCTTGATTTCCGTATGGAAATAGAGAAGCCCATTGTGCGTGTAGATACCTTTCAACAGATATTGGATGCCGAAACGCTTGCAGCCGATGTGCTTCACCTCGCGCTTGTCCTGCTTGTGGATGGACTTCATGATAAGGCGCACCAGCATCGGGCTTTCGCTGCCTAACTCCTTCAGGTATATTTCCTGCGCATTGTTCGGGCGGTTCACTGCCTCGCCGTCATGGATGAAGTCGCACATCTCCACGTTGAGCAACAGCGGTTCGGAGGCGTACTTCACGTTAAAAGTATAGAAACTCCCGTCCTCCGTGATTACCGACATGTTGGTCTCGTTCGGGAAGTCCCTTACGGTAGCTTTCACGCGGATGACGTTTTCCGCACCGTCGGCTTTACCCGCTATCAGGTCGGGCGAGCCTAAATCCACGTAGCGCACTTCCGAGGGGAAAATGACGTGGACGGTCTTGTCGTAGGTCACTTCCAGACCGTGGGGCGGTATCATGCGGTCGAATGTCAGTTTCTTCGTCAGACCGTGGTACAGGTCGCCGTCCGCCTCCTTCTGCGGATAGACCTCCTTTGTCAAGGTCGGCTGTCCGTCCGTCTGTTGTTCACTTCCGTTGCTTTGTCCAACGGTTACATTCTCCTGCGCGTTGGCAGTTGCGATGCCCATAGCGAGGACAAGCATCATGATTGCTTTTCTCATTACTTTGGATTTTAGTGGTAAATAAAAATTTGGTTGTTGTTTTTTAGTCGTTGATTGTTATTGTTTTCAATCTCTGTCCTGATAGAGCATGACCTTGTATCCGGATTTCAGATGCACCTTCACGGTACGCATCTTTCTTGGCGATATACTGGCTCGTGCCTTGTATCAGCCCCTTGCCCAAGTCGGAGGCGAGCTGCGCCCCTGCGTTGGTGGAGATATTAATGCTGCTGCCCAGCGAGCCGCCCATGTTGGCGGCAACCTCCCTGACGGCGTTCATTTCCATAGAGTTGGGAATGAAGATACCGGGCTGCCCGTCCGTGTCATACACCACCAGCTCTACCGGGATAATCGTACCTGCGTACTCCAGCGAAGTAATTTCAATATCGAGTCGTTCGCCCTGAATCTTTGCCGTGCCTACCACCACTGCATTTCGGGGTATGATTTTGTCCGCCACTGCCATCGGCTCCAGCAGGCGTAACTTGACCGTCTGCCCGCCAGTCACGCTCTGCGCCCCATAGACGCACGCCGATATGATGTTCCTGTCCGATACAGTCGTGACACCCACTGCCGTGTTGAAACTGCGGTTGCGCTCCTGCGAGAAGGAGGCGACAAACTCTGCATTGCTCATCGGCTGTCCGAGTGAGGACACCACCTGATGCGCCACCTGCCTCACGGGTTTTGCCGTGTTCTTTCCGGCTTTCCGCACGGGAGACGGCTCTGCCGCCTGCATGGTTTCTGGCTTGACGTTGTTATGACCGCCCATGTACTTTGCCGCCAGCTCATAGGACTTCTCCATGAGAGCCACTTGGTCATCCATAGAAGATGCCTTGCCTTTCCCGCTTTCAAGTTCCGACTCCAGCGAGGCGATACGCTCCAACAGTTCGTCCATCTCGGCATTGTTGTTCTTCGGCTGTTCGTAGAAATTGCCGAGCGTGGCGTTGAGGTCACGGTAGGCGGCTGCGGAGGATTGGATAGTCTTCGGTGCGGACTTCTCCGGCTCTTCCTTTCCGCCGGGGTCGGCAAGGTCGAAGTCCCTGCCACCGTCCGTTTCCGCCACCTCGCGGTCGAACAGGTCGCCCAACTGCTGCATGGCGCGGCTGCGGTTCTCCTGCCGTTCCTCCATAGCACCCTGTTCGTAGGCTTTCGCCTTGTCGCCGATGATGAGCCGGTTCTCCTTGTCCGCATCGGGCATCTCGGTGTTGTAGCCGTTCACACCCGGCTGCTGCCCTTTGTCGGAAGAGGACGCGAATATCCACCACATCGCCCCGATGAACGCCAGCACCATAGCGGGCAGCACTATCATCTTCTGCCGTTTCAGCCGTTGGACTTCGGTCAGCGGCTTGCGCTCATTCTTCGGCTTGTCATTGCCGGGAGCGGCTTTGTTCTCGTTTTTGGTTCATTCTTCGTCTGTTCCATATAAATAAGGTATTACGTTATGATTGTTTTTCAGGCTTTACGGACAGTTCCACCTGTCCGGCATGGTCTATCTCAATCCGGCTGCCGTCATTCCTGCCGATGTCATAGAGGGCTTTGCCGAAGGTGTAGAGGGCAAGCGCGGCAAAGGCGGCGAGCATCGCCAGCACGATGCGCCTGCGAGTCTTCGGGGGCAAGCCGTCCAAGTAGCCTTTGAGCCTTGCCGCCAGCATTTTCTTCTTGTCGTGGAGCTTCCAGTACGCGCCCCACAGCGATTTTCTGATACTTTTTCTTTTCATTGTCCTGTTAGCGTTTGATGGTTTGTAAATCCTTGTTCTCGATGATGGTGAACCCTCGATGGTGAAGCCGTTGGGATTGTCGTCCGAACGGGACGAGTTGAGCAGGCGGCAGGTGGTCACGAGGCTGCGCTCGGTGACGTTGCTCTGCCGGATGATCTTCTGCGTGGCATAGGTCACGGCACGGTAGGGATAGCCGTTGAAGTCGCACACCACGCTGTCCACCTTCAGCACTTGGTTGATGTTCCCCGCGATGATGCGGTTGTAGTACCCCTTCTCCGCGAAGTCCGAGTAGTAGTTGTACACGCTTTTGTCCGCCAGCAGCAGGGCACGCTTCACGTTGTGTTCTATCGCACTCTTTTCGGGCGAGAGCGTGAAGAACAGCTCGTGGAAACGGCGCACATGTTCCCGTGCCTCCGCCGGACGGTTCTGCGAGAGGTCTTGCGAGAGTGCCAGCATTAGCGACTTGCCGTTATCCAATACATAAATCTTCTCCCTCTGTCTCTCCGCGAAGCGGTAGGAACTCCACACGCTCCATACCGTCACCACGGCGCACAGCGAGAGGAAGACGATACCGAACAGGCGTATCTGCCTGAACGATGACTCTATGTTTTTGAGTGACTTGAATTCCATTTTATTCTGTTCGGTTTATTATTAGTTATTATTCCTGTTGTGTCCGGAGCGGTTTCCGCTTGTCGGCGACAAGAGGCGCACAAGTCAGCGACAAGAGGCTGTCGAGTCGGCGACAAGGGAAACACGTCCCGTCATGTTCGTTTCAGCAGTTTGCCGAAGCGTCCCACGGTGTTGCCTGCCGTTGCACCCGCCACGCTGCCCGCAAACCCTCCGACACGTCCGGCAGTCTGGTTCACGTTGCGCCCGTAGCTGCCCATGCCCCCGGCTTGGATGATCCAGCCCGCCACAGTCGGTATGGTGAAGTAGCCGATGATGCCGATGATCATGAACACTATATACACCCCGTCGCTCGAATCCAGCGAGAAGTTCGGGTCAGCCTGCATACGCTCGATGTCGCTTTGCAGCATCAGCACCTGTATCTTGGCGAGTATGGTGCTGAACATATCCGACACGGGCAGCCACAGATAGACCTGTATGTAGCGGCATATCCACTGTGTAAGCGTGCTTTGGAAGCCGTCCCACACCGATATGGCGAAGGCTATCGGACCGAGTATCGCCAGCACCACGAGGAAGAACGTGCGGATGGTGTCTATCACGAGGGCCGCCGCCTGGAACATCAGCTCCAGTATCTCGCGGAAGAAGTCGCGGATGTTCTTCTTCATGCTGTACATCCCGCGTTCGATATACATCCCCGCCATCGTCACCATGTCGGAAGGTGACCAACCCAATTCCTCCAACTGTTTGTCAAACTCCTCGTTGGACACCAAGTAGGCGGTTTCGGGGTTGCGCATCATCGCCTCATGCTCCAGGTTTGTCCTTCTGCTCCCGGTATTGGTTCATGTCCAGCGTTTCCGCCTCCAGCATCTTCGCCGTGCCCTGCACGATGGGCGAGAGGACGCTGTTTATCGTGCCCAGCACCACGGTGGGGAAGAACATGATGCACAAGCCTATCGCGAAAGGACGCAGCATTGGGAACACGTCTATCGGCTCGGCTCTCGCTAATGACTGCCATACCCGGTAGGCGACATAGAACAACGCGCCCAGCCCGGCGATGCCTTTCGCCACGCCCGCCATGTCCTCGCACAGCGGCATCATCTGCTCATAGAGCGAGCGCAGAATCTGGTGAAGGTTGTCGAACTCCATAGGCTACCAGTATCTTTCGTTCATACTCCCGTACAGCCCCATGATGCGGTCGAGGTCGTTTTTCTTCTTCGCACGCAGGTAGCTCACGCTGATGTTCTTGTTGGTGTAGTATCCCACGAGGTTGCGGTAACGCTTCATCTTGGAGTAACACCGCTCCACCACGTCCATGCGCTCCTTGTCCGTCATGGAGAGCGTGGTGATGTTCACCACGTTCTTCAGCTCCGTCAGCACGTCGTTGGATTCCTCTAACAGCTTCGTGTAGCCGAAGGCGATGGCTCCGAGTTCCTCCACCGTGAAGTTGTCGTCGCGCATCATCCGTTGGAAACTGGTCACGTAGATGTCCGTGATGTCGCCCACCATCAGTATGGTCTGCTGCACCTTGCGTGCGTCCTTGACGAGGTTGTTCACCGATTTCAGCGCGTCGTAATACTTCTTGCCCTGCTCGTAAATCTTTACGGTCTCCTGAAAGTTCTTCACCATGTTCGTGGCGGTGGTCGAGGTATGCACCACGTTCTTGGAGGTGTTCACGATGCTCTGCGCGATGTTGGACGGGTCTATCACCGCCCACTGTGCGCTTGCCCTGCCCGCGAGGAGCAGGCACAGGCAGATGGTAAGAGTTATTCTTGTTCTCATGTTTTCTTTGGATTTAGCGGTTGATTATTTCTTATCGTACTCTTTGAAGATGTCGTTCAATTCCGAAAACGAAGCCCCGTCCATATCTTTGGAAAATGACAATCCGGAATGTTCCATATCGTCCTCCGCTTTCTTTGCGGAACGTATATAGTCCCCGCCCGGCGAGAAGGTAAGGATGTCCGTTGCCTCGTTGTAGGACACATCTATGCGGAAGCCGGTATTCATGAACAGGTTGCCGTTCTCCTCCTGCAAGAGGTAGGTCTCCGGTTTCAGTTTGCGGCGCAGTCCGCTCCGCTTGAACACCGTCACCTTGTAGGCTTCGCCCTCCTTGTAGATAAGCACGTCGGGCTTGCCCTCCACGCTTTCCCAGTTCCCGCACAGTTGGTCGCGGCAGTTGTCCGCTGTCTCACAGGATTGCAGCGCCATGACCGCCAACCCGATTAAACACTTGCTGACTTGCAGCATTTTCATTCTTGATACACTCATACGCAATTTTTCTTTTTTAGTTCGTTGATAAATCTGTTTTACTGGTTATTGATTGCTTATTGCTTGTTTCTCCGCCTTTCGGCAAGTTGCCGGATGGCGGCTTCGATGATGTCGCCGCCCAGCTGTTCCGCCAGACGGTACACCTCCACCTTCTCCGTTTCCTCAGTCGTATAGGCGAGGTATTCTTCCGTGCTCACCTCTGTGGCATAGACCGCCGACTGCGTGCCGCCAAGTCCGACCCACACTTCTTTATAGAGCCTTGAAGGGTTGTTCGCCATGTTGATGGAGAGTATCTGCGACTTCTCCTTATCCGTCAGCCCGAGCATCGACTGGATGCCGTCGAACTTGTTCATGTACTTCTTCTGGTCCAAAAGGATCTTGCAGTCCGAGTTGGTGATGATAGCCTCCTTCACGATGGGGGACGAGATGATGTCGTCCACCTCCTGCGTGACGACAATCGCCTCGCCGAAATATTTCCTGACGGTCTTGTACATATATTTCAAATACTCACTCATACTCGGCGAGGAAAGGGCTTTCCAAGCCTCCTCGCAGATCAGCATCTTCCGCACCCCTTTCAGGCGGCGCAGCTTGTTGATGAAGGCTTCCATGATGATGATCGTAACCACGGGGAACAGCTCAGCGTTGTCCTTCACGGCGTCAATCTCGAAGACGATGAACCGCTTGTGCAGCAGGTCGATGTTCTCGTTCGAGTTCAGCAGGAAGTCGTAGCGCCCGCCCTTGTAATACTGCCGCAGCGTGGTCAGGAAGTTGTCGATGTTGAAATCCTCCCGGCTCACCTTGATGTCCCTTGCAGCCAGCTCCTTCCGGTAATCGTTCAGCATGTACTCGTAGAAGGTGTCGAACGAGGGGGCGATGTCCCGGTTCTGTTGTATCCGGCGGATGTACGCCGACACCGCACTGCCCAGCTCGCCGCTCTCCGTCTTCGTGACCTTCTCGTCCTCGCCCTTCCACAGCGCCAGCAGCAGCGTCTTGATGCTGTCCTTCTTCTCCACGCTGAACTTGTAGTCGTCCGTGAAGAAGGGGTTGAAGCTGATGGGCTTCTCCTCCGTGTACGTGTAGTAAATCCCGTCCTCGCCCTTGGTCTTGCGGTGGATCAGCTCGCACAGCCCTTGGTACGAGTTGCCCGTGTCGATCAGCACGATGTGGCTGTTTTGCTCGTAATACTGGCGCACGAGGTGGTTCATGAAGAACGACTTGCCGCTCCCGCTCGGACCGAGGACGAACTTGTTGCGGTTCGAGATCACCCCTCTTCATCGGCAGGTCGCTGATGTCCAGATGCAGCGGTCTGCCCGTCATCCTGTCCGCCATCTTGATGCCGAAGGGCGAGAGCGAGTCCTTGTAGTTCGTCTCCTCGGTGAAGAAGCACAGGGCTTGCGGGATGAACGTGTAGAAGCTCTCCTCGAAGGGGAAGTCCCCCTCGTTGCCCGGTATCGCCGCCCAGAAGAGCGTGGGCACGTCCACCGTGTTGTGCCTCGGCTTGCACTCCATCAGGGCGAGCTGGCTGCCCACCTCGTTCTTGATGCGCCTAAGCTCCTCCCGGTCGTCGCTCCACGCCATCACGTTGCAGTGGCAGCGCACCGAGGTCAGCCCTTTCGAGTGCGCCTCGTTCAGGTATTCCTCGATCCATGCCTTGTTGATCTGGTTGGAGCGGGAGTAGCGGGAGAGCGAGTGCATGTTCCGGGCGGTCTGCTCGAAGCGTTTCAGGTTCTCCCCGTGGTCGTCGATGAAGATGTACTGGTTGTAGCAGTGGTTGCAGTCCAGCAGCAAGCCCACCGGGGCGGCGAACGACAGGCGGCAGTCCGAGCGGTCGGTCGAGAGCCGCTCGGAGCGGCTGTCCGTCGCCACCTTGCCCGGCAGGTCTTCCGTGTCCGAGAGGGTGTGCAGGCAGAGGATGTCGTCGCCGATGCGCATCTCCTCCGGGTTCAACTGGATGTCCTTCAGCACCGTCGTGTCGTGCTGCGAGAGCGAGAGGTACTTCTCCACGATGCCCGCCGACCGTTCCGTGCCGGTGATCTCGTCCGTCGTGAGGCGGCGCAGCGTAACGAAACCGCTGTCGTTCATGATCTTCTCGAACTGCCCGACGGCTTCGAGGAACCTCGTAACCGTCTCCCGGTCCTCGATCTCCTTGGGGACAAGCCTGCCCTTGCAGAGGGTGGAGAACGTGCTTTCCTGACGGCTCCGTGCCTTCGTCGTCTTGGTAAGGAACAGGTAGCAGAAGTGGTTCAGGAACGGGCGTTCGTTGAAGTGCCTCTCAAAGCTCCGGCTCAGGAAGCTAAGGTCGTCCCTGTCCGTTTCCGGCCGGTACTTCTCCTCGATGAAGAAGTCCTGCTTGTGCACGATGGAATACTCCGGCAGCACCTTCACCGCCTTGTGCCAAGCCGAGTGGACCGCCTCGTACTCGCTTCCCGTGACGGAGAACAGTTCCGGCAGTTCCACCCTGAAGGCGACCGTCACGTCCGCCTCCTTGCTCACGATGCAGCCGTTCTCCACCGCCAGCAGCGGGAACTTGCTTTCGAGCGTCGCCGCTTTCATTACGTTTCTCATTCTTGCCAGTGTTTAAAGGTGAATAATCGGGGGATTTTCAGGCGGTTCACCACGTACCTCGGATGCCGCCTGCGGGCGGCTGCCTTCATCAGCCCGTGCGTGCCGTACCGGGCGTTCAGCCGGAAGGTCAGCCATACCAGCAGCGTAGCCGCAGCCACGCCGAAGCCGATGCACACCCACTGGTTCACGCCCGCCATGTACAGGATGACGAACACCACGAACACGGCGAGCAGACCGCCGCAGAAGATGAAGAGGTACTGGCTTTCCAGCCCCTTGAACTCCACGTTTCTGCCGATCCCCTTGTTGATTTCCAAGTCCATAGTCCGCTGTTTTACAGGAAGAACGAACGGAGGATGGTAGCCGCCACGATCAGGAAGATGCAGGCTCCGAACCAGCTTGCGGCGACTTTGCTCACGTCCGGATCGCCGGCGCTGAACTTCCCGTACACTTTCACCCCTCCGATCAAGCCGACCACCGCACCGATGGCGTAAATCAGTTTTGTCCCCGGCTCAAAATACGAGGTGACCATCTGCGTGGCTTCGGTGATGCCCGCCTGCCCGTTTCCCTGCGCCATTGCGCCCACGGCAGCCAGTATGCAGGCCGCCGTAAAAAAGATTCTTTTCTGTTTCATTTGTCTTTAAAATTTTAATTAAACATTATGGTTGTCCATCAGCCGGGCGACACGCTGCCGTGCGCCCTCGAACTCGTCCAGCATCGCCTCCCAGATGTCCGACCCCATCACGGACGGCAGCACCTCACGGGCTTCCCGCTCCGCCTTTTCGTCCGCATCGTCCGACACCAGTACCCGGCGCACCTTTTTCAGGTCATCGAAGGAGTACCCCGTGGCGAAGTCGGGGTTGCCGTCCGGGTAATAAGCCCCTAATTCCTCTTCCTCCTCCAGTTCCCGGATCTCCTCCGGCATGGGTTCATAGTCCGTCTCCTCCTCGTCCTCCTCCGGCTCGATGTCGGAGTAGTCCGCCCCGTCGTCCTCCGTGGCGGGTTCGTCCACGGCTCCGGCTGCCGCTTCCTCCCCGTCCTCCGCTGCGAAGGGCAGGTAGGTGCTTTCTCCCATGACCGTGTACGGCTCGCCCGGTTGCCCCGGCTCCTGATCCGGCTCGTCCGTGCCTTCGTCCGTCTCCGCTGTACCGAACATCCCGGCGATGTCCTGCCGGTAGTATTTCCACAGCACGGCGAGGTAATAGAGCAGCAGGACGGTGAGCGATAATTTCAGTATCATGCCGTTTCCTCCTTCCTTTTTAAAAGAGGTTCTCCAGTTTCCCGGCGTATGCCGCCTCGATCTCCTCCCGGTATTGCTCGAAGTGCTGCGCCAGCACGTTGTCGATGTATGCCGAGAGCGACACCTTGCCGCCCGTCAGCATCACCGAGATTTTGGCGATGCGCTCGTGGTACTCACGGCGCACATAGACCGGCTTGCCGTAGCGGGCGGGGATGTCCATGCCTTTGAGGAAGGTCGTCTCGTAGTCCGCCTGCCTTCCCTTGCGCCGTCTTGTGTCCGCCGCCTTCCCTTCCTGCGCCTTCTCCACCGGCACGGCGGTTTCCCCCTTTCCGGTTCCCGGTTCTCCCATCCCTGCCGCCTCGCCCGCCATCATCCGCATCAGCAGCTCCTCGTCGATGGGCTTCTCATTCCGCTGTTTCTTCATAGCCTTCCAGTTTGAGGATGGTTGCTATCTCACGGGTCAGTTCGGGGATGCCGCTGCCTGCCAGCATCCGCCTGTCGGGAGCCAGCAGCGTGGAGCGGAACACCGTCCGTCCCGTGCCGTCCGCCTCCTTGCGGAAGCGTTTCGTGTCGGGGATGCGGGTTTGCAGCATCGGCAGCCCCATGTCGGCGACCACCTGCCCGTACTTCTCGTACAGCCCGCTCGTTTCCCGCTTGTCCACTTGGTTCCAGAAAAGGTAAAGCCCCTTCAGGCGGCTCGTCTCCTTGCCCAGCATCATCCGTTGCAGCACGTCGAGGAAGGAGAGCGTGCTTTCCAGCACCGCCTTGTCCGCACTCACCGGGGCGAAGATGTAGTCCATCTGTGCGATCGTGCGCAGGATGCCCGCCGAGTTCACCGTGCCCGGCAGGTCGAAGAAGAGCAGGTCGTAGCAGCCTTCCGCCGCCAGCTCCCTTGCCGTGTCGGGGGCTTGTTCCACCCGGCACTTGCGCACCGGATAGGCGGCACGCCCCGGCTGCCGCATCTGTTCGTAAGCCGCCCGTTTCAGGTATTCGTTCTCCAGTACCGCCCGGCTGTCACGCTCCCGCATCTCGTACAGGCTGTACTGCGGGAAGTCGCAGTCGATCACCGCCAGCGGACACCCCAAGCGGTAGTGCAGGTAGCCCGCCACCAGCACCGTGATAGCCGTCTTGCCGCTGCCGCCTTTCTGTGTGGCGAAAGCCACGTTCAATGTCTGTCTGTCCATATCGTCATTCTGTTGGTTATTCATCCGGCTGCCCGTGCAGCCGCTTCTCTGTTCACTCAATCGGTCAGCTTTTCAGCTACTCTGCCGTTCATTCATCCGTCCGTTCATTCGTTCATTCATCCGGTCATACATTCAGCCCGGCATCCATCCAATCATCCGGCTGTTCAGCCGTTTGACCGTTTAGCCGTTTAGTCATTTAACCGTTTGGCTGTTTAGCCGATCGTCCGGCTGGTTATCCGGTTGTCCGTCCGTTTGTCCGGCAAGACCGTCAGCCGTTCGGCTGTCCGTCCGGTCGGCTATCCGGTTGTTTCCTTGTCTATCCGGACAGTCGTTTCACCGCTTCCACGGCGCAAAGGAATATCAAAATACCGGTAGTTTATCCGTTTGATTATCAGCGTGTCGTGCATTGTCTTCCCACCCGTAGGTTTGTCGCATCCGGGCATGGTGTCCGGACGGGAAAAGGGCTGTTACTTTGCATGCGGAAACCAAAATGGAGTAAGAATGAAAAAGAGCGGCAACCGCCCGAGGGAGTGCCCCGGCACTCCGCAGCAGGCAAGGGCATCCCCAATCTGTCCGGCAGGACGGATTTTATTTTCAAACGAAAATGGCAAGTTGTGTGCTGCGGCACTCGAAATGAATTTCGTGCCTCACCACCACCTTGCCCCCTCGATGTGGCATCCCCCTCCGGAGTCGGGGGATGCTCACGGGGGAGAGCCGTAGGCATACGGCGTTTTCAGACCATGTTTCACTTAAAATTTTACAGGATGATGGACAATCAGAAGAAGTATGCGGGCAACCACGGGCGAAAGCCCAAGCCCGACAAGATGCGCCACCGCTACGTGTTCCGTCTGGACGACGGGGACAACGCCCGTTTCCTCGCGCTTTTCGACGAGTCGGGCAAGGCGACCAAGGCGGAGTTTATCGTTTCCGCACTTTTCGGCAGGGAGATTAAGGTTATTAAACTGGATAAGGGGACGCAGGATTTCTACATGCGCCTGACCACTTTCCACTCGCAGTTCCGTGCCATAGGCACGAACTACAACCAATGCGTGCGTGCGCTCAAATCCAATTTCTCCGGAGAAGAAAGCACTCGCTTTCCTCTACAAGCTGGAGCGGCACACCCTCGAACTGGTCGAGTTAAGCAAGCGGATTTCCGCACTGGTGGAGGAGTTCCGGAGCAAATACCCCGTCCGATGATAGCCAAGATCTCGCACGGCGGCAGCCTGTACGGGGTGCTTGCCTACAACCAGTTGAAGGTGGACGAACGGCACGCCGACGTGCTTTTCACCAGCCGGATTATCGAGCCGCAGGGCGATAATCCTTACACGATAGGGCATCTTTCCCGCTCGTTCGGCGACTACCTCGTCGCCAACCGCAAGACCGAGAAGCCCATCCTGCACATCTCGCTCAATCCCGATCCGAAAGATTGCTTGAGTGAGGAGCGGTTTGTCAGCTTGGCGGAGCAGTATATGCAGCACATGGGCTTCGGCGACCAGCCTTATATCGTTTACCGCCACAACGACATCGGGCGGGACCATCGTTCCAACTATTCCAAGGGAACCGCAATTTATATGAAATCAACCGTTATCCACCTGTGGCTGACGGCTGATACTATTTATACTTTTTACACCAGAGAAATGAAATATGACGTACAAAAGAATCAGAGAGCTGCGGGAAGATCATGATCTGACACAGAAATACATGGCTCACTATCTCAATGTGATCCAGCGTACCTACTCACGTTATGAACGAGGGGAAAGAATCATCCCTCCTGATGTCTTATGCAAAATTGCAGACTTCTATAATGTAAGTGTAGATTATCTGCTGGAACGCACAGATACAAAAGCAGCCTTATCCTCCCTCACTGCTCTCCAGAAAAACAAAAGACACCTAGCGCACTGTGCCAG
>VOFJ01003164.1_pt1 | contig 15817 bp, 27 predicted proteins | sample 5384081 | NCBI WGS metagenome assembly VOFJ01 (sample SAMN12384729, study PRJNA508395) | human gut metagenome | isolation source: healthy gut I | host: Homo sapiens
CCGCAAGAAACACCGCCAATATCAAGAACCGTCAGCCAATCGGAAAGATGTATGTAAAAGCAGAAGCTTCCGATCTGCCGGAGTTATGACGAAGCGTGATCATCGAGGACGAGCTGAACGTGAAGAAGGTGAACTTACAGATGACGTATCAAATTTACGTCCTATACCTTCAAACCACAGTTAAAGACCGTGGGACCAAAATACGGTAAACTGTTGGGGAATCAAAAATGAACTCGGAGTTCGACGGAAATGTCGCCATGGACGAACTGAAGGGGACAGGTGACCTGAAGATTCAGGTAAATGGACAGGAGGTTGTGCTGACAAAAGCGACGACCTTGACTGACGACATGGCACAGATGGAAGGATATGTACTGAGAGGACAACTATGGTGACCGTTGTATTGATACAACCTGACAGAAGAACTTGACAGGAGGGTTTTGTCCGCGAGATGATCAAAAAGATCCAGACCATGCGCAAGGGCAAAGGAAGCCGGCTTTGAAGTTATGGACAAGCATCAACATTTTCCAGGACGACGGAATCGAAAAATCAGCGCCCATGCGGACCAGATCAAGAGCGAGGTAATGGACACTTCTTTCCTGAAGCCGGACCGGCAAAGCTGAAAGGGTGGAACATGCAGGCTATGTGAAAGACATGGAAGTAGAACGTATCTAAGATTATTTTTGGCGGTGTTTTCAGCGACGATCATTAATATGAGGAATTGGCCTGCGAGCGGGGAAAAAACAAGCTCTCCCGAGAACGGGGAATATAAGGAGGACATAGATGTTAAACGCCGAGTTCAAAAAAAAGAAACTTTTAAGAACAGTGTGAAAGAAAATGTAAAAAAATGCTGTACAGAAAGAATTGAAGATGCTTCCCAGCAGGAAATTTCCAGGCAGTGGCCTATGCAGTAAAAGATGTTATCATAGATAACTGGCTGAAACCAGAAAAAATACGGAAAACAGATCCAAAGACCGTTTATTATAATGTCCATGGAATTTCTTATGGCCGTGCACTTGGAAATAACATGATCAACATGACTGACATAAAGAAGTAAAAGAAGTTTTGGATGAGATGGGCATTGACCTGAACCTTCTAGGAGGATCAGGAGGAGAGATCTGGCTCTTGGAAACGGCGGTCTTGGCCGTCTTGCGGCAGCATGCTTTCTGGATTCACTGGCTACTTCTTGGATATCCGGCGTACGGTTGCGGTATCCGTTACCGCTACGGTATGTTCAAACAGCAGATCAAAGACGGTTATCAGGTAGAAGTGCCGGACAACTGGCTGGCTGACGGCTATCCCTTTGAAGCTGCGCCGTCCCGAGTATGCAAAAGAGGTAAAATTCGGCGGCTGGGTAAGCTCTTATGTGGATGAAAACGGCCGTACCATTTTCAAGCAGGAAGGCTATCAGTCCGTACAGGCTGTTCCTTACGATATGCCGATCGTCGGCTATGGCAACGGCATTGTCAACACCCTGAGAATCTGGGATGCGCAGCCGGTAGAGTGCTTCAGCCTGGATTCCTTTGACAAGGGAGATTATCAGAAAGCCGTAGAACAGGAAAACCTTGCACGCAATATCGTTGAGGTTCTGTATCCCAACGATAACCATTATGCGGGTAAGGAGCTGCGCTTAAAACAGCAGTATTTCTTTATTTCTGCATCTGTACAGGAAGCAGTAGACAAATATATGCGCACCCATACAGATCTGCATAAGTTCCATGAAAAGGTCGCATTCCAGTTAAATGATACTCATCCGACCGTTGCAGTAGCAGAGCTGATGCGTGTCCTGATGGATGACCATGATTTGTCCTGGGACGAAGCATGGGAAATCACCTGCAAGACCTGCGCATACACCAATCATACGATCATGTCCGAAGCGCTGGAAAAATGGCCTATCGAGCTGTTCTCCCGTCTGCTTCCCAGAATTTATCAGATCGTAGAAGAGATCAACAGAAGATTCGTTCTGCGCATTCAGCAGATGTATCCTGGCAATCAGGAGAAGATCCGCAAAATGGCGATCATCTACGACGGACAGGTTAAGATGGCGCATCTGGCAATCGTAGGCGGTCATTCCGTAAACGGCGTTGCACGCTTACACACGGAGATCCTGGAAAAACAGGAGCTGAGAGACTTCTATGAAATGATGCCGGAGAAGTTCAACAACAAGACAAACGGTATCACACAGAGAAGATTTTTACTGCATGCAAATCCGCTGCTGGCTGACTGGGTAACGGATCATGTCGGAGACGAGTGGATCACAGATCTGCCGGCACTTTCCAGGCTTCGCATTTATGCGGACGATGAAAAAGCTCAGCAGGAGTTCATGAACATCAAATATCAGAACAAGGTTCGCCTTGCAAAATATATCCGTGAGCACAACGGTATCGAAGTGGATCCAAGATCCATCTTTGACGTACAGGTAAAGCGTCTGCATGAGTACAAACGTCAGCTGATGAATATCCTGCACATCATGTACCTGTACAACGAGTTAAAGGATCATCCGGATATGGATTTCTATCCGAGAACCTTTATCTTCGGCGCAAAGGCTGCTGCAGGCTATAGAAATGCGAAGCTGACCATCAAGCTGATCAACAGCGTGGCGGACGTTATCAACAACGATCCGGTTGTAGATGGCAGAATCAAGGTTGTCTTCATCGAAAACTACCGCGTATCCAATGCGGAGTGGATTTTCGCAGCGGCAGATGTATCTGAGCAGATTTCCACCGCCAGCAAGGAAGCTTCCGGTACCGGCAACATGAAGTTCATGTTAAACGGTGCTGCAACAATTGGAACAATGGACGGTGCAAACGTAGAGATGGCTGAGGAAGTCGGCAAAGAGAATATGTTTATCTTTGGTATGAGTTCCGATGAGCAGTCATCGCGCATGAGCAGAACCGCGATTACAACCGATGGATATCTTTAATCAGGATCAGGAAATCCGTCAGGTATTGATGCAGCTCATCAACGGATTCTATTCCGAAATGATACAGAGCTGTTCCGTGATCTGTACAACTCACTGCTCAATACACAGTGCACACAGTTCGCTGATACTTACTTCTGCCTGAAAGACTTCCGTTCTTACGCAGAGGCTCAGGAGCGTGTGGAGAAAGCTTACAGAGACGAGAAAGGCTGGGCAAAACTCGTTATGCTGAATGTGGCACATGTTGGAAAATTCCTCTTCTGACAGAACCATTCAAAAAGTACGTAGATGATATCTGGCATCTGGACAAGATTACTTTGTCAGAAAGTAATCGGAATCAAATATAAGTAGTTAGGGGACACCTGCTTTCCGGGAAAAACGGAGGGGCGGGTGTTCTTTTGATGCCCGCTGGAGGATTTGTATTCAAAACAGGCATTCTTTTGACATTCTACAGGGGAGTGTGGTACACTGTTCATTGTCTATGAACTAAAACAATCTGAAATGTATTGAGTGAAAAGATTTGGATAAAGCTGAATATCAAAAGCCGGCTGGAAGAGCTGAACAGTCTTTCAAAAAAAGAGGGACTAAGTGAGGGGCACTTGCAGTTGTAGAAGCCAAGTTGACCGCGTAAGCCAAGAGTCTGCGCACGCCTTCCTCGGCAGCGATGCCTATGAGGCGAACAAACGATATCCGGGAGGCGAAGAAGATTCTGCTGATGGCGTATGACCGTTCCTCCATCGGAAGGAAAATTCTGTACCCTGGTAGAGGTCTCCGTAAAAATGAAAGACTTTGATGAGGCGATTGACTTTTACAACGAGTTTGAAGCAGTCGCACGTCACGATAATTCCGGTATCTGCTGAAATACAAGATTTTAAGAGGACAGAAAGCGCCGCTTGAGGAGCAGATTTCCCTTCTGGAGGAATACAAAGAGCGGGAATTTACCGAGAGATGGGCATATGAACTGGCAAACCTTTACAGCAAAGCCGGAGAGACGCAGAAATGCATCGATGCCTGTGATGAGCTGATCCTGTGGTTCAGCGAGGGCAAATATGTGACAAAGGCAATGGATCTGAAAATGAAGTACGAACCGCTGTCACCGTCCCAGCAGATCAAATACGGGCATCGTTTGAACATAAAAAGAATGAAGAGCCGTCCGGATCCGGGAAGCACTTGAAGCGCGGTTAGCCGGAGAGAGCGGAGCCGATGAAATGGCTGCGTGAAAGAGCCGGCAGAGACGCCGGAAGTAAAACCGGTAAACGGCGGTGTGATGAGCCATGGTGGCCGGTGAAGAAGAAAAAGAAGCACGGTTCGCCGTACGAAGCATATGGCGAGAAAACACAGCAGGCCGAGGCAGATGCAGAGCAGGTGCAGGAGTACGAAGTACTGCAGCAGACAGAGGGAGCCGATCGAGGAGATTCCGGAAGAGCAGGCGTATGCAGACAGCACGCCGACGTACCTTGAAATACGATCGATCTTCACGCAGAACTTGCAAAGAGCATCCGCGATGTCTTCTCCTTCCGCGGAAAGAAACAGGAAGAGACGGCAGTCGAGGAAGAGACAAGCGAAGAGCCGGTACAGTACGAAGTAAAAGATCTGGAGCCGGAGCAGCTTGATGTAAACGTAGAGGTATCCCCGGATGCCAACACGACGATCAAGACAAGACCGCGGCCAAAACCGAAGGAAAAAGCCGAGCCGGTAATGCCGAAAGCACCGAAGCCGGAGAAGAAATACGAAGAGCCGGACCTTGAAGCACTGTTCCAGGAGACCGCAGCAAACCTGTCGGAGGAAGTTGCGGAGGAAGAAGCAGAAGAGCCAGTGGAACCGGCAGCAGAAGCCGAAAACCGCAGAGAGCAGCCGATGGATCCGGAGTCCGGAGGCAGAGGCACGGGAAGCGGCAGAGGAGCCGCAGGCGGAAGCTGAGCCGGAAGAAGCAGCAGAACCGGCAGATGAAGCGGAAACCGAAGAGATCACAGAACCGGCGGATGAGGCTGAAACCGAAGAAGCTGCAGAGCCGATGGATGAAGCTGAGATCGAAGAGATTATAGAACCGGCAGCCGAGGCTGAAATCGAAGAAGCAGAAGTTACAGAACCAGCAGTGGAAGCTGAAACAGAAGCAGCCGAGAAGGCTCAGGCGGAAGCCGAAATTGAGGAAACCGTAGAACCGGCGGAGACGCCGTCCATGGATGCAACGGTTGTCATCCCGGATCTGAAACCGGCAGAGGAGACACGGCCGACCATCGATTTTAGTGAGCTTCAGGCAGCGCTGAACGCAGAAGTGCAGGAAGCTGAAAAAAGCATCGGAAATCGAACTGCCGGACGAGCCGGAAACTGCGGAAGCAGAACCTGCTGATGAGCCGGAAAGCGAAACAGAGCCGGAAACCCCGGCCGAGACTGAGCCAGCCGATCCGTTTGAGCCGGCAGGAACCCAGCCGATCGAGATTACCCCGGAGGAAATCGAAATCGAAGTTCCGACCGAGCCAAAGCGTGAGCGCGTATCCGATGCGACGATCAACATGAGCATCGAAAAAACAACGGATGCCACCGTTCAGCTGATCCGCGACAACATTCCGGAAGGAACTGTTGCGAAATCGATTGAAGAGGTGCTCCGCGAGGAGACGCCGGAGGAGGCAAGACTCCGCATCCTGAACGACACCCAGCCGGATAAGCTGAGTGATGAGCAGAAAGCGCTGTTTACTTACTTTGCGAAAGTTCCAGGCATGGATATCCAGATTCTGGATGCAATGCATGGTGTTTATCATTACGCAGGCGACCGTACTTCCCGTCATGGAAACATTGCCATTATGGGCGGATACGGTACTGGAAAACGAAGCTGTCGGAGGATCTCGTCCGTGCAATCTGTGCTGACTTAAAACTTCCGGCAACGAAGATGGCCCGTCTGGATGCATCTGTTCTGAACAAAAAGGACTGTGCGCAGATTGTTTCAAAGCTGGCGGGAGGTTTCCTCCTGATCGAGCGTGCCGGTCTGATGTACCCGGAGACGATCGAGAAGCTGTCGCAGGCAATGGATTTCCGTACCGACAGTCTGGTTCTGATCATCGAGGATGAGAAGGTCAGCATGAGAGGTCTTCTGCGGAATTACCCTGATTTTGCGAAGAAGTTTGAGACGGTCATTTCGATTCCTGTTTTCACGAACGACGAGCTGGTTACGTTTGCCCGCACGTATGCGCGTGAGAATGGATACAAGATGGACGAGATGGGTGTGCTTGCTCTGTATACACAGATTGGCAACAATCAGAAGGAGGGCGAGCCGATGACGATTTCACAGGTCAAAGATATGGTGGATCGTGCCATCGCCCATGCAGAAAAGGGAACCCGTAAATTCGGAAGACGCATGTCCAGAAAGCATACCGATGCGGACGACCGCGTGATTCTTTACGAGAAAGACTTTGAGTTCTAAATACATGGAGAATTTATGGAGAAAGTAAAACCGTGGCTCGGGGAGCCGCAGAATACAATAGCCGTACTGCAGAAGTACGGCTTTGTATTTCAGAAAAAGTATGGTCAGAAATTTTCTGAATCGATCCACATGTGCTGGATAAGATTGTAGCCGCTGCAGGTATCGGACCGGACGATTTTGTTGTGGAAATCGGACCTGGTATCGGTACGCTGACGCAGTATCTTGCGTATGCTGCGCGGAGTGTGTGCGGTGGAAATTGACAAGAATCTGATCCCGATTCTGGAGGATACGCTGTCGGATTATGATAATGTTGAGGTTATCAACAATGATGTTTTGAAGGTGGATCTGGCGGCGCTGGCGAAGGAGAAGAACAACGGACGGCCGATCAAGGTTGTGGCGAATCTTCCGTATTATATTACGACGCCGATTATTATGGGATTATTTGAGAATCATGTGCCGGTGGATTCGATTACGGTTATGGTTCAGAAGGAGGTTGCGGACCGGATGCAGACGGGGCCGGGATCGAAGGATTACGGCGCGCTGTCGCTGGCGGTTCAGTATTATGCCGAGCCATACATCGTGGCAAATGTGCCGCCGAACTGTTTTTATGCCGCGGCCAGAAGGTTGGAAGTGCGGTGATCCGGTTGACGCGTCATGAGGTGATGCCGGTGGAGACGAAGGATGAGAAGTTGATGTTCTCCATTATTCGGGCGTCGTTTAATCAGAGACGGAAGACGCTGGCGAACGGACTGAAAAATTCGGAGCTGCTGCATTTTTTCGAAAGAGGAGATTGAGGCTGCAATCACAGCCTGCGGCTGGCCGCTTACGATTCGTGGGGAGGCATTGAATTTACAGGAGTTTGCGCGGTTGACGGATGAATTGTGTAAATAGAGGGGACGCCTCGCCGCCGCTCGTCCGCCCTTGCGTGATGCGCATGGCAGCGGTGGAAAAGCGGGGAAAGGGCATGAAAAAAAAAGCACCGTTGGCGAAACAGTGCTTTCTTTCATTTTTATTTTTAAAGGAAGGAGAGCCGATTTTCTAATCGGCAATATGAAAAAAGAAAAATTGTGTAAATAATGTTGGCATTCATTATTTATGCTTTTAGTATACGGGTAATTATTATGTTGAAAGCGTGTTCATGTTGTAAAAAATCATGAACAAATTGTGACTATTCAGAGCCATGCGAAATTTCAGAACAAATTGCGAATCATGCTTGCATGAATGAGCACTTTTTTCTGAAATTTCATATGGCGAGAAGCCACATCAAGATGCAGCGCAGCGGAATCGAGATGGGACTCTGAACAGGGACTTATTTCTGAGTTGTGTTCGCAATTCATGTTTCTATAGCAATCCCCGAAAATAATGCAAAAAATTCAGCACCGCAGAGCGTGAATTACTGCGTCACAGATTTTCGTCGTACCCCGGTACGCCTTCAAATCTGTTCCTTGCAATTCGCGCTCTGCAGCACTGCCTTTTTTGCATTATTTTCGGGTCTTGCTATAGGTTACAGGTCCAGCAGCTTAAAGGTGGAAATTCCGAGGAAGTTTCGGGAGCAGAGGCTGATTCCGCCCATGAGGACGGAGACATCCTGCAGGTGAGCCGGGAGGACGTGGAGGTACCAGCGGAGGCGGTTCTGGATTCCGGAGGTGATTTCGTCGATCAGACCCGGGATGTAGTTGGTGAAGGAGCTGTTGATGACGATGACGTCCGGGTTGAAGGTGTGGAGAACCGTGTTCAGGCTGATTCCGATGTAGTGGGTGAAATCCTGCATTACTTTGCGGGCGTTGGGGCTGCCTTCCTGGTAATACTGGATGAAGCGGTCGACGGAGACGTTTTCTAGGCCTTCAGCGGCGGCGAAATCGTTCAGGACGGCGGCTTCGGAGATGTACTGTTCGAGGCAGCCGTGGTTGCCGCAGGGGCAGGGCCGGCCATCGGGGAAGAGGATGGTGTGGCCGAATTCGCCGGCGTAGCCGTTCTGGCCGGTGTAGAGTTCGCCGTCAATGAGGATTCCCATGCCGACGCCTTCGTGGATGTTCAGGAAGATCATATTTTTAAAGTGCTCTGCGCAGGCGGCTTCGCCGATGACGGAGAGGTTGGCTTCATTTTCTACGATGACAGGGACCTGAAATTCTTCTTCGAGGTAGTTTTTCAGGTTGGAGTGTTTTAGATCGTAGTAGGGTGTGAATAAAACGAGGTCGTCGCAGACGACGCCGTAGATTCCGATGGAGATTCCGACGAGGCCGCACGGGGTCTTGGGGAGGTCGGATTTGGTTTTTGTGGAGGAGGGAAATCAGGTATTCCTCCAGGGAGAGGGATGGATCAATCGGGTATTCTTTTTACAGTACATGATTTTCCCTTCAGATCTCCGGTGAGAATGGTGATCTTTTTACGCCGAGATCGACGGCGATGATGGAACCGCAGCGATTATTAAAAGTAAGCAGAATCGGTTTTCGACCCATGGAAGTTTTTTCGGCGCTGCCGAGTTCTATGACGAGCTGGCGGTCGAGCAGTTCCTGGACGATGGTGGATACGGTTGCTTTTGTCAGATGCAGCATTTTCGCCAGATCTGCGCGGGAAAGCGGCGGATGGTTGGCGATTGCCTCGAGAACCAGGGCGCGGTTCATGTCTCGTATATATTCCTGATTTCCGGTACTCATAAAAATCCTCCATTCTGCCGCATTGGCTGTACATCAATCTTAACATAAATGAGAGAGAAATGACAGGGAAAATCGGGGATGGGCAATACGAATAGAAAAATTAACGGAGAAAAACGATTTCTAGACAGAGTAGAGAGTAAGGGACAGAATTAGAAATAAAATATGTGATAAATACACAAAGAAAGTATAAAATAATTCTAAAAATGTACAGATTCACAGAAGATTCACTGCACGTTCATAATCTGTTCATAATTAATTGGTATAGTTATCTCAGTTCCAAAGGAACAGCGTGTATGCAATCACTACACAATTAAGATTTTTTCATAATAATAGCCCAGGCGCCGAGAGGTTCCTGGGCACTCCTCGTTTTTGAGGAATTTTTGATCTTGGGACAGACGGAAATCTGTGTAGACAGGGTAGTGATCTTTTTTCTTGACTTTTGCGAGAAGCAGCCTTATAGTATAAATATAATAACAATTACTGTTATCGAAAGATACGAAAGGAAAAAAACTATGTCAACACTCAAGTATAGCAGACAAAGAGAAAGCATCAAAGTCTGCCTTCAGGGGCGAAAGGATCACCCGACCGCAGATATGCTCTATACCGATGTACGGAAAGAATTTCCCAATATCAGTCTTGGCACAGTATACCGGAACCTGTCTCTTCTTTCTGAATTAGGAGAGATCAAGCGTCTTACAACAGGAGATGGCCCGGACCGGTTCGATGGAGATACTTCCACGCATCACCATTTCATTTGCAGAAAAATGTCGCTGCGTGACAGACCTTACAATGCGTGACATCAGCGAAATCAAGAACGTAGCAGCGGAAAATTTCAGAGGTACGATCGAAGATTACTCTGTGAATTTTACGGCATCTGCGAGAACTGCAAAAATCACCCGGGGAACGTATAGCATCCCCAGGAAGAAAGAAAAAATTAAAAATAGGCATTGACAAAAAGGGAAGCTTATGTTAAAGTAATATCAGTAACAGTTACTAATATCAAAAATAAAAAACTGTTATAAACCACAAAATTGGAAATGATAAAATTAAATACACAACAAAAAAGAAAGGAAAAAAGAAAGACTATGAAAAATTTGTATGCAGCGTATGTGGATATATGTTTATGAAGGAGCAGAAGCACCGGAAGTCTGTCCGATCTGTAAAGCACCGAAAGAGAAATTTATCGAGCAGGGCGAGGATCTGACCTGGGCAGCAGAGCATGTAGTTGGCGTAGCATCCGATGTTCCGGAAGATATCAAAAAAAGACCTGAGAGCCAATTTCGAGGGCGAGTGCTCTGAGGTTGGTATGTACCTGGCAATGTCCAGAGTAGCATTCCGCGAGGGATATCCGGAAGTAGGTCTGTACTATGAAAAAAGCAGCTTACGAAGAAGCAGAGCACGCAGCAAAAATTCGCAGAGCTTCTCGGCGAAGTCAAAACCGACAGCACCAAGAAAAATTCTGCAGATGCGTGTAGAGGCAGAGAACGGAGCAACCGCTGGCAAAACAGATCTTGCAAAACGTGCCAAAGCCCTGAATCTCGATGCAATCCATGACACCGTGCATGAGATGGCAAGAGACGAAGCTAGACACGGAAAAAGCATTTGCCGGACTGCTGGCCAGATATTTTTGGTAAATAATCAGGAAACCTTTTGGGGGGCGGAATAAAATCTGCCCTCCTTTTTTCCGTTGTTTACAATTTTTACTTGGGATTGCGAACTTGTTTCGAATTACCTGTTGTTTACAAATGAACATAGAAAGAAAAAAAAGCGAGGTTTTCACCATGGAAAAACAGACAGGCTGTGTCCACATCACTGTGGGGATGGAAAAGCTGAAAGACGACTTGTGGTATGGGGACTCTGCACGCGTGCGGCAGGGTATGGATACCGTGTTTTTGATTTATCAGTTTATGAAAGATAACAGCACGAGCGAGCGGAAGGTGCTCTTTACTGTCGCCGAATGTGACGTTTGGTGCCGGGCAGGACAAGATAAAGTTTTCGTTTCTGATGACACCGGAGGAGAAGGCAGAGCAGAAAACGGTATTATGAAGAGCAGTTTCAGAAAGTGACAGAAAAAGCAGTTCGGGAAGAATACGATGTATTGTTTCTGGACGAGCTGGTTTATACGATTGAAGCAAACTGTTTGATGAGCAGCTCCTTCTGGATTTTCTGGATCACAAGCCGGAGAAGCTGGAAGTGATTCTGACAGGGCAGGGACCATCGGAGGCGCTGATTGAGCGGGCGGACTATGTTTCGGAGCTGAAAAAAATCAAGCATCCGTTTGACAAGGGTCTTGCGGCAAGAGATGGAATCGAGCGGTAACGCTGAAAAAACAAGAAAAAGATACTGTTCTGCGGGGAAGATGATTCCATGCAGAACAGTATCTTTTTCTTGATTTTGCGGGCAATGAACCAAAAATCTGTGATGGAACAAGTTTTTTGGTGATTGCCGCGATAACCTGAGAAGTATCTGGAAAGCCGCTGTAAGACAGAAAATAACGTTATTATTTCACACCGCGATCTGCAATCATTTTCGTGGATTTCTTCACGCAGTACAGACATGTCGGTGCGATATAGCAGCAGGCGGCGAGCCACGCAGCCTGATCCGCAAAGCAGATTGCGGTGAAGCCAAACGCACCGACAAATCCCAGGCAGACAATCGTTCGTGCCAGCATCTCCATTACGCCGGAGAAAACGGCTCTTCCCGAGTAGCCAAGTCCCTGCGTTATCATACGGCAGACATTCAAAAAATACCAAGCATCCAGTAGAAAAATCCGAGGCAGCGCAGATATTTTGCCGAAGCGTTGATTGCTTCAAAAGCAGAGCTGACAATAAAGAGCTTTGTCAGCGGCCGTCCGAACAGAATCATGATGACACCCGCGAACGCACCATAGCCGACACCGACAAGCAATAACACCCTGGCGGAGTCCCTGACGGATTCGTTTTGACTGGCCGGCTCCGAGATTCTGACTGCAGAAAACGGAAGCCGCGGTACTGATCGCATCAAACGGGCACATCATAAACTGTTTGATTTTCATAGCAGCTGTGAACGCCGAAAACATAAACACTGCCAAGCCCATTATTCGCTGACTGCATTACCATACTGCCGATCGCTGTGATCGAAAACTGCAGTCCCGTCGGAATGCCCATTGCGAGGAGTTCCTGCGCGGCATCCTTTCGCAGAGTGCGGTTTTCTTTTGTCGGAAGCAGGAGCTTTACCTTACGGGAAATAAAAAACAGACATAAGAGTCCGCTGATCGCCTGGGCGGAAATCGTCGCAATCGCCGCTCCTGCGCATCCCAGATGCAGAATGATAATACAGAACAGATCGAGGAAAATATTCAGGATTGCCGAAAATGCCAGAAACAGAAACGGCGTGCGGCTGTCCCCGACGGCACGCAGGATGCTGGAAAGATAATTGTACAGAATCGAAAACGGAATCCCGAGGAAAATCACAAGCTGATATGCGTAGGCATCCGCGTAGAAGATATCGGACGGAACCGACAGCAGGTGCAGAATTGGTGCACAGAGTAAACTGCAGAGTGTGGTCAGAATGGCCGCAATCAGGACAGCAAGTGCAGCACCATTAAAAAAATATAATCGCGCATTTTATCAAGCTTTCCGGCGCCGAAATACTTGGCAACCGGAACACTGAATCCCGTGCAGCTTCCCATACAGAAGCCGAGCACCAGAAATTGTACACTGCTGCTTGCACCGACGCTGGCGAGTGCCTCCGGGCCAAGTGCCTGGCCGACGATCGCCGCATCAATGATGTTATACGTCTGCTGCAGCAGATTTCCGATGAGAAGCGGAAAGGCAAACGAGAGCATCAGCTTTACCGGATTTCCCTTTACCATAGATGTTGCCATAAAAAACGCCTCCCCCTGCTTAATATGCACGTGAATTATAAACGAGCGCCGTCTTATTCAGGTTCTGGATCATGAAATAGTCGGCAACGAGCTGGCCGATGCCGCCGGTCAGGTAGCCAAGCAGCGTCCACAGAAGAATGGCAGAACCATTTTCCTCAATCGTCACACCGTAGCGGTCGTAGGATTCGCGGTACATGCGGTTCGCCTGTTTGTAACGCCAGTAAACGCCGTAAATTCCACAGGTAACCCAAGACAGAAACAAGCACAATAATGTAGTTCGGGCTGTCTTCGCCGTCACCGTAAAAGATGGTGTTCAGGTCTTCCACATAAACATACCAGAAGTAGATCGAGTAGAGTCCGCAGGTGACAATCGAAAGCAGAAGATAGACCCAGAAACTGCGGTTGTCTTTTACATTCATTTGTAAATACCCCCTTTAATTAAGATAGAACCATTGTAGCACGCGCCCGAGAGAGGGGTCAATAGAAAGGAGCGGGTCGTGGTAATAAATGCGCCAGGCATAAACGGCGAGAAGCAGTACGACAAGCACCGTAATGATCCCTTTTTAAAACGCCGAAGTCCCGCCGTCTGTTCCGGCCGAAGAAGAGCCAGACACCTGCGGGCAGCACGGCATAGACAAGCGGATGCATCCGAAACGCCGCCTGAAAATGACCGGAGAGCATTAACAGTACCGCGCGGCTCATTCCGCAGCCCGGGCAGGAAATGCCTGTGAAAAAACGGATCGGACAGCCGATGCCTGTGGGGGGTGATGAGGGCGACGTAAACGCCGAGGAGCAGGCAGAAGAAAAAGAAATCGCGGCAGCGTTTCCTCAGAAAAGAAAATACGCGCTGCCGCGGCCGGGATCACGTTTCATGGAGTTTGGTGACGGCGTATTCATATAAAGCCTCCTTGCGCTCGCTGTCGGTCGTGAAAATGCGGTACAGAACGTCGATCATAACGAGAATCGGGGAACTGCGGAGAGATTGCGCCGCCTTTTCAGATGCTCTTTGACCATAAGCTTGGCGGGACTTCATCCGCATCATGCATCGTAATCGCTGGAGCTGGGAAGTAAAAGAAAATGGTAAAGAGCTCCCTTTTCCTTTGCGGCTCCGAGCGCACGCAGCACCTCCGGTGTCTGTCCGCTGACAGTAATGCCGATTGCAAGCAGCAGCTCTCATTGAGCAGAACGGCATTCATTTCATGATGTGAATGTCGGTAATTGCTTCAATATCCACAAGCATAAAACGCAGCTTCATTTCCCTGGGCGGAAGTCCACGGGCTTCAAGACCGTAGACATACACCCGACGCTTCCGAAGTGAATATGGCAGATGCGGTCAATCTGCGCGCGGTCGGCGAGCGGTAGCTTTTATTCAGCAGCTCCTGATACGTATTCAGCACCTGTTTGATGTGATCGTCCGTGCCGACGGTGCGGCGTTTAGACCTTCCTGGTAACGGTAGACAAATTCGCGGTAGCCGATGCCCAGCCGCATTTTTTTCGCAAAGCGGGAGGGCCGAAACCTCGAAACATAAACAGTTCGAAACGTGGCGCGCGGACAGATCCGACTCGTCGGTATTGCGCCTGAATAAAAATCTGCTACCGCCGTCCGTTCCAGGGGGTGAACGAGGATGAGCTGAACTCAATGACGAGAATAATTGGTTTTCAAAGTGTTCCATGGAACGTAAGATCCTCCTGGTATCTGTAAATATCTGAAAAAATTCAGATCAGTTCTTTGCTTTATTGTATCACAGGCAGGTGGTGAATCAACTTTCAATTGTGTGTGAATTGGCAGGGAAAGCGGGCGGGAAAAATGGAAAGAACTTTAATGACGTGAAAGTAATTTCTAAAATATAAAAATAGTTGAAAATAAAATCAACATAAATTATAATCAGAACAGATCAAAAAAAGAAGGCAAGACAATGATTATCAAAACGGACGCGTATTTTCAGGAAGACGGAACGTTTGCGGAAAAAAGATCTTTATATAGAAGGAAAACGTTTCGTTTCCACAAAGAAGAAGTGATCGATCAGGAAGTGATCGATGCGAAAACATGATGGTTCTGCCGGGACTGGTTGACGTACACAGCCACGGCGCTGCCGGACATGATTTTTTTCAGACGGAGACGTGGAAGGTTTAAAAGAGATCCTGCGCTACGAGAAAGCGCACGGCATCACCTCTTACTGCCCGACATCCATGACACTGCCAAAAGACGATCTGCTGAAAATCTTCGGAACCATCGAAGCAATCAAAGATGAGCCGGAAGCAGAAGTGATCGCCGGCGTCAACATGGAAGGACCGTTCATCGATCCGATCAAAAAGGCGCACAGGCAGAGGAGAACATCGTGGCTCGAACGCTGAGTTCTTCCGCGCATGCAATGCGGCGAGCGGCGGAAAAATCCGTCTCGTAACCCTGGCCCCGAATATGCCTGGCTCACTGGAATTTATCAAAGAGGTTTCCGATGAAGTCATGGTTTCCATCGGCCATACGACAGCAGATTATGACACCGCGCTGGCTGCCATGAAAGCAGGAGCACACCATGTCACCCATCTGTACAACGCCATGCCGCCGTTCGCACACCGTAACCCTGGTGTCATCGGCGCCGCATTCGACGATCCGGAGTGCCGCATGGAGCTGATCTGTGACGGCTATCACATTCACGGTGCGGTTGTCCGCGCGACCTTCTCCATGATGGGAAGTGAGCGCATGGTTCTCATCAGCGATTCCATGATGGCAACAGGAATGCCGAACGGAACATCCTCGGGGACAGGCTGTCTGGATGAAAGACGGAAAAAGCAACCCCTGACCGACGGTGAGACCATCGCGGGTTCCGCTACGAACCTGTAATGACCGTGCATGAGAAAAAAGAAGTTTCGTTTGATATTCCGCTGGCAGATGCCATTTTTGCGGCAACAAGAAATCCGGCACAGAGCATCGGTATCTACGATGAAGTAGGATCCATTGC
>VOFJ01003116.1_pt1 | contig 15809 bp, 16 predicted proteins | sample 5384081 | NCBI WGS metagenome assembly VOFJ01 (sample SAMN12384729, study PRJNA508395) | human gut metagenome | isolation source: healthy gut I | host: Homo sapiens
TGCTATTGTTTATTTCGGTAAAAAGTATTATCTTACCGTTGCAAAAAAAAACAAACATTATAGCAATGGCTAAGATAGTATTTAAGGAGTTAACATCCAACCAAAATGTATTTTTTCCGGTCAGCTTATCGGAAAAGATAGCTCCCAATCATCCTGTTCGTATAGTAAACAGTGTCGTAGACGCCTTGGATATTAGCAGTCTGCTTTCGTCATATAAAGGCGGAGGCACCAGCAGCTACCATCCCCGTATGATGCTCAAGGTCCTGTTTTATGCCTACCTGAACAATATCTATTCCTGCCGCAAAATAGAAAAGGCCTTGCAGGAGAATATTCACTTCATGTGGTTGTCCGGTAACAGTACTCCCGATTTCCGCACGATCAATGATTTTCGTGGCAAACGTTTAAAAGAAGATATAAAATCGTTGTTTTCAGCCATTGTTCTGCTGTTACAGGAATCCGGCTATGTCAGTTTGGATGTACAGTATATCGATGGTACCAAAGTGGAATCAGCATCCAACCGCTACACTTTTGTCTGGCGTGGCAGCGTGGAAAAAGAACAAGGTAAAACTGGAGTCGAAAATACAGTCAATCCTTAGTGAAGTTGACAAACATATCGAGCAGGATAAACAGGGAAGGACACCAGATCGCTTACCGGATATGGATTCCTGTGGTTTGCGGGAAAAAGTGGGCGCTTTAAACAAACGGCTCTCCGGAATGAACAAAGCTGAGCAGAAACAAATCAAAAAGCTACAGGAAGAATATCTGCCTCGCCTTGCCAAATACGAATCGCAATTAGAGAAATTAGGGGATCGTAATTCTTTCAGTAAGACTGATGAGGATGCGACCTTCATGCGCATGAAAGAGGATCATATGAAAAACGGGCAATTGAAACCCGCCTATAACATACAGATTGCCACAGAGAATCAATTTATTACCAATCTGGGAATTTACAGGCGAGCCGGAGATACGGGAACTTTAATTTCTTTTTTTTGAAAGATTTTCGAGAGACTTATCATAGGCAATCCTCTATAGTAGTGGCCGATGCCGGTTATGGAAGTGAACAAAACTACGAGTTTATGGAGAATGCGGGTATAGAGGCTTTTGTCAAGTACAATTATTTCCACAAAGAGCAGAAGCGTGCCTGGAAGAAGGATGCTTTTGCCATACAGAACCTTTACTACAACCGGGAAAGGGATTATTACGTATGCCCGATGGGACAACATATGGAGTATAAAGGTCAAAGGAAAAGTAAGTCCGATTTGGGATATGTATCCATACTGAAGCGTTATCAGGCACAAAATTGTGAGGGGTGCCCGCTGAAATCTCAATGTCATAAATCAAAGGCTAACCGGATCATAGAAGTTAACTATAACCTTAACAGGTATAAACAAAAAGCACGGGAAAGACTCATGAGTGAGGAAGGTATTTATCATCGGGGCAGACGATGTACAGAACCGGAAGCTGTCTTTGCACAGATAAAGCATAACTCGGCGTGGAACCGGTTTAGATTAAGAGGGTTGGAGAAGGTAAAAACAGAATTTACCCTGGTTGCTATTGCACATAATCTAAGAAAACTGGCTAAAAAAGTCAGTTTTCTTTTGTTTTTTACTTATTTCTGCAGGATGACTTCTCGAAAAGTAATAATTGAGAAGACCAAAGATATTTTAAATATAAAAATGGATAATAAACGGGCTGCATAACAAAAAAAGAAGGCTGCCTTTTCAGACACCTTCATATTTATAAACGTTAGCCTATGCTTCCTTCCTCGGTCTTCCTCTGCGGCGTTGGTTGTTGCCGCTGCCGGAGCGGTTGTCGCTTTTCCCTTTTCCGCCGTCTTTGCGGGGGCGTCCTCTGCCACGACGCATGTTGGAGTATTTTTCGGGCTCGTATAAAGGTGTTTCGCCGAATTTGGGATCGACCGGTATTTTATAGATTTCCTTATCCAGGAATTCTTCGATGCGTTTGAATTGGAATTGTTCTTCGGTTGAAATGAAAGTGATGGCCAGCCCTTCGCCGTTTGTTCCGCGGGCGGTACGGCCGATGCGGTGCACATAGTCTTCCGGGTCGTGGGGAATGTCGAAATTGATAACCAGCTTGATGTCGTTGATATCGATACCGCGCGAGACGACGTCAGTGGCGACGAGGATGTCTATACGTCCGTTCTTGAACTCTTTCATCACCTCTTCACGCTGTGACTGCTCAAGGTCAGAATGCATGGCTGCGACGTTGAACTTCATCCGTTTGAGAGTGGATGCCAGCTCTTTACTTTCATTTTTGAGGACGAAAAAATGATGACACGCTGCGGACGGCTCTTTGAGAACAAGTCTTCCAATATGCGCAGTTTCTGCATGTCATAGCAGACATAGGCCGTTTGCATGATTGTTTCGGGTGGACGGGAGATAGCTATCTTGACTTCTTCCGGGTTTTTCAGGATCGTTTGGGCCAGTGTCCGGATCTTGGGAGGCATTGTGGCAGAGAACATGATGGTCTGGCAGGTTGCCGGCAGTAGTTTGTAGACCTGCATGATATCGTCATAAAATCCCATATCGAGCATCCGGTCCGCTTCATCCAGGACGAAGAAGGATACTTGCGACAGATCGACAGTGCCCAGTTTGATATGCGACAACAGACGTCCGGGGGTAGCGATCACGATATCGGCCCCCATTTCCATCCCTCGCTTTTGCTGTTCCCAGGCAATACCGTCCGTGCCTCCGTAGACGGCAACGGCGGAAACCGGGACAAAATAGGTGAAACCTTCGATCTGCTGGTCGATCTGTTGGGCCAATTCGCGTGTGGGGAGCCATGATGATGGCATTGATGGCATTGGCCGGATGTAATCCTTTGCTGAGTTCATTGATCACCGGCAACACATAAGCCGCAGTCTTTCCTGTCCCTGTCTGTGCACAGGCAATAATGTCTTTCCCTTCCAAAATGACCGGAATCGTCAGTTCCTGTACTGGAGTTGTCTCGAAAATTTATTGCGTCAAGGCCGTCCAATACGGCCTCTTCTAAGTCCAATTCGTCAAATCTCATCTTTCATCATTAAATTCCCGGTAAAGGTAGATAATATTTGGCAATATTTGTTATATAGAACGCAGCTCTTCTTTCAAAAGAGTTATTTTTTCAAGGGAAGATTGATTTTTGTGATATTTTCCGGGGAAGATTGTGATAAAAATAAATATCTTTATACCCAAATTAGCGTTTTAAAGCATTTTGTTTATATGGGCGGCATTTATGGCGGAAGGACATCCGGCCAATCTCACAAAAGCAAGATTCATTACATGGATTGATCAATACGATTTTGGATAAACTACCGTTAGGCGTTTTTGTAAAAGATGCAGAAGATGGTTTCAGGTATCTGTATTGGAACCGTTTCATGGAAGAAATAACCGGTATCGGTACGGAAGAAGTTGAGGGACACAATGATTTCGAACTGAGTTTTGATGCGATCATGCCCGCAGAAGAGCGTTTAGGGCTGGATCGTGATGTCATGGAGACGGGTAGGACTATTGAATTTAGCGGGAAGATTTCTGATGCGTATGGCATCCCGAAGGATATCGAAGTCACGAAATTCCCGATTGCCTTGAGCAATGGCAAACCCCTTTTGCTGGCTTTGTGGCGTGACGTCACGGTCCGCAACAAGATGGAGAATACCTTGAGACGTTCGCAGGTACTTACTAAGATGGCCCTGCATTCCAATGATATCCGCCTCTGTTCCATATTCGTGAATCCTGACAGCAAACGGAATTATGATGATTCGGTTGTCCAGGTAAATAACTGGTTGCCGGGTAAAGAAGACGAGCTGGTCGATATTTCATGGCCTCGTTTTGCCGCGCGGGTTCATCCTGACGACAGGGAGAGACACGATGAGGCTTTTCGGAAATTATGTTCGGGAGAGATATCGGAAATGAAAATCGAGTTGCGTGTGAAATACCCGGGAATGGATCATTACCACTGGCGTGAATCGTCGGCAACCGTCTACGAGCGGGATGAACGGGGAAGGGTGCTTGTGGTCCTGGGATGTACGATCAACATACAGGAACGCAAAGGGCAGGAGCTGAACCTGGAAGAAGCCAAGCACAAGGCGGAGCTTGCCGATAAGATGAAGTCCAAGTATCTGGCGGATATGAGCCATGAGATCCGCACCCCGCTGAATGCGATCACCGGTTTTTCCGAATTGATGGCTTTTGCCGATTCGGATGAGGAACGTATGTCGTACTACGATGTGATCAAGATGAATAACCAATTGTTGATGCAATTGATCAATGACATCTTGGACATCTCGAAGATCGAGGCGGATGCGATAAAGATCACATATGAGCAATTAGATGTCAGTGAATTGATGGATACGATTTATGCTTCCGCCAAGTTACGGGTCCCGGGAGGAGTCAAGTTAGTTTTGGAGAAAGGGGCTGACCACCATATGTTCGGTACGGATAGCATGCGTCTGTTGCAGTTGATTAATAATTTGGTGAACAACGCTATCAAGAACACGAAAGAAGGTAGCATCACGATGGGATATACCATTCAACCGGATAATCAATTACGTTTTTACGTAAGGGATACGGGAATCGGTATCGATAAGGACAAATTGAAAGATGTCTTCGGTCGTTTCGTGAAAATAAACGACTATATGGAAGGTATCGGATTAGGACTGGCTATCTGCAAAGGATTAGTTGTTAAGATGGGAGGTTCGATACATGTTACTTCTGAATTAGGGGTAGGTTCAGAGTTCTCCTTTATTTTGCCGTCTCACGAATAGCGCTATTTGTAATAGCGCTTATAAATTTGGTCGTATAATCCACTGTTCTTGATTTGCTGGAGCCAACTATTTAGGCTATCCAGTAGGACAGGGGAGTCTTTACGGACCGCCCACGATTGCAATTGGGTAAAACTGACATCCGTTAGGATATCGACTTCCGGCAGGTTTTTCTGGGTCATGCGAGCGATTTGTTGGTCGCATACGGCATAATCGATATCTCCTTTGGCTACCATGATCATAAGCTGCTCGGTAGAATATAACTCATCTTCCACCACGTAGATCGTATCGCCTATCTCGTGTCCCAGATTTTGCAGACGCAATAAGGCCGGGGAATCTTTCGGTATGTATAAAGTCTTTTGGGCTAAATCCAATTGGTTACGGATAGGGGCTTGTCCGTTGTTCGCCTCTGCCGTACGTTGTACCAAGACTTGCTTGTTGAGAACGATCGGTTCGGTGAACAGGTAGTTTTCCCGCATCTCGGAGGTGATGGGTATGTTTCTTGCGATTACGTCGCATTTGTTGTCCGATAATTCCTCGAAACTTTTCGCTAAACTCATTTCCAAATGCGTCTGAACCTCCAATCCGGATAATTTAGCGATCGCTTGGCTAAGCTCGTATTGAAAACCTTGCACTGTATCGCCTGATACGAAATACCCGGATTGATTGTATTCGGTTATCATCCGGAGAATTCCTTCTTCCTTGATTTCCGGATAATCACGAGGTCCGATCTCTTGAGGACGTTGGTTAAGTCTCAAAGCTGTACCATTGTCACTACAGCGACAATCAGTAGGAAAGCGTATAGGATAAGCAACTTCTTAGATCTCATGGCAATCGATTAATTATTGAAAGTCACGGAGATGCCCATTTTCAAGACCATCGGGTCCAACGGATAATGCGCAAGAGAGAAGTAATTCGGGTCAACGAACTTAGAGCCTAGATTGTATGCCATGATGAAGAAGCGAGCTTGCTTCAAATGGAAATTCGCATAAGCGTTGATCAACGGATAATTGCCAACCTTCACTTTCTTGTCTTCTTCCTGTACTTGGAATTGCTGGGTAGCCGGCTCGTAATAAGGAGCGTAATAAGCGGTGTTGTAGTATACGTTCGCACCAATCTGTACGGTTAATACTTTCGCCAACTTAAACGCTAGATATATATTCGAGTATGCGCTGATATCCGGTAACGGGAGTTGAGACTTCTCGCTAGAAAGCTGATAGGCCACCTCATTCTCCCATCCGAACGCACGGTACATGATATCTTGCTTGATACGGGCTGAGACAACTTGAATGTTCTTACTGCTTTGCTCCGGCAAACCTTTGCCGTTGAAGAATACATAATTCTGGATACTTTCCACTCCTCCGGATAACTGGGTACGGGTGGATTCCAAGTTGATTTTCGCTCCGGCGTAAATCCTTTGCACATTTTTCAATGATAGATCCCACCAATAGTAACGCCCATGATGGTGACGTTGGTAAAACGCCGGGGTGATATTCTTGATATATCCTTCCGCCTTGATGGTAGCGTCTTTCTTGAAAAGCTTGAATTTGGTCTGTAAGTCTCCGCTCACTCGAACCTCTCCGGCGTCACTTCCCGCAAGTCCTAATTCTCCACGGACATTGTAGGTAAGAAGGCTACCACGGCGTTTGGATAATTCGCCTCCGATGTAGGTCGTAAACTCATCATATACCTCGGAAGTAGGGAAATTTAATGTACTCGGCTCAGAGCTTCCACGACCATCCGGACCGTAATCCAGTCCGGGAACTTGGGATGCCAATCTAAACCGGCGTTTCTCGAAAGTAACGAAGGCGGTCAGCCCGAACTTAGCCCAATCTTGGAAACCTTCCCGCAAGGCCAACGCAAAAGTATTCTTTAAATTCCATGAGGAAGTCTGGTCATTCAAAGATGCGTCCATACCATAAAGATGAGTGTAGCAGGTATCGATCCCGGCATCATTAGAGATAAAGCGTCTGCGGTTATCTTCGTAATCGATGGTATGGATGATACTGGAAACCGGAATGAATACCTCTTTTACGTTCCCTTCCTCATCGGTTTCTTCCAATTCTTTGGTAAAACCGAGATTGTATCTCTGTGTCAGGAAATATTGTTTTCCACGGACACGGTTCCATGTGTCCGTGTAACGGACAGGGTATGATTTACTATCGATATTTCTTTGATTCTCGGCCAAGTCATCGGGATTCGTGATATACTGGTCATTTGTAAGTCCACCGTTCTCGTAGTTTACGAAATTGAAATTACTTAAATAAGCGTTTAACTCGTAACGGTCGGTGATATAACTTCCGAAAAAGCGATAACTTAATAATTTATTACCGTTGGAGTTATAATATCCACGACTATAGATATAATCCATCTCGCCACCGACATTGATCTTCTTGCCAAAGTTCATGGTCAGTACCCCTTTCAGTCGGTCCATCTTATTCTGGCTGGCTCCTCCTGTCGTATAAGTCACTTGGGTATAGGGTACTTTGGTATCATAGAAATAAGCGTTTGTCGGGGTCGTGATATAATAATCATAGGCATCGGCGAAGATGAAATCACGTTCCTCCTTACGTTCGTTAAAAATACGGGTTTGCGCCGGCGATCCCACATTCGCCAGATAACCTACGGCCAATGAGTTCGCTTCCACCAACGTACTATTCCCGAAATTTAATCGATTGGTATCCATAGGAGCGATATAACGTTCTCCCAAAAGAGGCGTGAGCCGATAACCGATGATTCGTTTTGATTTCAGCGCCGCGCTATCTGTTTGCAGCAAGCTATCCGGTATTTCCTTGTTTGAGGATGATAAATTAGATAACGAGAATCCACCTCGTCCTCCCCGGCTCCCGGAACGTCCTTGCGCATGCGCGGAAGCCGCCGTTCCTATCAGAAAAAGTAATATGTATAGATAATACTTCATGGGTTGCAAAGATATAACAAAAAATAATGTGCCAATTATAAAATATGCCAATATGCCAATCAGAAAACTTAATTGGCATATCGGCACATCAATGAATGAGCTTCTTATATTTTCTGTATAATCTCCATTCCTTTCTTAATGGCAGCCTCGTTCATCGGCAACAAATGATGGTGACGCTCGGGCAAGGATTTCTTCAATCCTAGCATGACGTTCTCCAATTGAACCATCGGGACGATATTAAGCAACCCGCCTAAGATCAACATATTGAATGCCTTCTCGTTCTTCATCTCGGTAGCGGCGTCCATGGCATCTACCCGATATACGTTAATATCCGTACGTTTCGCCGGCGTATGGATGCCATAACCATCGTAAATCAAGATACCGCCCGGTTTCACCTTGCTCTCGAACTTATCCATGGAAGGTTGGTTCAAGATAATAGCGATATCATATTCATTCAATACGGGTGAGCTGATACGCTCGTCGCTCAAGATAACGGTTACGTTGGCCGTACCGCCACGTTGCTCAGGTCCGTATGAAGGCATCCAGCTAACCTCCTTGCCTTCCATCAAACCGGAATAGGCCAAGATCTTACCCATAGACAATACACCTTGTCCACCGAAGCCTGCTATAATTATTTCTTGTTTCATTGTCGTTTACCGTATTACTTATTCAACATTCTTTAAGTCGCCCAGCGGGTAGAAGGGGAACATGTTCGCTTCCATCCATTTATTGGCTTTTTCCGGAGTCATCTTCCAGCCGGATGAGCAAGTGGAGACGAACTCTACCACAGAAGTTCCCTTACCGGCCATAGCGTTCTCGAAAGCCTTACGAAGCATCTTCTTCGCTTTCCGTACGGCCGCGGCCGTCTGTACGCTTTGGCGTGTTACCAAGCAAGTTCCTTCCAATTGGGCTAATAAATCACCGATCTTCAGCGGGTAACCGTTCAAGGCGATGTTGCGTCCGTAAGGACAGGTAGCCGTGGGCATACCTTCCAGTGTGGTAGGAGCCATCTGACCGCCTGTCATACCATAGATGGCATTGTTGACAAATACGATCACGATATTTTCTCCACGGTTGGCAGCATGGATTGTTTCGGCGGTACCGATAGCCGCCAAGTCACCATCTCCTTGATACGTGAATACCATCTTCTCCGGATTCAAGCGTTTAACGGCGGAAGCGATGGCTGGCGCACGTCCGTGGGCTGCCTCGATCCAATCGATATCCAAGTAGTTATATGCGAATACGGCACATCCCACGGGGAGAGATACCGATTGTTTTATCTTCCATCCCCATTTCGGCGATCACTTCGGCGATCAGCTTGTGTATCACACCGTGGCTGCAACCGGGACAGTAGTGCATGGGATTTTCATTCATCAACCTGGGTTTTCCATATACCAGGTTTTCCGGTTTTATTATTTCGTTGAGTTCCATAATCTTTAATTATTAATGTATATATCTTAGGACATATTGCACCAGCCGCAATACGATCGCCGCTCCACCGCAATACAAGAATACGGTCTTATCGCTAACAGCGAAGTAACATACCACGGCAGCTATGGCCAGTAGCATAAAGACCAGCGTCAATATCTCGTCAGCTTTACTTCCTCGTGTCATACGGATCAGAATAATTTTTCCTTCAGCGCGTTCAATACCTCATCCGGGGTGAATACGATTCCACCCAATCGGCCAAAGTGCTCTACCTTCACCTTACCATTTACGGCTAGGCGAACGTCCTCTACCATCTGTCCGGCGTTCAACTCAACCGATAACATACCTTTTACCTTATCCGCATAAGCGGCGATCACTTTTGTCGGGAACGGCCATAACGTGATCGGGCGTAACAAGCCAAGCTTGATACCTTCCGCACGGGCGATCTCGACTACCTTCTGGCAAATACGGGCGGAAGAACCGAATGCGATCAATAGATAATCAGCGTCCTCACATTGGAACTCCTCGTAACGAACCTCGTTTTCCTCGATCTTGCGATATTTCGCTTGGAAACGGATATTGTTCTCTTCCATCTTCGCCGGGTCTAGCTCCAAGGAAGTGATGACGTTACCTTTGCGTCCTCCCTTCTTTCCTTGTACGGCCCAAGGACATTGAGCGATAATCTCTTCCTCGGTACGGCGGGGTTGATAGGGAGGCAATACCACCTTCTCCATCATCTGTCCGATGATACCGTCCGCCAAGATAATAGCGGGGTTATTGTATTTGAAAGCCAGATCAAAACCAAGGCCTACGAAATCGGCCATTTCCTGTACGGAAGAGGGAGCGAGGGTTATCAAGCGGTAATCGCCATGACCACCGCCTTTCACGGTCTGGAAATAATCAGCCTGACTCGGCTGGATCGTTCCTAATCCGGGACCGCCACGCATAACGTTCACGATCAGACAGGGCAGTTCGGCTCCTGCGATATAAGATATACCTTCTTGTTTCAAGCTCACGCCCGGACTGGAAGAAGAGGTCATCACTTTCTTTCCAGAACCGGCTCCGCCGTATACCATATTAATAGCGGCTACCTCGCTCTCCGCTTGTAAGACTACCATGCCGGTCTTTTCCCACGGCATTTCGGCCATCAGGGTTTCGAGTATCTCCGACTGCGGAGTGATCGGGTAGCCGAAGTAACCGTCCACACCGTAGCGGATAGCCGCATGGGCGATGGCTTCGTTACCCTTCATTAATTTTATATCTTCTGCCATATCTTGATATAACTTTATATTTTTACTTTGTAGATCGTTAGACAACCGTCCGGACAAACCAACCCACAGCTTGCACAACCGATGCAGTCATCGGGGTTTTTCATGTACACATAATGGTATCCCTTGTTGTTTACTTCACGCGGGTGCAATTCGAGAACATCCGACGGGCAGGCTACTACGCAGAGGTTACATCCTTTGCATCGCTCTGTGTTTACAACAACAGCTCCTTTTATCTTCGCCATAATTTATTATATTTAAAAACTAATGTAACACTAACTATCTCACTTGCGACTGCCAAAGGTAGTAAAAACTTTACAGAAAGAGCCTTTTTTAGAAACTGTTTTGATTATTTCACCTCGAACGATATTGTCTTTCGATTGCCCTGGTCGTCGATCAGCGTCAGGCGATGTTTGCCGGGGGAAGCGGAGAAGCTGATCTGGTGGTGGTCTGTCGTTTCGCCGGCATACGTGTCGTCGAGATGCCAGTAGAGGATGGCATCCGGACGGGCGTGGGCAGCTTTGAAGACAAACTGCTCCCGTTTGCCGGAGAAGCCTTTCGGAAGATAAAGGATGGCGTTATGCTCCGGATAGATCAGTTCGATCTGCCGGCCCCTGTCTTCACCGCATCCCGGTTTGACAGGAGGCAGGGGAGCGTAGTCGATATGATAGTTCCGGTAATAATATTCTTCGGAAGGAGGCAGTACGAACCACGGGCGTGCGATCATCCGGCCGACCGATTCGCACGAGCTGTTCACCCGGAAACGGCCGTCCGCAGAAAGATGGACAAGCCGGTGGTAGGGGCAGACTTCCGTCTTGTCGGCCGAGCGCGGCATGTAGAGTGTGTCTACCCGGTCACAGATAGCGGATGCCTTGTGCCCGCTGAGACGGCAGATGGCCATCGGGAGGAGTTCGTCGTAAGGCATGTCGAACCAGCCGCTTCCCGGAAGGAGCGAGAACAGGTCGAAGAGGACGGGAGCGGCATTGCCCACGCCTGTCAGTCCCGGCCGGCCTTCTCCCGAAGCGTTGCCCACCCATACGCCGACCGTATAGCGCGGGGTTGTCCCGATCGCCCAGGCGTCCCGCCCGCCATAGCTCGTTCCCGTTTTCCAGGCCACCTGCTTCATGGAGCCGAACTGCTGCCAGTCCGCCTCCTCTTCAGGGCGGTTCAGCGCCGACATCGCTTCGAAGGCGAACCAGATGGAGGCGGCGGAGAGGAACGGCTTGTCCGTAAGCCTTTTGTCGGCGACCGAGCGGACCGGATCGGCCGGAGGAGCCGGGTAAGGAGTGAGCGGATGAATATCCGCCGGGTCATACCGCCCGTTGTAAGTCCGGTAATGTGCGAGCGTACGCGCCAGTGAAGCATACATGCCGGTGAGGTCCCATAACGTCCCTTCGGCGCCTCCCAGGATCAGCGAAGCCCCGTAATGCTCTTCGGAAAAGCGCAGCGTGGTCATGCCCGCCTTTTTCAGCAGCGACATGAACCGCCCCGTGTTGTAGGCCGAAAGCATCCGTACCAGTGGGACGTTGAGCGAACGTTCGATCGCCCGGTGTGCCGGGACCGCCCCGTAGAACGTCTTGTTGTAGTTTTGCGGCGAGAAGCCGTTCAGGTTCAGGGGGGACGTCTGAAACGAGCGTACCGGGGAGCAGTTGCCCGTCGTGCAGCATGGCGGCATAAAGAAAGGGCTTCAGGATGCTGCCCGTGCTGCGCGGCGAAGTGATGATGTCTACCTGGTTCCCTTTGCGGGCGTCGGCCTTGAAAGTGACGTTTCCCGCATAGGCCAGCACCTCGCCCGTTTCGGCATCGGCGATGAGGGCGGCCAGGTTATGGATGTGGTTGGAGGCGTAGTCGCGGGCGTAGCGGTTGACGAGCTCCTGCGTCTGGCGTTGCAGCATCCGGTTGACGGAGGTCGTGATACGCGTTCCCGGAGCGTCGGCCGCCAACCGTTCGAGCAGGTGAGGGGCTTCGTCGGGCAGAGGCACGGGCGCTTCGGGAAGCGGTTCGAGGAGCGACAGCCCGTATTCGGTTTCGTCCAGTATCCCTCTCTCCTTTAAGGCGGTCAGGAGTTTGTCGCGTTTGGCTTTCAGCCGTGCCCGGTTACGTCCGGGATGGATCAGGGCGGGCGAGTTGGGCAGGACGGCGAGTGTGGCGCTCTCGGCCCACGAGAGGTCGGCGGCGCTTCGTCCGAAATAGCGCCAGGCCGCCGTCTCGATGCCTATCACATTCCCTCCGAACGGGGCGTGCGAGGCATAGAGGCTCAGGATCTCATGTTTGCCGCAGACTGTTTCCAGGAGAAGGGCATAGCCGGTTTCGACCATTTTTTCATACAGGGTACGGTCGCGGTTGCCCCGCGCGATCCGTGCCAGTTGCATGGTGATCGTGCTCCCCCCGCTGACGACCTTGCCCCGGCTGAGGTTGATCTGCATGGCTCGGACGATGGCAACCGGGTCTACTCCCGGATGCCGGAAGAAGCGTTTGTCTTCGTAGGTCAGCAGGCAGGTCACGAACTTGCCGGGAAGACTGTCTGCCGGAGGGAAACGCCATTGCCCGTCCGGTGCGATCCGTGCCCCTAACAACTGCCCGTCGGAAGAATAGAGCAGGGTGGAGCAGGCCTCCGGAAAGAGTGTCCGGGGGGCGGTCAGATGCAGGACCGTTCCTATCAGCAGCTTTATGAAAAACAGGTGGAAGACAATCATTCGCCATTTGGTTTTACTCCTCTAAGTTAGTCATTATTTTCGCGATTTCCAACCATATTTCCTTGAATTTTTCTTCGTCAGTGTGCAGGCTGAGGGCATTTGCGAGGCGGAAGAACCAGTGGAGTGTCGTTGCCGGCTTCAGCCCCTTTTAAAGTCTATGTAGATGCGTTTGCTGATGTGGGCCGATTGGCAGAGGGTGTCGATGCTGATGCCCTCTTCGATCCTTTTCTTGTCGATGAATTCGGCAACTTGGCTGATTAGGCCGGAATTTTTGAAGTCTTTTGTCATGATATGAGTTATAATTAGTTAAATAGCAGGAAGTTTTCGGTTGTCCGGTTCCCTTATGTGGGAACTTTTGTTTGCCGGATAGTCCGTATTTTTATGCTGCTTATGACAGCGAGTGCAAATGTATAATTAATTTTAATAGTATTATGGAAAAATCTTTCAGCCTGTTTGCCAATTTCAAGCAAACAACCCCATCGGAGATCACGTTGGACCGTGTTTACCGGCTCATCACTACCGACTCCGACTTGCGTGACCGTACCGAGAAATTCCGCTTCTACCTCCGGGTAGGAAACAAGCAAATGTCGGCCTGCGAAAAGACTTCATGCCCCGCCTTCACTCCCGCCGTGCGATGCGAAGGAGGCAGGAAGCGCGCATGCATATCAAGGCTTATACCGGTTTGAGCCTTTGCGATTTGGATCATATACCGGAAGAACGGATGGCGGAGGCTTTTGCGGCGGTCTGTGCCGACCCCCATGTCCTTTTGGCCTACCATACGATCAGCGGACGGGGGCTGCGCGTCATTTACGCTTTTCTCTTTGAAGACGGCAGTTCCGTCGCGGACGCCGACCCTGCCGATCGGAAGACGCTCCGGGTCTACCAGGAGGGCTACCGACAGGGTAACGAACTTTTCGCCCGCCTCGCCGGGCTGGAATACGACAGCAGTTGCAAGAATCCCGAACGGATCAGCGGTACGGCTTATGATCCGGACGCCTATTACAATCCGGAAGCCCTGCCGCTCCAGGTCAAGCTGCCGCCTGCTCCCTCCGCGAAACCGGGTCGGCCGAAAGGACGGAAGGCGAAACCGGGACGCTATACCGCAACGGCGGGCAAGGCGGCCGAGGTGTCCGGAAAACGGCTGGAGGACGAAGGAATCCGCTATGAGCCGGGCCACCATAACGAATATGTCATGCGCACCGGCTACCTCTTCAACCTCTATGGCGTGCCGGAGGCGGAGGCCGTCGCATGGGCGGTCGAGGCGTTTGCCGATTATGGCGCGGAGAACGTCGAGAGCACCTTCCGTTCCTGCTACGCGGGAGAGGAGGAGCATGGCTCCGTGCGCCTGCCCCGGAGCGCTGGTGGCAAAGGCAGACGGGAGGCAGACGAGGCGAACAAGCCGGCCGAGGTGGAGGCGATCGAGGCGTTCCTGTTTTCGCAGGCGGAGTTCCGCCACAATGTCATCACGCACCATTGTGAAATCCGCTGGACGGAGGAGGCCGGCTTCCTGCCGCTGACAGACCGTGACGTGAATACGCTTTGGGGGCGGATGAACAAAACGGTGGGACGCGTCTATCTGACGGATATATACAATGTGATACATTCCGAGTTCGTCCCCCTCTTCAACCCTTTCCAATCCTATTTCGACCATTTGCCATCATGGGACGGCGTGAGCGACCCTATCGGCGACCTGGCCGATACGGTGCATGTCAAAAGCGACCAGGCGGAGTTTAGGGACTATTTCCGGAAATGGTTTGTCGGCATACTGCCCGCGCTGCTCGACGATACGGTCGTGAACCATGAGATCCTGGTCCTTATCGGCGAACAGGGGCTTTACAAAACCACCTGGTTCAACTTCCTGCTGCCACCCGAACTGCGCTGCTATTTCTATACGAAGACGAACAGCGACCGCCTGAATAAGGACGATCTCTTTTCCCTTACCGAATTCGCCCTGATCTGCTTCGAGGAGCTTGACGGCATGCGGCCTGCCGAGTTGAACCAGTTGAAGGCGATGGTCACCATGCCCTACGTCAACGAGCGGGCGGCCTACGGGCGCAACAAGGAACGCCATCCGCATATCGCTTCGTTTTGCGGCACGGGCAATAATGTCCAGTTCCTGACCGACCCGACCGGCAACCGCCGTTGGTTGCCTTTCGAGGTGTCGCAGATCCGGGACCCGCATCTGCATGCCATCCCTTACGAGCTGGTCTACAGCCAGGCCTATGCCTTGTGGAAAAGCGGTTTCTGCCACTGGTTCTCGCAGGAGGAGATACGGAAGCTGAACATGCATAACAGCCGCTTCGAAGTCCCCAACCTCGAAGAAGACCTGATCCGTACCCATTTCCGCAAACCGTTCGAGGGCGAGGCGGGCATCTTCGTCACGGCGGCCGATATCCTGGAACAGATCAGTTCATGCCTGCGTTACCCCCTGAGTCCGAATAAAATCGGGCGTATCATGGCGGGGCTGGAGTTCGAATCGATCCGGTATAAAGGGAAAAGGGGCTATATCGCAGTGAAAAAGACCGGGGAGGATATCGACAGGGAACGGAGATCCGGCGCTTTGGGATTGTGATTTTTTGCTTCCGGCCCGTTTTTTTGACACAATTGGCACATTTGACATAGGGTTGTAGAAATATATATACGCGAGATAAAATACCAATTATTATTGCTGCTCACTGCCTGGCTGTCTTCATTTTCCTTCTTTGACATTGCCCAAACAGCTCCATCCCGCATTTCCA
>VOFJ01001261.1_pt1 | contig 15802 bp, 27 predicted proteins | sample 5384081 | NCBI WGS metagenome assembly VOFJ01 (sample SAMN12384729, study PRJNA508395) | human gut metagenome | isolation source: healthy gut I | host: Homo sapiens
CATTCTTGTCTCTACGAATCAAGCTCCACCGTCTGATCCGTCACAGGTGCTTTCCTGCTTTCAGCAACTTTCCGGACGTTCCAGTCTTGCCTTCTGCTTTGTCGTTCTCGCACGGCATCCACGCTTCGCCATTCCAGTTCCATCCGAAGGATACTCTGACGCTTTCTCTGACTTGCAAGCTCCATCTCTTCCCTCTGCGCCTTCAATTCAAGGAATCGGGAATAATCCGCATCATATCCATACATCTTTCCATGGCTCAGCTCCAGGATACGGTTCGTCACACGATCAAAGGAAATAGCGGTCATGTGTCACCCATAAGAACAGTTCCACGGTAAGATCTCAGATAATCTTCCAGCCAGGAAATCATCTCTGATCAGATGATTCGTCGGCTCGTCGGAAAAAGTACGTCAAAGTCTCCTGCAAGTATCTTCGCAAGAACCACACGTCTCTTCTGTCCCCGGATAAAGTGTCAATCTTCTGATCCCAATGCGTGATCCCAAAGCTCCGTCAGATTACTTTCCACCTGCCAGCTCTCCGCATCTGCATCCTGAAGTGCGTAGGAACGGATATCCATCCCCTCCGGAAATGTCGGATTCTGCGGAACAAAAGCAATCTTCAGACCATTCTGACGAACAACCTGCCCCTCATCCGGTATTTCCTCTCCGCAACCACCTTCAAAAGAGTTGACTTTCCGGTTCCGTTAATCCCAACAATCCCGATCTTATCCCCCTGCTGAACACCAAACGATGCATCATCAAAAAAATCACTTTCTCCCCATATATTTTAGAAATATGTTCTATATTAATTAAGTTCATTCTTTTCCCTGCTTTCTGTTTTTCTGCATTTTTATCAATCACATCGCCATTCCAGTATAACAGATATTTCAGACACTGAAAATCTTAAAAATTTTTAAATTCATATTTGAAAGGGTTGAGAAAACACGGAAAACGTTATAACATAGTGAGATACATGCAATGACATGGTTTCAAATGGAAAGTGAGGTAAATGATATGAGCCCGAAGAATGATTTCTCAGACATTTTCGATGACGATTTTGAAGTTACATATGAAGAAGATCCGGAAATCAATTTTCATACTTCTGAAGATACAAAACAAAGAAACAGACCTGATTCTAACACGGAGACAATCGTTATGAACGCAGACGATTACCGAGATAACTTTAACGATTCCGAAGACAGCCAGTTCGAAGAAGTACTTCCTGAATATGACAATGATTATGAAGATGATGATGCAGATTATGAGGATTATTATGAGGACGATTATAACACTTCCAACAGAAGATCAAATCGCAACAATCCTTATAATGATCCATATAATAATCCATATAATGATCGTGACTACGACAGACGCTCCTCCGGCAGGAAACGTTCCGGTGGCGGAGTAAAAAACTTGCCGCACCGATCAAGAAAGGCGGAAAGGCATTATCAAGGCTCACAAGCACACTGCTTCAGCAGCTTTCTATCGTATTGATCCTGGTCACAACAGCATTTGTACTCTACAACTTTTACCGTGCAAGCACACCGTACGGAGATATCCAGGAGGCAATCCAGACACAGAAGATTTCTCAGACTCGGCCGCTTACTTATGTGTAGCTGCACTCTTCCTGTTCTTCGAATTCATCTCCCTTCTCTGGTCGATGACACGCGTCCGCGTACGTGACGGAGTCTCCAGCTGGAGAGAAGATACCGGAAGAGGCCTGTGGTCTTTTATCCTTGTATTTGCGGTTTCTATGCTGCGTTCCTCTTCAGTCCGTTGCTCCCTGATTCACCGGAAGTGATCTACGGAGTGAAAGGAGCTCTTGATGTATACGGTTCCCTCCACAATGTATTGTTTGGACTGTGTGCCGCCGGAGTCATCTCCTGCCTGATCAGAAAATACAAAAGTTCCAATTAGAACACAATATTCCCTTTACAAAAAGTGCACCCGGCAATGAAATCGATCACGAAATCATTGCCGGATGCACTTTTAAAATTTACGGGCCAGTCTCAAAAATGCGATGCTTTAATCCAAAATGATCAGCGCCATAAATACAAGATCTGTATCCCCTGTATTCGTCAGTCCGTGTCCCATTCCATCCGGTGTAAATGTCACATCTCCTGCTTTCACCGGGCGGATACGTCCATTGTCATCATAATTTCCTTCCCCACGAAGAATATAATATGTCTCACTCTCGTTGTGATGCTCATGATATCCAAGAGAACATCCCGGCTCCAGTGTAACTTCTGCATACATCTTGCACTTTCCGTTCAGTTCCTTATCTTCCAGAATGTGCTTGATGATAACGTGTCCCTTTCCACCAGCCATGTTTTCTTTTTCTCTCAACTCTTAATTCATTCATCTTCAATTCCTCCTAAAACATTTTTATTGTAAAGCTTATTTGCTACAATACGTCTTTTATCTGACATTTATTTCATATAGATCAATTCATACTCTCTTGTTCCAAGACCGATCTTCTCTGCATGTGCCAGACAAGTCTTGCTTGTACTCTGAATTCGGTGTTGTATTCTCAAAATGATCATGATGATCGCAGAAATTCTCTTCTTCCATACGATCTGCAAGCTGGCTGTGCGGCAACGGTGTTGCGCTAAGACAGACATCTGCACACGCCTGATCCAGTGCCAGCGGATCAAAAAGAGGCAAACATACCGATATTCGGAAGGATCGGTGCATCATTCTCCGGATGACAGTCACAATTCGGTGATACGTCAACGATCAGTGAAATATGGAAGTTCGGTCTTCCATCCACAACCGCCTTTGTATACTCTGCCATCTTGCAGTTCAATACCTTGGTTGCCGCACTGTCCATAAATGAAATGGCATCAAAGTTACATGCTCCGATACATCTTCCACAACCAACACAATGTTCAAGATCAATCGACATCTTTCTTGCATCAGCATCATAAATCAGGCCATCATTCGCACACTCTCTCAGACAGCTCTTACATCCTCTGCAGGCTTCCTTGATCGATCGTCGGCTTACCAACAGAATGCTGATCCTTTTTACCGGCTCGGAACCACATCCCATTCCGATATTCTTGATCGTACCGCCGAAACCTGTCGTCTCATGCCCTTTAAAATGCGTCAGACTGATAAATATATCCGCATCCATCACGGCACGTCCGATCTTCGCTTTCTCTATGTACTCTCCTCCCTGTACCGGAACTTCAATATCATCCGTTCCCTTCAAGCCGTCTCCGATAATCACCGGACATCCGACACTCAACGGTGTAAATCCATTCTCCCATGCACAGTAAAGATGCTCCAGTGCGTTCTTTCTACTGCCCGGATATAGTGTATTACAATCTGTAAGAAATGGCTTTCCTCCAAGCTCCTTCACGACATCAACAACCGCCTTGGCATAATTCGGACGGAGATAACTGATATTCCCCATCTCTCCAAAATGCATCTTAATCGCCACAAATTTATTTTCCATGTCAATCTCACTGATTCCTGCGTTCTTCATCAGACGTTTCAGCTTCGTTGGAAGACCTTCGCCAAGCTTCGCCCGGAAATCAGTATAATACACCCTTGCTTTTTCCATGATGTAAACCTCCTGTTGTAAATTCTGACAGCTTAACCCTGCATTCTTATCATACACTATAAATCTGACTCTTCCAATCATTTTTTAGAAAAATAATAAAGTGGACATCCCTTGACGATACGGTATACTCAAATTATCAATTCCGAACTCAGCAGCAGTTCGATCACTCTGAAGGAGATGTAATGATACAATGAATCATCGGCTGTTACCTCAATACTCACTGTTGTAGCACATATCATCCGGTTTTGCTTCTATGACAGAACGAAAATATCAGATCAAAAAAACGGTTCTGCTCTATGGACTTTACGCTATATTCTTCACTTTATGGGCCATACTTGCATATTCCCTGCTTGGCAAAGACTCTCCGTATGTGATTCCATTTTCATTTGTCGGAACCATCCTGCCAGCAATTCTACTTTTCCTATATACTTCATCTGATAGTTTCAGCAAAAAAAATATTTTTGATCGTCACTTATGCAAATTTGTTCTGCATCATCATTTGCCTTTCTATTTTGATCTGTGATGGATTATTTCCGAATTTATCCATTGTAAAACAGATGTATATACGAAGTTTGGTACGAATACTGTTGAATGTTCCTGCAGTCTTGCTGTATCTGTGGTTTGCACGTCCTTATATGCGTACAGTGCCCGGAGACAGAAAAACGGACCTGGTACTCTATTTCCCTCGTGTCCTTTCTGTTTTTAACCGTGTTTGCAACGCTTATCAACTTCCTCATGCGTGATGGTCATACCGTCGAACAGATGATCCTGTTTATCACAACCATGATGATTTATTGTGCAGTACTGTGGATTGTATTTGGCACGATCCAACACATGAATGCCGAAGTGAAGATGGAACTGATTACTCAAAATGTACAATACCTGCAAGGACAGCTTGCCATGGCTAAAGAACATGCATCAACCGCCAAAGCCATGCGTCATGATTTTCGACATCACATGCAAAATATTGACCTGCTTCTGAAACAACAGAAGCCACAAGAAGCGATACATTATATAGAAGAATTTATCCAAAGCCTGGATGCGACAAGTCAGATTGATTTTTGCCCACATATTACAGCCAACGCCATTTTAAACAACTTTTATAATCAAGCACAGAAAGAAGGAATTCCGATCTCTATAACTGCCGACACACCGGAGCATATAACAATTGCAGATATGGATTTTGTTGCGATCCTTTCAAATCTTTCGGAAAATGCAGTAAACGGATGTATCGAATGCGGTTCCTGGATGAGATCACAGTAAATCTCCGTATGAAAAAGGAGAAACTTGTGATCGTGTGCAGTAACCCTTGTAAACGGACCTTGTGATCGAAAATGATATCATCAAGCCAAAAGGAACCGGGATAGAAAGTATCCTGATGGCTATTGATAAATACGATGGAAATATCCGTTATCAGATGGAAGACGGTATTCTGACAGCATGCGTCATCCTTAACTGCTGATCTTTGCAGAAAATCAGATCACTATTTCACGCAGAAAAAAAACACGGATTCACGAAAGGAACGCGTTTTTTTCTGCATTTTTCTTTTATACTTACACATAATAAAACATTCTTTGGATCGTTACTCATTGTGACCCAAATTTATGAAGAAAGGATCTGATTTAAATGATGAACTCAAATGTACAGGCTGCTATGCCAAAATTCGCCGGATTATCCCATGTATGTATTTTCGTGGATGATATGATGGAGGCGGTTGACTATTACCAAAAAACTGTTGGGCGTTGTACCGGATCATTACCTGTCCCACTGGAGAAACGAAGGTTTCTTTAAAGCCGGCGGATTTGTCAAAGAAGCTGCCGACGGCGATGTTCTATCGCTTTTGTAAATGTACCGGGCACAAAACTGACACTGGAACTCATGCAGTACCATTCACCGGAAGGACGAAAAGAACCTGTCTTCTTCGCTGCCAACGATGTCAGCGGCGCACGTCATGTAGCACTGAAAATCACGAACATCGACGAAGCATTTTTACATATTAAATCCATGCCGGATACACGACTGATCAATGAGACTGACGATTATCAAGTATTCCAGATCAGCGAGACCTATCCGGATGAAGTTCATTTCTTCGATCAGGATATGAAAGAAATGGATGAAAGGAAACAGCAGACAGCTAAAATCCTCAGTGAAGTGCGGTATTTCTACTTTATTGACAAATACGGCCTCCAATGGGAGTTCGAGCAGGGACATACTGATATTGGTGATTAAGTGAAAAAAAATGAAACAGGGGTCGGTTTGCGTTACCTGTGTTGTACGCAGCGACTCCTGTTTTTTTCTCTACTGGATTATTCTCCGTGTAATGCTCGTAGATCAGATCCAGCAGATTCTCCACCGGTGGGTAATACTCCGGCTCTGTTTTCTTCAAATACTCCTCCAGCATTTCCTTCAGTTTTTCTATAATGCTACCGTCCTTCCCAACTGAGATTCACCTCCTCAGTTATGGCACATATTACCGCACACTTCTGTACATAGCAACCTATTTTTTGCGGTCTTTCGTACACCCCATCTTTTCCTTTACTTCATCTGGCACATCGATCAACCCGAACCGATAGAACATCCCGTAGATGTAAGGCACGCCCCGATATCGCCCAGTGCTTTCGGGCGGTCTCACCACTTCTCCCTTTTTATATTCTTCAGCGCCAGCAGCACTGAACTCCACGCCAGAGCTTTTTACTCTTCTCTCGGCGGTCGATCCACAGTTCTTTTGTATACTCGCCATTCCTGCCCTTTTTAATTTCGTAAGAGAATGGCAACCCGGAGTAGATCTTAAATTTCACTCCAGCATAAAGGCCAGAACCACACCCTAGAAGTTTTCTTCTGTCGGATTAGCCCTCCATCGCTTCATTGCTCTGTATCTCCGCTGCCGCTCTGCCCCAACACTGATCTTCTCCTTTTCTGTACTTGGGAAGTACACACGCCTTTCTGATAAGGCAGATACGAAGTGGCAGAGACTTTGGAAAGTTTCAGCGCCTTTGCAGTTGAGAGTATGGAGGTTTTGTAGGCTTGTGTTTCACGGTACTCCTGAAAGGTAGCTTGCACCTTCTCGGCCACTTCTGATTCATACACACCTGCCGTGATGAGCAGTTTCCGTACCTTGATGTGATTTAGGTCCCAACTCATCGCCGATGGCCTGCAAAGGACATCTCAGAATCATAAAGTGCCACAGCAGCTTTCCATCTGCTCTTTCAGATTTTTCCCGGCATCGTACTCTGGCTTTCAACTTCTTCCGGCCACCGCCTGGTTTTCTTGTTTTCTTCATTTTACTCGTGCAGTTCCAACGGCAGTCCGTCCGGGTCATGGAAGAATGTCATCTTCTTGCCGGTGTAATCATCTACGCGGATTGGCTCACATTCAATTCCAACCTCTGCCAACTCATTCACTGTCTGCTCCACGCTATCAACACAGAACGCAAGATGGCGTAGACCACAAGCTTCCGGGCGGTTTACACGTTTCGGAGGATTTTCCTCTGCAAAAATTTCCATCTCTGTGTGTATTCGTTAACACGCAGATCCAGCTTCCAATCTTTACGCTCTGGACGGTAGTTTTCTCTGATAACAGAGAAGCCCAGCTTGTCCGCATAGAACTCCCTAGCTGCTTCGTAGTCGGATACGATGATTGCAATATGATGTACTTTTGATAAATTCATTATATCTTACACTCCATTTTTTTTTGTTATTCTTTTATTTTCGTTATAAACTATACAGCTACCTTCAAAAAAGACCGTGTGAACTCCTGGAGTTCAGTTTATCCACACGGCATTTTTTTTCTTGTTTATTTCAGCTTTTCCAGAATCTCATCCGCACTCATCCCGCTTGCCAGTAGCTTCTTAACCATACTCTCGGCTTCAACCTTCTTAGCTTCTTCTCTTTCAATGTGTTCTTCTGCTCCTCAATCGCTTTCTAGATGGATGTGCGATCTCGGTGGTTAAGTTCACCACCTGTTCTTTCTTTTCTGCGATTTGAGATGCGTAGTCTTTGGTAGTATTGGTTTTGGGACGGTTTTTCTGCCTTTCGTTCTAGGCATCGTGATAACATCTTTTTCCTTTTATTGTGGTTTTAAGTATAGCACTGTGTTAAGGTGAGGGCAATGCATTTAAATCACAACATTAAGTTAACATTTTTCCCAACTTCATTCAGTGCCATATCAGATAACTCACCTTGACTGTTCATATGAATTGCCAAAATAATATACTCTGTCAAAAACATATCTGTGTACATTCTAAAAGTATCTCTATTTGCATTGATGCTATTCATTCGTGCCGCAACATTGCCATGAAAGTTATTGCATCGAGAAGCATAAAAAATTCCAAATAGAACAAATGACAATCTTTCTTCATCTGTAAATTTATATTTTTTCTTCGTGCCCTGCGCATCACAGAATGTAATCTCAGCTTCTTCTCCTAACATAAGTGCTCTTAACTTAATACCAAAGCTGTGTGTTATAGCTCGACTCTTTCCTTTATTTGCATTGGAAATTCCCGAGATCCACTGTATTACCAATAAGTGTAGGGTTGGAAATCTGGCAGTATGACTTTCCATATGCATTATCCAAAATTTCCGATAGCAGCGAAATTTTTTGCCTTTTTAACGATTTATACGAAGAAGCTCTATATTTTTCTGCTATTCCATTCTTTTCCATCGCATATCCTTTAAGCATATACGAGGCCACATAGTGAAATGTTTTGTCCGGCAGCCTTTCCAAAAAAGGCTCTAGAATTGCTTTATATTTATTATTCAATTCGCTAAAATTGCACCACGAACAAATTCAACACCTTTAGTATCTAAGCAAAATCCTACGCTGTTATCACTCAACTGCTGAACATAATATGAATGATTGATTGCTTGCCAGCAAAATAGTGCCGCCAAATCCGGTCTCTGTGGCAAAACATAATAGCTATCAAATAAATATGTTAATATCTCATATGGGTAGGACGCGCCTTGATTTTCCCAATTTTCATCATATAGAAAATGGATATTCTCCAAAATATTATTGTCACCACATGGAAGAAGATTCAGATGGCATTCTTTCGAATAATTCTTTGCGAGTCTCAAAATATTGTCCATAATAATACCCAACTATACTTTTTCTACATTTATTCTTTTCTCACATCTTCGCCGATCATAAGATCGTTGCCTGCTGCTCACCACGGAGAGGTGTGTGATTTATCAGAGCAACGTAGGGAGCTACCGCTCCCATTATATCACAAGTCTGCAAATAAGTCAGCCTTATACACGCCGTTCTCCAGCATCTTCTTAAAGCTGTCCTTTACTGCTGCGACATCCTCATGGTAGGTCATGCCGTACCAAGTGTCGTTGGTTTTCAGAACCTTCACAGACATCTTGTCCTGCTCCAGCAGCTCACCGATAAAGATTGGGATCAGATACTCAGCTTTCAGCGGATTGCCTAGCACTTCTTTCTCGAAGAACTCTTTGAATCCGTCCTCCAGCACGTCCGAGGAAAATCAGGAGTTAAACCCCACATATTCATGGACACCAGAGAATTCACATCAACAGCCACGCCGTCTGCCTCTGCTCCATCTGCAGTCTTCACGATGTTCTTGGTCTCCACAACCTCTGTCAAGTTTCCATTCTCGTCCATCTTGCAGATACCACGGGTCACACCGCCGTTATCGGACAGAATGTTCTTCAGAATGAAACCAGCCATACAGGATTTGCCACCATTCACCAGATACTCATGGACAGCCTTGAAGCCTTCTTTGCCATAGTAATCATCTGCGTTGATCACAATGAACGGGGTATCAATCACTTCCTTCGCTGCAAGCACAGCCTGACCGGTTCCCCACGGCTTTGTACGGACTTCCGGAAGTTCTCCCGGAATGTCGTTGATATCCTGGAATGCATAGTCCACAGTTACATTATGATTGGAGCAAATGGAAGCAATACGATCACCGATGACCTCTTTGAACTCTTTTCTCAATATCCTTACGGATGATAAATACTACATGATTGAAACCAGCCTCAATCGCATCATGGATTGAGTAGTCCATGATGATATGGTTAGCACCATCGACCGGCTCCAACTGTTTAATTCCTGTTCCAAATCGGCTGCCGATTCCAGCGGCCATGATAAGTAATGTTGTTTTCATATCTCCTCCCAATTTTATGCACAATACCAGACTCATGTACTTGAAAAGCACATAATTCTCGTTAGATGAACCATATAAAAAGCTCTAGAAACGGTCTTATAAACGGATGTCCCACCCTAGAAATAAAGTAGAACACATTGTAAGCTTCTTTCATTATAACATTGAACTTTTTTATATAACCTTCACAATCAAAAAACAATAGGATTATAATTCTTTAACCATCGCTTTATAGTCTAATCTATTAGAGATTGGAACATTATACTCACTTTTAAGCATACCAACACCAATCATCAAAACAATTTGCTTTCATCTTCTGCGATTCCCAGTTTTTTTGAAAAATTAACCCAAGATCCCGTTCGAACAAGCGGTCTTTGGATTAAGCAAGCACCAATACCAAGGCTTTGAAGTGATAATGATAAGTATCCCGCCAAAATTGCTGGTGAAACGACATACTGGAATTGGCAAGCCTCTTCAAACCGATAGACACTGACTTTTTGCCGTTATGATAATATATTTATCAACCTCTTCTGCAAATCCACCAACTCCTGAAAGCCATTCGTCAAGTAAGTCTTTTTTTCTGTTCCGATAGAATATAGATTCGCGTTCCCCTGACGATTACAGGCAGATGGTGCATGTAATGCCAATTCGCAAGCACTACGTAGCAATTCCATTGGAACAGGAGCTTTACTAAAATCTCTGACACTATGTCTTTCGTTTATAAGGCTACTCAGTTCATCAAATTGATTTTTGTTTTTCTTTTCTTTCAATTTTTAGTGTTCCTGCATAAGCCTTTGGCATCTTAGGATATTTTCCTCGAAGTTCATCATGTTTATTAATTATATTCCTTAGCTTTGAATTGTTTAATACGTCTCGATGGTATTCTTTATACGCATCTACAGCGTCAAGTGCCATATTTACAACATCTGTAGAGTAGCCGTCCATTCCAACATATTCTGCCACCAAATTAAGCATCTCAATTATTTTAGGAATACCAAAGAACTGTCGTGGTTTATCTAATGACAATCCTTTTTCAATTGAATGAACATTTCGGATGATTTCTCCTTCATAATAGCCTGTCAACTTTTTATTTCCACAAATTTGGTTTACATAATCAACCTGCCTATATGTATTCCATCTCATTCTTAGTTTTTTGTTTAATACTCATTGTGCTCGTCCTCCAATAAACGCATTAATATACTCTTTTTGCTGCTAATTTATTTTCATTAAGCTTTTTATTTTGACACGATTATAATCAATATTGTTGTTTATCAGGTTGATTGTCATGTTTTCCGAATAGTCATTATAATTCAAACCATATTCATTCATAACGTCTTTTACCTTTTTTCCTTACCGCAACTATTAAAAAACAGCTTGCTTTTCAAAAAATCAAGGTAAACATAACACCATGAAATGTATTCGTTACTACGTAATCTGCTTTATTAAAACAACTTATGAATACCCTCGGTGAAAAAACATCGAATTTATAATCACCCTTCATTCCATGTCCCATTACAACAATTTTAAGTTTCTTGAGACTTGCATACTCTCTTATTTTATTTTGTAAATCGTCGGGAATCCGTCCAAAATAATAAACAAATATAAACTTATCAATCTGTAAATCAATACAATATCTTTGGTATTCTGTCTTTTTCAAGCAACATCGTTGGATCAACAACGATAGGAGTTACTTTCCCAAGAAGTTTCCTTACAATCGAGCTTGTATATTTATCTCGAACAGCGATTGCGTCCATTTTTTTTAAGTCATCTATTATCTCGATATGTTTTTAAAAAAGCATCATACGAAGTATTGGCTGCTGAAACCGCGAATGTAATCGTTTTTTTGCCTTAGATTTTTCCCCCAAAGAAAATTGCTCTATTATCTTCAAAAATACTGATCTTCTAAATTCCACAATGTATCACTACCAATGATACATAAATCAAAAATTAGCATCTATTTCATCAACAATTTTAAATTTCTTAATTGATTCGTCAAAAGTCAATACTGTTGTACCTGTGCTTTAGCTTTTTAATTTCACCTTTTTAGTATCCATTTTAAAGTCGGCGACCAACATAACCTATACTATGTGAAGTTCCCTTTTTTTTTCGTTTCATAAATGAAACATCACAGCCGCCCTGTTTCAAATATGAGCATAATGCAAAAGCTTGCCAATAGCTACCGCAATTTTCACTATTATATACCGTCACTATACATACTTTCATCTCAGTTAGCTTTGCTTCTCCTTTCCCAAAAAACTTTGGCTTTTCTTCGAAGGATTCTCAATTCTTGTTTGTAAAAAATTGCGCCGACGAAATAATCAAAACAATCACAACTACAATCGTAACCTCAATGGCATATAGAATCCAATTTATATATGAATCGAAGATCGGTACGTATATTAACTTCAACACTAAAGAAACAATTACTGCTTGAACTATTGATAGAGCAATATGCTCTGCTACAAATCTATATTTTCTCTGTAAAATATTTTTTTGAAGCTTATATATAGAATATTGTAATGTTCTAAAAAGTAATGCGCAAAAACGTACCAATTGTAACACCAATCAATCCAAATTTAATAACAAGCGTTACCGACACAATCACATTAAGAAAAGCCTCAAAAGATTGCTCCATTACGAGTTTGTTTAAAATGTCCTGCTGCATCAACAAGCATATGGTATGGGGAGACGGACAAAAAAAAAGAAATTGATTCAGGCACATCAGCATACCGAAAAGAGGTCTTTTATACGATACATCACTTATTCCCAATGTATAAACTTCTGCAAAAGGAACAATTAACGCTGCACCACATATAAACAAGAATGCTGCAGATGTAAAAACCAAATATTCAACAACCCGGAAATTTTCTTGCAATACTCTATTCTCTTTTTTTCGCAAGCATATTGCCAAACGCTGCTTCTATACCATCCGTAAATGTTTGTTCGACTTTATATAATCCATTTGCAACCATATAATATACAGTATATACGGATACTTCTTTAATATCCGAAAACATCGTCAAAACAATAACATCCGTGTTGTTATTAACAAATGCTGCGGCCTGTTGAGCAAACGCATCCCATCGTTGAGAAATTGCAGAATTATTTGGCTTTATGTCTGCATCAATTTCATATTTTTTCTTAACATAATATGATAAAAACAATGGGCGGATAAAATAAACAATCGCACTTCCTAATTTTACTAGATGAATTCCTGCTCCACAATGTATCAAGACTGCTGCAACAATCGTATTGAGAATCGTAGTGACAATTTGTGGAATTGTATTAACATAATTTTTTGATCCGCTTGTAATAACATTTGATAGGCAATTCCAAAATAGTTATCTACAAATGTACTACTCCCTATGATCAAAACAAGTGTTGCTGAAAAAATCCAACTAAAAAAGAATTTCTCACAAGAAATGGATAGACACAAGCAAATACAATTAATGCTCCCACATATATAAGTGCAACTTTTTTTCATAAAAATTGCAGTCGCATTTACTATTCCACTAATCTCACTTTTTTATATTTTTTTGTGACAGCGGATTATACAGTGCTGCCCTAGTAACGCTTCCAACGCCAGCACGTAATAAAAACTATACAACTTAAAAATTGTGTAATTGATGACGTTATTCCATTATAACTTGACCCAAATGCTCCTAAAATAAGTCTTGGTAGTATTAAGCCACAAATTATAGAAACAACTTCTGCCATTATTGACGTCATTGTATTAATGACAGCTTTTTTCGTTCGCATTCTATATTATCATCCTTATCTATTTAAATACTCTGAAACGTCCAATTTTTTTTTCCAAACAACAAATCAGTACTTGGTAAAATATCAGTATCAAACCCAGAATCTGGATATAGTGTTATCTCTCCAAACCAAACACGGCCATCAGCCTCATATAAATCTATTCTCGACAATTTTTTTGTTCCGAAAGATAGCTTTCTCGCAATATCAAGCATCTCATTCAAATTATCAGGCGGTGATATCGTAAAGTCCTCCGGTAAATCTTCATCACCATAATTGTATCTCAAAAAATTGCCAATCGGGTGAAAAAGAAATAGTATTTAACGCCTCTAGAGGAATTCCGCCCAGTACAAATCATAATATTATCAGGCTTACCATTAAAACATAAAATTTTATAATCTTTTAACTCCGTTCCCGATTTATCAACCATATATTTTTCCGCAATAATCTGAGGCGGCACTTGTTTATAGGGCCACTCTCTTCCAGACCAATAATAATTATTATTGAGGCTTTTATTGATTTTGTTTTTTTCACCTCTTCAAAATTCAGTGTGCTTTTATCTGTACAAATAACAAGTCCGCCACTATCATGTGTACATTTAAGAACAAATTGATCGGCAATTTATCAAAATCTATATCCTCAAACTTATTCCATGGACCTCCTACTAATGGGATTAAATAATCCCTACCATTTTATCTTCAATATACTGTCGCACAGAATATTTATCTACCCATTTAATATACTTTTTTTCTGTCTTTCAACTTTTAACAATTGAACTTTTTCATTTAGTGTTTTAGGATTCGAATAATTTAATTTTAATCCCCAAACGAGCCCAGAACATAAGCTTGAGATATAAACTATCCGGTATCCAGTTCATATATCCTTTATAGCCTGCCCCCTAGCCAGTCCTCTCTGTATAATATTTTTTTTTCATTTTGCCACCTTCTGTTTTTATTCTTTTAACGTTTCTATAATCATCCATATAAGTAAAAAGAATGACTTGTATGTACTTATCATAATATGTGACCAGTCCATACTCACTAATCATTATAGCCACAAGTATTCCTATAAATAGCAATTCTTGTTTCGTTATTTTGCGAACATTTTCAGCACTAGAAACCAACATACAAACGTAATTAAAATAATATACTATCGTTCCTATCAGCCCAACATCAACTAATAATTCAACATAATTGTTATGCGCATAGTAGGCTAATGACCAGTTTGAATGATAAGAATATAGAACAAACCTATAGTTATCTATACCATACCCAAACCACATTCGTTCTTTTAAACCATTCAATTCCCCATTGTATCAAATTCAATCTTGTTGATGTGCTTGAGTCCACTGCAGCATCCGTTCCAAATAATCCGGCAACCATCGATTCAATTCTATGCCCAGCCATTGAATACAGGAACGGAACATGTAATAATGCATAATAACCGACAAAGCCTATTAGAAGAACTATTATTATTTTACTTGCATTTTTTACTATATTATCCCTATTATCAAACACATAAAAATCATTGCTAATGGTATCAAAAAGCATAAAATTGCTTTTTCTCGACGATGACAATATAACAACAATAGATTTGCTATTACCATCATGCGAAACCATCGCACTTTGTAACCTTTTAAAAATAAAATAAATTGCAAAACAAATCGCAAATGCCGCACATACGCCTACTGTGTTACCGTTTATATTTCCAGTTTTTTCTTGAAGAACTAAAATGCAAAAATACCACCCGTAACTATAACTCGAAGTTCAAGAAACAAAGGTGCCACTACAAGTGCTTTTAACACTTCTTCTATCCTCTCTTTTTTCTATCAACAATGAAAAAAGGCATTTAAACTAAATTAATTAATAGTGTTTTACCCATAGCATTGGCATACACTTTATTTATAGCCCAATTAGTCGACTTATAGCAATCAGGCAAAACACGCCCATGCAAAGAATATAATTATTGTTACGAAATTCCTTTTTTAACAACAAATAAATAGCAAAGACTCCAATAAGAATAACTCGTGCCAATTTCATTAACGTGGAGCCTTCATCCGTTACAACCGCTGCAATCGCATATAGCCAAAGCGTTAGCGATACAATGGATATTTTATTGATTCGTATGTCATGACCTTTCTATTCAATCAATGTACCTCTCTCTTTATTCACGGAATAGATATTTCTCCCAGTTTTCAAAATTTTGACGTTAATGAATGACGGCACTTACTTGAATTATTTGATATTTTTTCTGCTAAAGTTACATCTATATATTGGAAAACAATGCATCAACAAGGGCATTCGTCCCCTAACTGCAGTATAAGTATACCATTTTCCTGATTCTCTATTAACTCACGTGGCC